>Ga0164293_10003794_pt1 | contig 12905 bp, 9 predicted proteins | sample GEODES118metaG_FD_111487 | JGI IMG/M metagenome (GOLD analysis project Ga0164293, IMG submission 111487) | Eutrophic lake water microbial communities from Lake Mendota, Wisconsin, USA - GEODES118 metaG | ecosystem: Environmental > Aquatic > Freshwater > Lake | place: USA: Lake Mendota, Wisconsin... | reverse complement strand
GGTAGCTCATTACCTGCAGTCAGAGTCGATCTTGATCCTGAAAAACTGACGCAGTACGGTGTGTCGTTGGAGGCCGTCCGCTTGGCCATCGCGGCAGCAAACTCCACGCGACCAAAGGGATTTCTAGAGAACGATACGCTTCGCTGGCAAATAGTTGCCAACGATCAACTCTGGAAGGCATCCGACTATCGCCCTCTGATCGTCGCTTGGCGCAATGGAGCAGCGGTGCGCTTGTCTGATGTTGCGCAGGTCGAGGACTCTGTTGAAGACACTTTCAATCTTGGCTATTTCAATGCGCAACAGGCGATCTTAGTGCTTGTGCGCAGCGAGGCGAAGGCAAATATCATTGAGACGGTTGATCAGATCCGTGCTGATTTACCTGTCTTGCGGGCTATGTTGCCCGCGGATGTGACGCTTGATGTCGCGCAGGATCGTACGCCGTCCATTCGGGCCTCTGTGCGCGAGGCAGAGCACACGCTCGTCATCGCGATTGGTCTTGTGATGCTAGTTGTATTGCTGTTTTTACGGAACTGGCGCGCAGCCTTGATCCCAACTGTGGCTGTCCCTGTATCGCTCATCGGGACCTTTGGAGTGATGTATTTGGCGGGCTATTCGTTGAATACGATGTCCTTGATGGCCTTGATTGTGGCAACGGGTTTTGTTGTTGACGATGCGATCGTTGTGCTTGAGAACATCATGCGACACATTGAGCGTGGCGAATCCGTAAAACGCGCTGCGCTGCGTGGCACGCGGGAGGTTGGGTTTACCGTTCTATCGATGAGCATTTCCTTGATCGCTGTTTTTATACCGATTCTATTGATGGGGGGACTCCCTGGACGTTTGTTCCGTGAATTCGCGGTGACTTTGTCAGTAGCGATCGTTATTTCGATGCTGGTCTCACTGACCCTAACGCCCATGATGGCTGCACGCATGCTACGGCGACAAGAGAAGGATGAGGTTGCGTCTCGAACACCTGGTTTTATTGGACGCATGCTTGACGCTGCGCTGAATGCTACCGTCAGAGGTTACTCGTTGACGCTCGACTGGGCATTGCGTCATGGTCGGATCATGATGTTGTTGTTAGCCGCGACAATTGGATTAAATTTTTATCTTTACGGAGCCGTGCCAAAAGGCTTTTTTCCGCAACAAGACACGGGCATGATGTTGGGATTTTTTTCGGCAGACGAGGGTACGTCTTTTGAGTCGATGAAGCCTAAGCTTGATCGATTTCGACAAATCTTAATGCGGGATCCCGCGATTAGCACCGTGACGGCTTATGCCAACGGACGTGGTGGTAGTAACTTCAGTTTTCTAGCCGTACAACTAAAGCCCTTTGCCGAGCGCAAGGTCTCGGTACGTGAGGTGATCAATCGTTTGCGACCACAGCTCAGTGGTAATCCAGGAGCACGTCTATTTTTAGTGCCGCAGCAAGACATTCGGATCGGGGGTCGGCAAAGCAGCTCTCAGTATCAGTACACCTTAATGGCGAGCGAGCTTGGTGATTTAAAAGAGTGGTTGCCCAAGGTGCAAGAGGCGTTGGCGAAATTGCCAGAACTCGTGGATGTGGATACTGACGTTGAGGATCGAGGACGACAAGTTTCTATTCTTGTAGACCGTGATGCAGCGCAACGCTTGGGGATTTCGATGGCCAGCATCTCGGCCGTTCTCAATAACTCGTTTAGTCAGAGACAAATCTCTGTGATGTATGGCGCTCGCAATCAATATCGAGTCGTCATGGGAGTCGCTCCACGCTTTGCGCAAGATCCGGACTCTTTGAATGATGTGTATGTGCTGAGCCAGACGGGTCAGCGCGTACCGTTTTCTGCTTTTGCAAAGTTCGAGGTCAGCAATTCACCGTTGAGTGTGCGACACCAAGGGTTGCTGGCCGCAGATACGATCTCGTTTGATTTGGCCCCAGATGTTTCACTTGGCCAGGCGAGTGCAGCGATTGAGCAAGCTGTGTCTGAAATTAACTTGCCAAGTGATCGGATACAGGCGGGCTTTCAGGGTACTGCCAAAGCCCTGCAAAGCGCGTTGTCGAATCAGCCGTGGTTGATTTTGGCGGCGTTGGTCACCATGTATATTGTTTTGGGGATGCTGTACGAGAGTACGATTCATCCGCTGACGATTTTGTCGACACTGCCGTCGGCGGGTGTAGGTGCCTTACTCGCCTTGTTATTGCTCAAGACCGAGTTCACCCTGATCGCGCTGATTGGCGTGTTTCTTTTGATAGGTATTGTGAAGAAAAACGCCATCATGATGGTGGATTTTGCCTTGGATGCGCAGCGTAGGCTCGGGCTTTCGCCGCGCGATGCGATCCATCAGGCCTGTTTGACGCGTTTCCGTCCTATTCTAATGACCACCGCGGCAGCTATTTTCGGTGCGATGCCTTTGGTCTTCGCATCCGGCGCAGGCGTGGAGTTGCGCAAGCCTCTGGGAATCACCATTCTTGGTGGTTTGCTCGTCAGCCAATTACTCACGCTTTACACTACCCCTGTGGTTTATCTTTATTTGGATCGTTTCCGTTTGTGGATGCTAACCAGGCCTTGGAGCAAGCAGTCGGGCTCCTCTGCTTCGGCTAAACCGGTTACCTCTGCATCCTCAGGATTGCCTCACGCATGATGAACATTTTTTTCACGTTAACGAACAATGTACAGCGCATGCTGCGTGTCGGAGTGACGTTGCTAGCGCTGATTGGGTTGACCGCCTGTATGGTGGGCCCGGACTACGTGCGCCCCACCATAGATGTAGGAGTGCAGTTTAAGGAATCGCCCGGATGGAAGCTCGCCCAACCGGCGTTAGCGAGTGCGCCGCGGGAGCCTTGGTGGTTGATGTACGGTGATTCAACCCTGACACAGCTAGTGCAAGAGCTGAATGTGTCGAACCAGAATATTGCGCTGGCCGAAGCACGTTTTCGTCAAGCTGTTGCGGTGACTCAGGGCGCGCGAGCGCCATTGTTGCCCTCGATCACTGCAACGGGAAGCGCCACGCGTGCGGGCGCTGCAGGCTCCGCCTCGGGTTTAAGTACGAGCGCGACGAACAACTCTTACGGTTTGAGTGCGCAGGCTGCTTGGCAGATCGATATTTGGGGAAGTGTGCGCCGAAATATTGAATCGACTGATGCGACAGAGCTTGCATTAGCAGCGGATGTTTCGGGCGCACGCCTGACGGCACAGACCGCGTTGGCGCTGGCCTATCTACAAGTCCGTGTTCTGGACGAGCAGCGCCGCTTGTTGACAGCAACGGTTGACGCCTACCAGCGGGCGTTAAAACTTACCCAGAATCGGTATAACGCAGGAATTTCTGGGCAAGGGGATGTATCTGTTGCACGTACACAATTGGAAAGTACCCGGGCGCAACTCATCGATCTTGAGCAGCAACGAGCAATTTTTGAAAATGCGGTGGCAGTCTTACTAGGCCGTGCGCCCTCAACGTTCGCGATTCAGGCAGAGAAAGTTCCACTGGTTCCGCCCATGGTACCAGTGGGTTTGCCGTCCGAGTTACTTGAGCGACGTCCTGATGTTGCCGCAGCCGAGCGACGCACTGCTGCGGCAAACGCACAGATCGGTGTGGCGACGGCCGCTTGGTTTCCGAACCTCACACTGAACGCCAACGCGGGCTACCGTAGTAACGATTTCACGCAGTGGTTCACCGCGCCCGCTCAGTTTTGGGCGCTTGGCCCACAGCTCGCCGCATTGATTTTCGATGGTGGAGCGCGTCAGGCTCAGATCAATCAGACGCGTGCCCAGTTTGATGCACAGGTGGCGATCTATCGGCAAACAGTGTTAACTGCGTTACAGGAAGTCGAGAACGCGATGGTGCAAATGCGCGTGTTCGAGCAGGAGGAGGCGGTGCAGCGTTTGGCTGTACAGTCAGCGCAACAGTCGCTGCGTTTAGCCCGCAACCAGTATGACCAAGGGTTGATTGATTATTTAAGTGTGGCTGTTTTGGAGACGACTGCGCTGAATAACGAACGTACTTACATCACCTTGGTTGGTAATCGATTCGCAGCCAGCGTGCGCTTGGTTGCATCGCTAGGAGGCGGTTGGTCGGCAGAGGATCTTAAGCGCTTGGATGACTCAGGTAATCCAACGACGCAGCCCAGCAAAGCCGTGCCCACCAACTGATTTCGCCTGCGCAAGCGTCTCGGCAGATTGCCCGCCGAGCGCATAGACAGGCAGCCCCGCCTGTTGATTGAGACGCGCAAACTCTTCCCAACCGATTCCAGGATGGTCTGGATGTGAAGCGGTTGGCAAAACGGGTCCCAGGACTGCGAAGTCGGCTTCGAGTTTGCGGGCATGTTTTAGTTCAGATAAGTCGTGTGTCGAGATACCCACTAGATGTCCTGCAGGTAGTTCTGGACGAACATTAATACCGAGGGCATCGGCTGCGCGTAAGTGCACGCCGTCACCTTGCACCCACCAGGCTGATGGGTGAACACTATTGACCACAACACGCGCCCCGGCTGCGTGACACTGCGCGAGAACTGCATCAAAAGCAGTTTTTAAACTCGTGCTTGCCGGGCCTTCTGGCCAGCCAGGCTCGCGCCATTGCAAGAGTTTGATACCCTCTTTTAGGCCTTGCGCTAAACGCTGTTGGAACGCAGCCAGGCTCTGAGGCGACCCTGCACTTGAGATTGCATAGACCTCCGGCAAGTTCAGCCAGCGCAGCGGCGGATAGGTTGCAGGTAATAACTTTGGGACATCCAACGCCTGTGTAAGTGGTACCCAACGCAGAAGCTGTCCTTCCAAGCCTTGTGGCTCCCCGTCCCAGCCGGTGACGCGACAGAAGGCAAGTCGCACAGTCGTGGTTGGGTAGGTGTGCACGTAAGTGACCCAGGGCGTGGCGGTGTGTATCTGGATGCCGAGTTCCTCGTGTAGTTCACGTGCGAGTGCCTGCATCACGGATTCGCCCGGCTCTAGCTTGCCACCCGGCAGTTCCCACCAGCCTGGCCAAGGTTTATCTTCTGGGCGATTACCCAACAAAACCGTGCCATCGGGTCGCAGCAAGACTCCTACTGCGACATCGATAATTTTTTCAGGCATGCCGAGCGGCCCAGTCCCGAGAGAAGTGCCAGGCAACACGGCCCGAACGTGAGCCACGCTCAAGTGCCCATTGCAAGGCTTCGGTGCGCGCTTCGGCGATGCTCTGCTTGGAACAACCGAGTGTTTCAAGCCAGTGCGCAACGATGTCCAGATAATCGTCTTGCTTGAAGGGGTAGAAAGACAGCCAAAGCCCAAAGCGCTCAGAGAGCGAGATTTTTTCTTCGACTGTTTCACCAGGATGCACTTCCCCGTCGGCCTGGTGGCGCGCAGCAAGGTTCTCGCTCATGTATTCGGGCATGAGATGTCGGCGGTTTGAGGTTGCGTAAATCAGCACGTTGTTACCGCTCGATGCCGCAGAGCCGTCCAGTACCGACTTTAGCGCTTTGTAACCAGACTCGCCTTCTTCGAAAGAGAGATCATCACAGAAAACGATAAATTTTTCAGGACGCGAGGCGACTACGTCAACAATGTCAGCGAGGTCACCGAGATCTGCCTTGTCGACTTCAATCAGTCGCAGGCCACGACCAGCGTAACTTGCCAACATGGCTTTCACAAGTGAGCTTTTGCCTGTGCCACGTGCCCCGGTCATCAGCACATTATTGGCGGGCTTGCCCTCGACAAAATGGCGCGTATTACGGTCAATGATATCTTTCTGTCGTTCAATGTGTTGTAAATCTCCCGGATTAATCAAGGACACATTAGCGATTGCATCAAGCCAACCATGAGAGGCACCGCGCTTGCGCCAGCGATAGGCGTGCGCTTCCCAATTGATAGGGGGCGGTGCCGGAGGCAGCCACGCCTCGAGTTGCGCTAAGACGCGGGTGGCCCGCGCCAGAAGATCGGCCATGGGTAGGTTATTTTCGGTGTTGGGTTTCATCTTGAATCAGGAACGGTAATCGGCGTTGATGCTGACGTATTCATGGGAAAAGTCGCAGGTGTATACGGTTTCGATCGTGTTGCCGCGACCCAGCGCGATACGCACCAAAATTTCGGCTTCTTTCATCACCCGCTGACCATCGGTTTCCTGGTAAGACGGATTGCGACCGCCTTGTGTGGCGACCAAGACATCACCGAGCCATAGCTTGACGCCACCGACATCTAGGTCATTGATTCCGGCGTAGCCAATTGCTGCCAAGATACGACCGAGGTTTGGGTCGCTCGCAAAAAACGCTGTCTTGACCAAGGGTGAATGCGCGACGGCGTAGGCGACTTGTAGCGCCTCGGCCGATGACTTGGCCTCTTCTACCCGGATCGTCATGAATTTTGTTGCGCCCTCGCCATCTCGCACAATTTTTTGTGCGAGATCAGTGGCGGCTGCAGCGAGTACAGCCTTGAGCGCTGCATATTGGGGGTGCGCAGTACTGTCGACCATCAGGCCGCTTTTGCCTGTCGCGATCACGATGAAGGAGTCATTCGTTGAGGTGTCGCCGTCAATCGTGATGCGATTAAACGAGACATCAGCGATTTCACGTGCTAGCTGATTCAGCAAGGGTTGCGCAATGCCAGCATCGGTAGCCAAGTAGCTCAGCATGGTAGCCATATTCGGGCGAATCATGCCAGCGCCTTTGCTAATCCCGGTAAGCGTAATTGTTTTGCCACCCATGGAAATTCGCTGTGAGTGAATCTTTGGGAGGGTGTCGGTGGTCATGATGCCGTGTGCAGCGGAGACCCAGTTGTTTGCGTTCAGGTTCTTTAACGCAGCAGGCAAGCCCGCTTTAATTCGATCAACGGGGAGGGGTTCAAGAATGACCCCGGTAGAGAACGGCAGGATTTGATTACTTTGTAAGCCCATGAGCTTGGCAAGCGCATCACAGGTTTCATTGGCGGCCTTTAGGCCTGGTTCGCCCGTGCCTGCGTTGGCGTTGCCCGTGTTGATCACCAAGGCTTGAATTGCAGCGCCTGCGCTCAAGTGCTCTTGGCAAACCAGTACGGGTGCCGCGCAGAAGCGATTGCGCGTGAACACCCCGGCAACGGTTGACCCGGGGCTCAACTTAAAGACTGTTAAATCTCGTCGGTCTGCCTTCCGGATTCCAGCTTCGGTTACACCGATTTCGACGCCCGGAACGGGATAGACGGCGTCATCTTTTGGGATATGTAGGTTTACGGCCATGGTGGGTCACAGGGTGGAGTGAACAAAACGCAATTATCACCTGTTTTGGGCTCGGGTATACCATTAGGCGCGCCACAACGGATTCTTGGCGTAGGGTGGCAAAAGTTGGCTCACCTGCTACTATTTGCGGTGACAAATTTCGCCCGTACCAAGCCCAATTGCCGGGCCTTAAACATCTAGGAGACCCAGAGATGCGCCTGATTCAAAAACTGTTTGCGGCCGCCGCATTGTTACCTTGCCTCGTCATGGCACAGACCCCTATCAAAGTGGGGATAGCAAATGACCTCTCAGGCCCGTTTGCGGCACTAGGCGCCGAGGCCCGTGACGGCTTCAATTTAGCGATCAAGCAGCTGGGTGGAAAACTCGGTGGACAACCTGCCGAGTTTTTGCAGGCGGATATGGGCGGCAACCCTGACCAAGCCCGTCAGTTGGTTAGCCGTTACATACAGCGCGACAAAATTGATTTCTTCACCGGTCCAATTGGGTCGAACGTCGCACTCGCCGTGGGCCCAGCACTCTTTGCGGCCAAAATCCCCTACCTGTCTAACAATCCGGGTCCTAGCCAGTTTGCTGGTGCACAATGCAATGACTACTGGTTCGGCGTGTCCTATCAGAACGATGCTTTCCACGAAGCCGCCGGCAAGGTTGCGGCAGACCGGGGCTTTAAAAAGATGGTCATCATCGCGCCAGACTATCCAGCCGGCAAAGATGCGTTAAACGGCTTCAAGCGTGGTTACAAGACTGCGGTAAACCAAGAGGTTTACACCAAGCTTGGGCAAATCGACTACGCCGCCGAGCTTGCTCAGGTTCGTGATGCCAAGCCTGATGCGATCTATATCTTCTTGCCAGGCGGGATGGGCATCAATTTTATTAAGCAGTTTGTTTCTGCGGGTTTGAACAAGAGCGTCAAGCTGGTGGGACCCGGATTCTCGGCCGATGAGGACGTGATTCGTGCCGTGGGTGAGCCGATGATTGGTATGTTTAATACTGCACAATGGGCGCATGATTTAGACAATGCCCAAAACAAAGCCTTTGTTGCTGCCTTCCGCAAGGAATACAACAATCGCCAGCCTACTGTTTACGCTGCACAAGCGTATGACACCATTATGGCGATAGATGCTGCTGTGAAAGCCGTAGGCGGTAAAGTTGCGGACCGTGGTGCAGTCATCACTGCACTCAAAAAAGCTGACTTCCAATCGGTGCGTGGTCCATTCAAATACGGTGTAAATAACTTCCCGATTCAGCCTTATTACGTTCGCGTGATTGAAAAGGCGGCAGATGGCAGTATTACCAACAAATTGGTGGGTAAAGTGTTTGACTCCTATCAAGACGTTTATGTTGGCGAGTGCAAGAAATAAGAAACCTAATCCGACTGTTCGTTTGATATGAGTGCAACGCTAATAGCCGAGCAATTGCTCAACGGCTTACAGTTCGGACTAATGTTGTTTCTGATTGCGGCGGGCCTGACGCTGGTGTTTGGGATTCTAGATATCCTGAATGTGGCGCATGGCTCGTTGTACATGGCGGGCGCCTATGTTGCGGCCCAGACCATGCAGGCCACCCAATCCTTTCTGCTCGCCGTCGTTGTTGCTGCGGTGGTGACTGGGCTGGTCGGCTTGATTATTGAGCTTGTGTTGATACGACGCTTGGTCGTGCGCGACCACTTAGCACAAGTGCTGGGTACCTTCGCCATTATTCTGATCGCCAACGATGTCGTGAAAATGATTTGGGGGCCTGCTCCTGTGATGATGAGTATGCCAGCCGCACTTTCCGGCCCCGTGCATATCTTGCCCAATATGTTGTATCCCGCGTATCGGCTTCTGATTATTGCGGTTGGGCTTGCGGCTGCGCTCGGTCTGTATTTGTTTGTCACGCGCACGCGTGCTGGCGTACTGGTGCGGGCCGGAGCCTCGAATCGACAAATGGCTACTTTGATGGGAGTGCGAGTGCCCCTGCTATTTTTAGGTGTGTTCGTATTGGGTGCGATGTTAGCCGCCTTGGCGGGCGCAATGCTTGGCCCAGTGACTGCGATTCAAGCCGGCATGGGTGAGCAAATTCTGATCTTAGTGCTCGTATGTATTGTGATCGGAGGCATCGGCTCTATACGTGGCGCATTTGTGGGCGCGTTATTAGTGGGATTCGTCGACACGGCGGGCCGTGCTTTTTTGCCGACGTTGTTAAAGGCATTTTTTTCGCCGGCAGTTGCCTCCAGTGTGGGACCGACACTGGCCGCAATTTCAATCTATATCTTGATGGCGGTGGTGTTGGTGTTTAGACCCGCTGGTTTATTTCCGGCGCGCGGCTAATCATGCAATCTCTCTCTTCACGCCTTCCTTGGCTGTGTCTGGTTTTGTTGATTGCCTTCCCGTTGATTGCGCCCGCGCTCAACCTTGATTTTTACGTGTCCTTTGTGCGACGCGTTCTCATTTTTGCGCTCGCGGCAAGTAGCCTGAACTTTATTCTTGGGTACGGCGGAATGGTGGCGCTTGGCCATGCTGCCTTCTTCGGTGCAGGCGCTTATGTCGCTGCCATTTTATCGACGCAGGGTTTGCAGCAGGCTTGGCTCGGTTGGCCAATCGCGATGTTGGTCTCTGCTGGGCTGGCGTTGATTGTGGGGGTAGTTTCGCTTCGTACGCGCGGGGTCTACTTCATCATGATCACACTGGCGTTTGCGCAAATGGTGTTTTACTTGTTCATCTCGTTACGTCAATACGGTGGTGAAGATGGGATTAATTTGCCGGCGCCCCTGCAGTTGCCAGGACTGAATCTTGCTAATGACCTGACGTCCTACTATGTCGTGCTTGTGATTGTTGTGGGATGTCTTTGGCTGATGAATCGGGTTGTTCAAGCCCGCTTCGGCCAAGCGTTACAAGGGATTCGAGAAAACGAGCCCCGGATGGAAGCTCTGGGGTATCCCGTATTTAAGATTAAGTTGCTCGCGTTTGTGTTGGCTGGCGCCGTTGCGGGTCTCGCTGGTGCCTTGCTGGCCAATCACAACTTGTTTGTATCACCCAGTTTGATGCACTGGACGTCCTCGGCGAGTCTGATCATCATGGTGATCGTGGGTGGAATCGGTCTGCGTTATGGCGGAGTAGTGGGCGCCGCAGTGATGCTTTGGCTTGAAGAGGTCCTGCGTCTTTACACGGACTACTGGCATATGCCGCTCGGTTTTCTGTTGCTGGCGATTGTGTTGTTTGCACCGCGTGGGCTTTCGGGCGCATGGAGTACCTTTGCTAGGCGGTTTTCAAGGCCGGGTCGTGCAGCATGACAGTTGCGTTGCAGGCTCATCAGCTGACAAAGCGATACGGCGCACTCGTTGCCTGTGACCAAGTTTCGCTAACGGTCTTGCCAGGTGAAATACATGCGCTCATTGGCCCTAATGGCGCTGGAAAGTCCACATTGATTCATCTGCTCTCTGGCACGATAGCCGCTGACGCCGGCAAACTGCAGTTGGGCGATCGCGACGTGACCCGCTTGTCACCGCACGCTCGGGTCGCAGCAGGTTTATCACGCTCGTATCAAATCACAAACATTTTTAAGCAGCTTTCCGTCTTTGATAATTTAATGCTAGCTGTACAGGCACACGCCGGTAGCAGCTTTGAGTTTTGGCGACCGCGTGAATCGGATCATGCGCTGCATGAGGTTGCGGTGACCTTGGCCGCTCAGTGTGCGATCGACCAGCGTCTGTGGCAGCAGGCAGCAGGCGCCTTGCCGCATGGTGAGCAGCGCAAATTGGAATTTGCGTTAGCGCTTGCGGCGCAGCCCAGTGTGCTGTTACTCGATGAGCCCATGGCCGGGATGGGTCCTGATGAGACGCTTCGTTTAACAGAGCTGATCGGCTCTTTGCGTGGTCGAGTATCGATGCTTCTCGTTGAGCACGATATGCAGGCGGTATTTCGGCTCGCAGATCGCATCTCTGTGTTGGTGTATGGCAGCGTGATCGCCACCGGTACCCCAGCTGAGATACGTGCGAACGCAGCTGTGCGGCAAGCCTACCTCGGCGAGGAGACCGCTTGATGTTGCGCGTGCAAAATATTCAAAGTGGTTATGGCCTGAGCCAAGTGTTATTCGATGTCTCTCTTGAGATCGGTGTCGGTGAGGTGGTTGCGTTATTGGGACGCAACGGGATGGGTAAGTCCACGCTTGTGCGTACGGTCTTTGGACAACTGCCTCTGCAAGCGGGGCGACTAAGCTTTGAGGGGCAAGACGTGTCGGGATGGGCTCCTGACCGCATCGCACGTCTTGGTTTGGCGATCGTACCTGAGGGTCGTCAGTGCTTTCCTAATCTTTCCGTGCGCGAGCATCTGACGGCTTTTGCCGCACAGCGTAACGGCAATGCAAGTCAGCGGTGGGATCTTGAACGGGTCTTTGACATGTTTCCACGTCTGCGCGAGCGACAGGGCAACATGGGTAATCAACTGTCGGGTGGCGAACAACAAATGTTGGCAATTGGTCGTGCGTTAGTCACCAACCCCAAATTGCTGATTCTTGATGAGGCCACTGAGGGGTTAGCTCCCATCGTTCGGGAAGAGATTTGGCAATGCCTGGCGCGCTTGCGCGAGGCTGGCCAAACTATTTTAGTGATCGATAAATATGTCGAGCGACTGATTAAGCTTGCCGATCGACATATCATTCTCGAGCGCGGTCGGGTTGTATGGCAAGGTAGCTCTGCCGCGCTAGACGCCGACCGTGGTCTTTGGACGCGCTACCTAGGCGTTTAATTTCGCGAACACTTTGTCGGCAGCCGCTATGGTCGCTGCAATCACGCTGTCGTCGTGGGTGCTCGAAACAAACCCTGCTTCGTAGGCCGAGGGTGCGAAGTACACCCCTTGGTCAAGCATGGCATGGAAAAACACCTTAAACATTTCAATGTTGCTTGCGGAAACTTCGGCTAAGGTAGTTGGAACCTTGTCTGAGAAGTACACACCAAACATGCCTCCGACACAGTCTGCACTGAATGCAATCTTGTGCGCGCGTGCACGCTCCATCAGGCCATCGCAGAGGGCACGGGTACGCTTGCTGAGGTCTTCATAAAAGCCGGGCTTGGCCAAAAGCTTTAACGTCGTGATGCCTGCTGCAACGGCGACTGGGTTGCCTGAGAGTGTGCCCGCCTGGTAGACACCGCCCAGTGGCGCGATGTTGCTCATGATTTTGGCGCTTGCGCCGAAGGCGCCGATGGGCATCCCGCCGCCGATCACTTTTGCGAGAGTGGTGATGTCGGGTTTGATGCCGCTCAGACCTTGCACACCTTGTGGTCCGACACGAAAACCTGTCATGACTTCGTCGAATATCAAGAGCGCACCATGCGCTGTACATTCACTGCGCAGGGTTTCCAGAAAACCTGCGACAGGCTTGATCAAATTCATGTTTCCAGCGATCGGTTCCACGATGATGCAAGCGATGTCTTTGCCGTGTTGTGCGAAGGCTGCTTTGACGCCAGCGCTGTCGTTGTAATCCAGCACGATAGTGTGCGCCACGAACTCGGGTGGCACGCCAGCTGAAGTTGGGTTGCCAAAGGTCAGCAGCCCTGAACCTGCTTTCACAAGCAGACTGTCTGCATGACCGTGATAACAGCCTTCGAATTTGATGATTTTGTTACGCCCCGTTGCGCCTCGGGCTAAACGAATGGCTGTCATAGTGGCTTCGGTGCCAGAACTCACCAGACGCACCTGCTCGATCGAGGGCATGCGTGCGATCAGCATTTCGGCGATTTCAATCTCTGCCTCGGTGGGGGCACCGTAAGATAGGCC
>Ga0164293_10003791_pt1 | contig 12908 bp, 8 predicted proteins | sample GEODES118metaG_FD_111487 | JGI IMG/M metagenome (GOLD analysis project Ga0164293, IMG submission 111487) | Eutrophic lake water microbial communities from Lake Mendota, Wisconsin, USA - GEODES118 metaG | ecosystem: Environmental > Aquatic > Freshwater > Lake | place: USA: Lake Mendota, Wisconsin... | reverse complement strand
GTGGACCGAGCCGTTTCGAACGCGGCGAACCAATTCGGGAATCCCCGCCATGCGGGTCGAGCGGGGATTATCTTTAAGGATCTCGATATCTAACGAAGTGACGACGAAGCACTGATTCGGCCCAACCCAGTCGGCTTCGCGTCGGGTGATCAGGATCGGCCAATCGTTGACCCGACCGCTGACCAGTCCATCGATCCCGGAAGGCCGTTTGACACCATCCACCAAGTACCCCGCCGGGCGATCACCACGGGATGGCTGCCATTTCGCGGATTTCGCCTCAATCACATCCCCGAAACCCGCGAATGCAGAATACAGCCGTAAAGTCGGGCGTTCGATCCGTGCCTCGTCCGGAAATAACCCCTCACCCTCGATCAGAATACCCGCTGATTTGTCGTAGGAAGGGAGCATCGCTTGGGCTTTAGCGTTTTTCCATTCCCCAGGCTTCGTGCTCAGCAAATCGCGGTACTGGGGGATCATGAATTCCCGGCAAAGGCACTGCACGGCGATCACCATCGCCACCGTCAGCAACATCGGCCGAATCACCCGGCCGTGCCGGATGCCCGCTGCCAGCAAAGAAGTCAACTCACCCGTCCGACGAAGCCAACTGATGGTAAACAACATCGACATCAAAGCGATGATGGCCGCCGTCCAGTCAAAGAGCATCAACATGTACGGTCCATAAAACCGCAACAGTGTCAGCACCGCCGACCCACCCGAATCGGTCAACCGTTGTAGGTCTTCCAAATTGGTGAAAGCGTGGAAGACGACAAAAACCCCCCCGATACTGCTAAAACAGATCAGGATCGTCCGTGCAAAGAGTACCAAAATGTATCGATCGATCTTCGTCATCAGCCCCTACCACTGCCAGACGCCGGGTACACCAGCCATCGGCATCGGGGACCATTCTCGAAAGCCTAAACGAGCGGCCGATCCGAACAGGCAGGTTCGTGGCTAAGGTTCCTAGAACGTGCGGCGGTAGGGCAAGAGCGATTCCGAGACAAACGCCACACAGAAATGCCTGGCCGATCGGCACCGAAGAGATCGGCCTGCCGTTTCCAACCCTGCAGACCGACCGCCGCCGTTCACGACAGTCGATAAGCAGACCGACCCCTGAATCGGCCAACAAATCGATAGGGCTAAACGGGTCAATACCGGAGGTGGGACTTGAACCCACACGATCTTGCGATCACTGGATTTTGAGTCCAGCGCGTCTGCCATTCCGCCACTCCGGCCCTTCGGTGGGCATACGAATACCCGGGAAATATGGTTCAGAGACCCGCGATTGTCCAGCCCCCACACTCGTATTCGATTGGGCATTTGAACCAAAAAGGTGTGGAAAAAACGTCATCCGACTGAGCATCCTCGTCACTCTTCGGACCATACCCAAGGTGTCGCAACCTGACCGACGTTGATGGCGATCCGAATCATGACCACCCACTGACACGAGATGAACAGCCAATCAACCGGATTTCCACGACGATCTGAACGTCATAAGTCGTTCACAGGCATTAAGTTATGATATCAAATCTGGATCCATCCACGGTTGATCGCTCCCCATTAAGACGAAGAAGATATTTAAAAATTACTATCAAAAGGATCGAGACTGGAAAGCGCCTGTCGGATGACCGCCGCGGCATGGGTTGTGATCCCGATCAGCCACAAGTTGGAAATCCCCGGGATCGTGTCAACAACCTGTTGTTCTGCCGGGCGGAAGGGAGCCAGCTTGTTTTTGAGTGTTCTGTTCGACGCGGCCCCGATGGGCGATCGGCAGCTGATTGCCGGCTGATCGGTGCGGGGTCTGTCAAAAACGAGTCGAAATAATTCCTCGCCGATCGGCCGGTGGCCCAGCGGAGTCCGAGGGCCACCGGCTCGTCGCGGAGGGTGTTTAGGTGGCACGGATCGACACGTAGGCGATCCGCATCGCGTGCAGCGTGTCGGAAAGGAGTTTGGACTCCGTTTCGGTGAGGTTGCCGCGGGTCTTTTCTCCGAGAATTTCGACCGTATCGATGAAATACTTAGCCAAAGGCTTGTTGACTTTAGGGCTTTTGCCGTCGGGACCTGCGACCTGGCCCAAAGCCGCCATCGCTTGGGTAAAGAGGAGCGTGACCAGCGTGTCGAAACCGGCAGGAGGGGCGGTCTCCTGCCGGCTTGCCGGTGGCCCCTCAGCCTCTGTCTTTTCACGAGCCACTTGGTCTTTCCAATCTTCGTCGACATGTGGGATCCGCTCGGATTCCGGTTCGTTCGACATCTTCAATCACTCGTTGTGGTTGGCGGAATTGAAATGTTGGGTAGACGAATCATGACGATCAGCGGTCCGTGCGATCGGCGTCTTTGCGAGCCAAGCAGCGTTCGACAGCCGCACCGACGAAGCCGATAAACAGAGGGTGCGCACGGAGCGGCTTGCTTTTGAATTCTGGATGGTATTGGACGGCCAAAAACCAGGGATGGTCAGGAAGTTCGATCACCTCGACGAGTTGCCCGTCAGGACTCGTCCCGGAAAAGCGTAATCCGGCGTCGACGAATTGCTGTCGATAGAAATTGTTGAACTCGTAGCGGTGTCGGTGGCGTTCCTGAATCTGGTCCTTGCCATAAGCCTTTGCGGCGATGCTACCCGGCAACAGTGACGCGGGTTGGCTCCCCAGCCGCATCGTTCCTCCGACATCCGTAACGTTTCTCTGTTCATCGAGTAGGCAGATCACCGGGTGAGGGGTGTTCTTGTCGAACTCTGACGAATGTGCACCCTGCAGACCGACGATTTCCCGACCGTAATCGATCACCGCACATTGCATCCCGAGGCAAATGCCGAAGAAGGGGATCTTCTTTTGTCGGGCAAAACGGATCGCCTGAACTTTTCCTTCGATACCCCGTTCTCCAAAGCCGCCTGGGACCAGGATCCCGTGATATCCTGCCAGGAGGCGTTCTGCCCCCTCCCGTTCGATGTCAGAAGACTGGACCCGGCCGACCCGAATCTGGGTCTGGTGATGGATCCCCGCATGATCGATCGCTTCGTAGATCGACTTGTAAGCGTCTTTGTGTTCGGCGTACTTGCCGACCACCGCGATCGATATTTCGTGGCGAGGGTTGCGAAGGTTGTGCAGGAGATCAGACCAGGGCGAAATGTCGAGTTGTTTCGCGGCTGATAACCCTAACTTGTCGACAATCAACTGGTCCAAGCCATTTTCGACCAACGACAACGGGACTTCGTAAATCGAAAAGTCCTTATCTTTCTCTTCGATCACGCAATTGACCGGGACGTTGCAAAAGAGGGCGATCTTTTCGCGGTCATCGCGGCTAATGCTCCGTTCGCATCGGCAAACCAGGATATCGGGTTGGATCCCGATCTGGCGGAGGTCCCCGACCGATCGTTGGGTCGGCTTGGTCTTCAGTTCGTCCGCAGCCTTGAGGTAGGGGACAAGGGTCAGGTGCATGTAGAGGCAGTTTTCTCGCCCGACATCGATCGCGAACTGCCGAATCGCCTCTAGGAATGGAAGGCTTTCGATATCCCCAACGGTCCCGCCGATCTCGGTGATGACGACATCGACATCCGGCCCTCCCATCCTGCGGATGACCGATTTGATCTCGTTGGTGATGTGGGGAATGACCTGGACCGTTTTCCCCAAGAATTGCCCTTTGCGTTCCTTCTCGATGACCGACAGGTAAATCTGTCCGGTGGTGTAGTTGCAATCTCGCGTGAGCGCCCCCGAGGTGAACCGTTCGTAATGGCCCAAATCGAGATCCGTTTCGCTCCCATCGTCCAGGACGTAAACCTCACCGTGCTGGTAGGGACTCATCGTCCCCGGGTCGACGTTGATGTACGGGTCGAGCTTTTGCATCCGTACCCGTAAACCGCGACTTTCGAGTAGCATCCCCATGGAGGCGCTGGTCAGGCCTTTTCCGAGTGAACTGACTACACCGCCTGTTACAAATATGTGCTTTGTCATGGGACCGAATTTTACCGCCCCGCGACCATTCAACGAGGGGTTGAGAAAACCTTTTTCTGGAACGAGTTGCAACCGCGGGCCCCAGGTATGAAAATAAAGGTTGGTTGGTTTCAACCCCCCGCCTGCCGTCCCCCCGTTTCCCAGGTTTTGTCGATGAACCGGCGTTTCTCGTTCGCGGTCGTCCTGTTGCTCGTCGGGGCGATTGTCGGCTCAGCCCCGCCGGCTTCCGCGGGAGACCCGCCCGATGCCCCGAGCGGCACGGCCGCCGCGATCGAGCATTTCGAGAAGCACATTCGACCTCTTCTGCACGAGCACTGTTATGCTTGCCATTCGGGCGAGGCGAAGACGCTTAAAGGCGGACTACGGCTTGATTCCAAAGCCGCCATCGAGCGAGGGGGTGACTCCGGCGCGTTATTTGTGCCCGGAAAACCCGATGAAAGCTTACTGATCAAGTCGATTCGCTACGACGGGCAGGCCTACGACATGCCGCCCGACGGGAAACTCTCCGATCGGGATGTCGCGATGTTGACTGATTGGGTTGCCAATGGGGCCGTCTATCCCGGAACCGATGCGGAGCCCCTTCCGGCCGGCGCGGAGATCGATTTTGAAGAGGGACGCAAGCATTGGTCATTCCAACCGCTAGTCGAACAGCAGCTCCCGGTGACCGCCGCGGACCCTTGGGTCATAGGTCGCATCGACGCCTTCATTTTAGAGAAACAGCGACAACATGGGCTCGCGCCATCCCCGACCGCGGATCGGACGACTTTGGTCCGTCGACTCTTTTTTAGCCTTGTCGGCCTACCGCCAACCCCTCAACAAATCGAATCGTTCGTTCAAGACCCGTCTCCCGAAGCGTATGACCGCTTGGTCGAGGAATTGCTCGGTTCTCCCCAGTACGGCGAGCGGTGGGGCAGGATGTGGCTCGACTTGGCCCGTTATACCGATACGACCGAGTCTTGGCTCGATCAAACGAACAATGCCCATCTTTATCGCGATTGGGTCGTGAAGGCTTTGAACGAAGATCTCCCCTACGACCAGTTCGTCCGTCGCCAGCTCGCCGCCGACCAGATCGACGGCTTAGGTCTTGACGAATTACCGGCATTAGGTTTTCTCGGTTTGAGCCCGACATACTTCAAAGAGTTGCTCCTTCCTCCCGATATCATCAAGGTGATCGTGGCTGACGAATGGGAGGAGCGGGTCGATGCGGTCTCCAGGACCTTCTTGGGCCTAACCGTCGCCTGTGCCCGTTGTCACGATCACAAGTTTGATCCGATCTCCACCGAAGATTACCACGCGTTGGCCGGTGTTTTTGCCAGCACCAAAATGACGTCACGGGCGATGATCCCGAACGATCGCTATGCCCCGGTCGCGGCGGCTAAGGCGGAAGTGAACAAGTTGAGCGAACAGGTGGCGAACCTCAAAAAACAGAAGCCGGCACCCGAGGAACAAATCGCCTGCCTGGAGGACGAGATTGACTATCTGAAGCGGTACACCCCCGATTACGACACGCCGATGGTAAGCGTGGTGGTCGACGAATCGTTGCATGTGGAAATGGCCGGTGATAGCCCCCAAGCCGGTACGAAGCTCAACTATCGACCCGAACCGCAAGACCTCAACATCTTCGTCCGCGGCAATCCGAACAAATTGGGGCCCGTTGTCCACCGACGATTTTTGCAGGTTCTTCAAAGCCCGACCCCACAGCGCTTCGAGCGAGGTAGCGGCCGTGCCGAGCTCGCCGATGCGATCATCCGCGAGGCCGGACATCTGGTTGCCAGGGTGATCGTTAATCGCGTTTGGATGACGCATTTCGGTCGAGGACTTGTCGATACGCCCAGCAATTTCGGCAGGCTTGGCGCGAAACCTTCCCACCCCGAACTGCTTGAAGATCTGGCCTTCAGATTCGTCGAGAACGGCTGGTCGTTGAAATGGCTTCATCGCGAAATCGTCGGTTCAGCGACCTATCGTCAGTCGAGTGCCGCCGAACCCTCCAAACAATCGATCGATCCCGACAATCGTTGGTTGTGGCGGATGAACCGCAAACGTTTGGAGGTCGAGCCTTGGCGGGATGCGATGTTAGCCGTGGCGGGAACCCTGGACCTGAGTCTCGGTGGCCCGGGCGAAGCCGAAGAAGACGCCACCAATCGGAGACGTACCGTTTACGCGAAGATCCATCGTCGCGAGGTTTCGAAAATGCTTCAGTTGCATGACTTTCCCGACCCCAACCTCCATAGCGAGCAACGGAGCGAGACGACCACCGCGCTGCAAGGCTTGTACCTCCTGAATAGCCCGCTATTGAACGAACTTGGCAAAGCCCTTTCTGAGCGCCTTGCCCGTGAGGTTCCGGACGACCCCGTGGCACGCATCAAGTCGGCTCACCGATTGCTTTTTGGCAGGGATGCGACCGACGACGAGATTCGGCTGGCCCTGGATTACATGAACGGCTCAAGCGATGGGGGGGCAGGTGCGGCTTGGGTTCAGTATTGTCATGCATTGTTGGCCAGTAATGAGTTTCAGTTCGTCGACTAGAGGTCCCTGCGAATGATGCCTTTTCTTGCGAGCGGATCGCCACTCGGGCGACGATCACTTTTAAAAACCCTAGGCGGCGGCTTGGGGATGTTAGGGGCGGCCCAGGTGTTGGCCGGAGAGGATTCCGCCGGTGACCCCGCCAAACAATTGAAGACGCATTTCGCCCCGCGGGCCAAACGCGTTATCCACTTATTTATGAATGGTGGTCCCTTCCAGGCCGATCTCTTCGATCCTAAACCCGCCCTTGAGAAGTATTCGGGACAGCGTCCGGAGGGGGCTGACTTGCGAACGGAGCGCCCCACCGGGGGGCTGTTGCCATCGACCGTCAAGTTTCAGCCGTCGGGCAAAAGTGGTGTGCCGGTCAGCGAATTGCTCCCTAAATTGGCCGGTCATATCGATGACATCTGTGTCCTCCGCTCGCTCCATTCGGATAACCCGAATCACGGGCCCGCGCTCATGCAGATGAACAATGGGACGATCCTCCCCTCGCGCCCGAGCATGGGCTCTTGGTTTTTGTATGGATTGGGGAGCGAAAACCAGAACCTGCCGGGTTACATCGTCCTCTGCCCTGGTCGTCCCGTCAGGTTCGCCGAACTCTGGACCAGCTCGTTCTTACCGGCTTCATTCCAAGGGACCTACGTTAACCATTCGGACCTGACCCCTGGCAAGCTTATCCCCTACCTCAAGAACCCAACGCTCGACCTATCAGCGCAGCGTCGGCAACTCGACCTGATGTTGAAGATGAACGCTCTTCATAAGGAATCCCGAGGGGATGACCAGGCGCTGGAAGCCAGGATGAATTCTCTCGAAACGGCCTTTCGCATGCAGTCTGAGGCGAACGAAGCGTTTGACCTCAACCAGGAATCGGCCGAAACGCGGTCAGCTTATGGAGAAGGGCATTACGCCAATGGCTGCCTTTTGGCCAGAAGGCTAGTGGAACGAGGGGTTCGCTTCGTTCAGCTTTATTATGGCAACGGACAGCCTTGGGATACCCATTCCAAGCACAACGAGTCGGTGAAAAAGCTCTGCCAGGATATCGACCAGCCGACCGCCGCGTTGCTCGCCGATTTGAAGTCTCGTGGGATGCTGGAAGATACCCTCGTGATCTGGGGGGGCGAGTTCGGACGAACCCCGACATCCGAGAACGGTGATGGCCGCGACCATAACCATCACGGCTTCACGATGTGGCTTGCCGGCGGAGGCGTTCGCGGTGGCATGACCTACGGCGAAACGGACGAGTTCGGATTCCGGGCGGTCGAAAACAAGGTGCATGTGCATGACCTTCACGCCACCATCCTGCACCTGTTAGGCCTAGATCACGAGAAGCTAACCTTCCGATATGGCGGCCGCGATTACCGACTGACCGACGTTCACGGCCGAGTCGTTTCGGAAATCATTACTTGATGGCGCGAACCTCTTCGATCGGATCGAGCGGATAAATCGGCCGCCTAGTGCGGGCATACTGGAAGAGGGTCAGGTCAGATGCGCACGGCCCAGGGGTCGCAACCGTGAGGTGATGGGTTGCGATCGGATCGTATGCCCGGCGATGAGCCACCGCCGCTTTTACACCGATCAGGGAAAACGACTGGGGGTCGACTCCGACGCACCGCCATTGCCCCAGATCCATTGGGGGGGTACGGTGACTGGTGAGCAAAATCGTGATCCCGCAGTGCCGTATCAAGGCAGAAGGCCCCATGTCGAAACGGTCTCCTGCCACGGAGGCGAGATGGCTTTGCTTGTCCTCCAATTCGAATTTGCCTGCGTACAGTCCGATCAGTTCGCAATCGATCCCCAACGGTCCAGCGTCCAGTGAACTGCCCCGTCCCCCGATGGCAAGGGTCACGCGATCACCCGGTAGGTGACGCGTTAACATCGCGACGCCGTCTGGATCATTTAGGCAGATCGCCGCCCCTTGGATGTCGTGCCTTAGCAGGCCTCGCAGCAAACCGGTCCCGTCACCTGGCGCCCCGCCACCGATGTTGTCAGAAGGTTCTGCGACCACCGTTAAGCCCTGGGGCTGGGACCGTTTCCAGCGGCTCAGCGAATCATCCAACGGGAGATCAGCCGGCACTCCCAGAGGTGCCAAATCCCATGCCAACTCTTCCAAACTGTCCAGCAAACTGCGGAACCTGTCTTCTTCGGCCCATCCGATGATCGAGAATGCCAACCCGGAGTCAGGGGTATCGGCAAAGGCAAACCCTGGAATCACATTGACGCAGGCGATCTTCGGATCTGACGCCTCGATTTCGCGGGCCCGTCGCAACAGACTTTTCATCGGATCCGAGGCAGACCCCGTCCCGGTCGGGGGCCACATGATTCGGACCTGTCGTAGGCGCTGTCGCGGGGCAGGGCACCTGCCGCTGAGCCGATCTCGGAGCATCTCGGCGGCCCGCACCGCTGACTCACGTGCATCACTATGGGGGTTTTCTCGGTAGGCCACCAGGCAGTCAGAAGCATCGATCATCGCTTGCGATACGTTCGCGTGGAGGTCGAGGACGCCGTAAATCGGGACATGATCGAGTGCCGCAATCGAGCGGATACGGCACAGCAATTCGCCTTCCGCGTCGCCATACGATTGGGTTACCATCGCGCCGTGTAGGACGAGGTAGATGGCGTCGACACCACCCGGGGCAAGTCGTCGGAGTTGGGTTTGCAGTTCCTGCCAATACGACTCCCAGACAGAGTCTTCAATCACCCCACCCGGAACCGCCATCCCCCAAATCCCGGGCAACACCTGCCAACCGCACCGTTCCGCATATTCCAGCACGCCCCCCAAGGGGGATGCGTCGCCCCGCGTCGCGAGAAATGCGTCACCCCGCAGTGTGACGAAATCGTTCGCCCCGGTGGTGCCGTTAAGGAAGCTGTGGGTTTCGTGAAAAAGTCCGGCGACGAAGACGCGGTGGCGCTGGGTATTGATCGACATTTCGGCGGGGGTCGATTTCAGGGAGTGTTGGTCGGAAGGTTCTGACGATCGTATCACCACGTGGGCCCGCTGGTGATCGATCTTGTGGCCATGATCTTAGCTCCAACCGAGACCAGCGGGTTGCGGGTCGCCCTGAAGATTCGAGAACTCGATTGTTGCCCCCTTGCTTCGCCGAGGTTCACTTGAGCAACAAGAGGCGTTAGCTCGGGATCGCCTCGATCCGGCAGCTACGTTTGACCCGCACGATCGGGAAATCGGATCCCGTGGTCAACCGGTTGGGTCGAACCGCAGTCAAACGCGACCGCTGTTGCGACGTTGCCGATCTGCCTCGATCATCAAATTCGGCCGGAAACCGGATGAGCCATTCACGCCGGAACATTAAGATACGCTGGTCGGTACAGCCCTTCGCAAAAAGCCTCCTTCGAACCCTCACCATTCTGATGCCATGTTCGCGACCATGACTCTTGTTGCCGATTATCTGTTAGCGCAGTCCGCAGTTTCGAATTCGGCAAACGACACCTGGGCGATATTTACGCTGATCGTCGGGATCGTCATGGTTCTGGGGATGATCATCGGGTTGAAGATGAACGCCTTCTTGGCGCTGATCATTTCCGCGATCGTCATCAGCTTGATGACTGGAGGCGACCCCGGGGCACGCGTCGACGCGGTTGTCGCGGCTTTCGGGAGTTCGGCAGCAGGTTTCGGGATCATGGTCGCGATGGCATCGATCGTAGGTAAATGCATGCTCGATAATGGCTCTGCCGACAGGATCGTTCGGTGGGCGGTCGGGATCACCGGGGAACGGAAAGCGTCGGTGGGCTTGGCGGGAAGCGGATTTCTATTGGGTATCCCGGTCTTTTTCGACACCGTGTTCTACCTCTTGGTCCCGCTGGCGAGGAGTCTTCATCGGCAGACGCGCAAGAACTACCTGCTTTATCTGCTGGCGATCGCGGCGGGAGGCGCCGCGACGCACACGTTGGTACCACCGACCCCTGGCCCCTTGCTGGTCGCCGCCAACCTCGGTGTCGACGTGGGTTTGATGATCATCATCGGCTTGGCGGTCGGCTTTCCTAGCGCGGTGGCGGGCTTGCTCTTTTCAGCGTTCGTCGACCGGCGAAGCCCTGTCGAGATGCGGCCCCTAGGGCCTCATGACGATCAGCAACAGGCGATCCCAGAAGGCGAACTCCCGCCGCTCTCGGTGGCCGTCTTGCCCGTTATCCTCCCGGTGATCCTGATCGGTTTGGGAACGGTCGCGATGACCCGTGCTGACCGAGAAGACCGGGGAAGTTTGACCCCATCGGATTTGGTCGATCCTGCGGCTTTGGTCGGTTTGCTTCGGACCGCCGACCCGGTTGGCCCCGCGGGAAGGTTGGTTTCTAGCCAAGCCCTGACAGACCAGCAACGGGCTATCCTCACCGCTCCGTGGCCTGCAGATGTGGCCGCCGCCGAGGCGGCCAGAGAGTCGTTAACGGCGGCTATCAATCGCGCCCTCTCGGACAAGGGTCTTTTTGACGAACGGGCGTTTCGGGGGGTCGAGCTCTCTTCCGTCAGCCGTGAATTGTTGGCCAGCAACCAGCTCAGGATGAAACCGGTTGACCGTCGGCGCATGAATCGAAGCCTTCTAGAAACCGCTTTACCGGGGATGATCAAGCCGCATGAATGGGACACCCCGGCACGTCAATTGGCAACGCGTTTGACGATGTGGAGCAATCCCAACTTTGCCTTGATGCTTTCGGCTCTGGTCGCGATGTGGACGACATGGAAATTCCGCCGCATGAGCCTTGGGGATTTGTCGGCCGAGGTCGAAGAATCGCTGATGAGCGGAGGGGTGATCATTTTGATCACGGCGGCGGGAGGCGCGTTCGGTGCGATGCTGACGGCCGCGGGGATCGGCCCGGCCATCGAACGCATGTTCTCCGGGATCAGCGGTGGCGGCGGGTTAGGGCTTTTGCTACTGGCTTTCACGATCGCGGCGGTGCTCAAGGTGGCCCAGGGGTCGAGCACGGTTGCGATGATCGTCGCCTCGTCGATGCTGGGGGCCATGCTTAGCGGCACCGCGATCCGTTTCAACCCGGTTTACATCGCGACCGCGATCGGCAGCGGCTCGCTGATCGGAAGCTGGATGAATGACAGCGGTTTCTGGGTCTTCGCCAAGATGGGTTGTTTGACCGAGGGCGAAACACTACGAAGTTGGACCCCGCTGCTCATCGTACTCGGCACGACCGGACTTTTGGTCACGATCCTGCTCAGCCAGATCTTGCCTCTGGTCTGAAATCGGCGGGTCGGTTTAGCGGTCTCCGCCCGAATCGCGATCGAGCGAAACGTCGAATTCGCTTAGCGCGGGTATCAACATCGCTGCCGTGGTGAAGCCATATCCGGCTACGATCGTCGCAAAAACGAAGAGCTGGTCACGCTGCAACAAGAATTGGGTGATGGCGTAAAAAGTAATCAGCGGTAGAAGGAACGAGGCGACGAAAATCGCTGAGGAAGGGGTGCGCCATCCTAAGGCAGCAAACAACGCCGCCCCACCTCCCAAGATCATGGCCAAGAAGGGTGCCAACTGAAGTTGAAAGGCACCGCGGAAACTGACCATGATCACCATGCAGATCGCGACACCGACGCAAAGGAAAAAGACGGTACCCAAGCTCACCAGTGTGGCTGTCCTGCCGGCGATGTAATTCAGGCCACTGTGTATCCCCAGGACCACCGCGAATACGTAGAGCACAGTCGCCCCTAATAGGGTGAACAACGTATTCTCCCAAGTCATCGCCCCGCTGGTCCCGAGAAAAAAGATCAGCCCCAAGGGCAAGAGGATCATCTCTTTCGTGACGTACACAACCCCGAGCAATTTGCCGAAAAGGAATTCGGCAGGCCGGAGATCGGTCACCATCAGCAAATCGAGAGCGAGCCCGTCCCTTTCGTTCGTTATCGAATTCACCGCCAAAGCATTGACCAAGACGAGGCTGATGACACCGATCGCAGCCACGGGAAGGGTCGTCACCGGCAAGGCGCTTTCGTTGGCGTCGAAACGCTTTAATGCCTGTCCGTTGCGGACGCTCGAAACGACGATCGTGGCCGCGACGCAAAACAGGAGCAGGAATGCCAATCGCACGAGCAGCACCTTGCGGCCATAGGCCCAGGTACAGATCTCACGCCACAACACCGGATTTTTCCAAACCGTGCGAGGTTGGCGAGCACGCCACTCGGCAAGCTTGACGGCCGGGCTTGGACCCGCCTGCTCCGATTGGAGCCGTTTCAGCTCTTCCCCCGTTTCCGGTTCGGGTGCTTTAAAGCGGACCTCGCGGGACGGGTTCCAGATGCGAACCCTTGCGATCCCGATCGACAGGACGATTGTGGAAGCGGTAGCAATCAGAAGTGAGAAACCCAGCGAGACCTTTGCGCCACCCGCCGATGAGGCTAACGGGCTTAGGGCCGCATCGATCGCCCGGATCGGGTTGACCCAAGCGGCCAACTTCGCCGCGTCACTACCGAGCAAACCGCGCGAAACGAGTTCGGCG
>Ga0164293_10003790_pt1 | contig 12909 bp, 7 predicted proteins | sample GEODES118metaG_FD_111487 | JGI IMG/M metagenome (GOLD analysis project Ga0164293, IMG submission 111487) | Eutrophic lake water microbial communities from Lake Mendota, Wisconsin, USA - GEODES118 metaG | ecosystem: Environmental > Aquatic > Freshwater > Lake | place: USA: Lake Mendota, Wisconsin... | reverse complement strand
TTCAGTATCAGGTCGCTGACCTCACGCCTGGTAGCCAAACTGCCAAGTACATGCTCAATGGCGTCGACTTGCAGCCCAATACGATTTACTCGCTGTCGGCCGCCGAGTTTGCCAACCTGCGGCTCAAAGGCGCACCCAATGACTTGGGCCGTTTGTACGACACGATGTTGATTCGGGGTTACAACGGCACCTTCTGGACGACATGGGACAAGTTCAATGTCGCCACTGAGCCGGTCGCCGATGAAGCTCTCTATTCCGGTTTCCATGCTCGCGAAGAATGGAATGCCGCGACTGGCAAATGGCGGATCACCTTTGGCTTTGTCGATGGTGGCAGCCCGGTTCAACCTCCCGTTTACTACCCGGATGATGCGGACGAACGGAGTGGCACGCTCGCTCTGTCTGCTTCTCAGCGCGAAATGGTTCGGGCCGTATTCAAGAACTTCGAAAACTACGCGAACCTTGAATTCGTTGAGCGACCCTACAACCTGCTTGGTGATGACATTGACATCGTCATCGGAGCCAACGATCAGGATGGCTCCCAGGCCTACGCTTACCTGCCAGCACCTTGGACCTTGGCCGGCATTCCCTTGGACCGGAACGCGCAATCGGATATCTGGTTCTCGAACTCGGGCCCAACCGACCCACGGAATCCGGACGTCTCTGAAGGTGGCTACGGCAAGCTGACCTTCATCCACGAACTTGGACACGCCTTGGGCTTCAAGCACCCCTTCGAAGGGAACCCATTGTTGCCAATCGCAGTCGACAATCGGGCCAACACGGTCATGAGTTACGCGGCACCTGATAACCATGCCAACGAGCCGGTTACGCCGATGCTGTACGATGTGATGGGACTGCAAACCCTCTACGGCGCGAACACTGGCTATCGGCGCGGTAACGACACGTACGTCTACGAGCTCAACAACTCGCATCAACAAGTGCTCTGGGATGCCGCTGGTGACGACACCTTGAACATGGGCAACCAAACCCGCGGTGGTGTGATTGACCTGCGTGAAGGTCGGTTCTCGGCGCTCAATGGGGTCGCCAACAGTTTGATGATTCCGTTTGGCACTGTGATCGAGAATGCTCGGGGCACCCGCGATTCGGACACCCTGCTGGGCAATGATGTTCGCAACTTGCTGTTCGGCAACGAAGGCAACGACCGTTTGGTCGGCAATGGCGGCGAAGACGTGCTTCGCGGTGGATCGGGCAACGACACTTACGTCTGGTCACTCGGTGATGGCACTGACATTATCCGCGAGGAAACCTCTGGTGGTCGCGAGGTAATTGAGATTAGTGATCCGCTCGGTCGCCTGAATGCACTGGAAGACGACTTTATCTTCCGGCGGTTCGGACGTGACCTCCGCATCGACATCTCGTTTGACCGCGGCGAAAACATCGGCGCTATGGTGATTAAGGACATGGCTTGGGGCGGTTCGCGGGTGGAAACCCTCCGCTTTGTCGATTCTGACGGTAATCGGATTGGCAACGACATTGACCTTAATTCCATCTTTGTCCAATCTACCGACGTCAAGCGACAATTCCAGTTGTCCAGTAGCCAGACGCAATTCGGTTTCATCGCTATCCCGGTTTAGAATTGCCGGGCGGAAATTAAACCATCAGAACCTCGCTGGTTCCCGCCAGCGAGGTTTTTTTATTGCCATTCTCAAGGTTGACCCGCTCCCGCGGCATCGCATCCATTGGGCTGCAGCGCTGTTTGCCACTCTTTATTCAGAGGGAAACACTGCGCAGCTGATGGTCCCAGTCCTGGCCGCGCCTAAGATTGAACCATCCGAATCTGTCGAGCCAACCTCATGAACAATATTGACGACCGCGAAGACCTGGCCGCCGAACCGCAGCGCCGCCCGGAGGTTGACGCAGCGGAATCTGCCGCAGTTGGCCCGCGCTCGGGAGATCGAGCGACCGACAAGTTGTCCACGGGACGGCCACAGTCCCAAACTCCGGATGAGGGGCAGAGCCGGCATACGGCAGTCAAATGTCTTTCCTTGATTGGACGGCACCATGGTCTGGATGTCAGTGCCGATCGGTTGATTCACGATTACTCCCTCGAAAACGAGGAACCCGACCAGCGACGCCTGTTGCGGATGGCCCGGGACGTTGGCTTAAAAGTGCGGCCCGGTAAGCTGACCTGGAAACATCTGGAGAAGATGCAACAGGTCTTCCCGGTAATGGCCAAGTTGAATAATGGCAATTACGTGATCGTGGTCGGCCTTCGCCGCAAAGAGTTGGAAGACGGCACGGTCCTGAATCAGGTGGCGATTTTTGATCCCTTGGCCGACCGCCCCGATTTCATTTACCTCGAGCGGGAAGAGTTCGAGCGCTCTTGGAAGGGCGAAGTGGTTCTGGCAAAGCGGACCTTTACGGTGCTTGATCAGGACCAGCCATTCAGTCTGAGCTGGTTCATTCCGGAAATGTGGAAACAGCGTTCCGCGTTTGTGGATGTGGCGATTGCCGTCTTTTTCATTCACCTGATTTCGCTGGTGGTGCCGCTCTATTTTCAAATCGTGATCGACAAAGTCCTGGTCAACTATGCCTTGTCGACGCTCCAGGTGATTACGGTCGGAATCTGTCTGGCACTCTTGTTTGATGCCGTCCTGGGGTTCCTGCGTGGCTTTCTCCTGTTGCATGCCACTTCCAAAATTGATGTCCGGGTTTCGACGCGGACATTCCAGCATATGCTTGCCTTGCCGATGACGTTTTTCGAGCACATCTCGGCTGGTGTGTTGGCAAAGCACATGCAACAGACCTCCAAAATCCGCGAGTTTCTCACGGGCAGTCTCTTCATGACGCTGCTCGACTCGACGGCCTTGTTTGTCTTTCTGCCAATTCTGTACTTCTACTACAGTTCCTCGCTGACCTTGATTGTGCTTGGCTTTTCCGGGCTTTTGGCCTTAAACATCGGCGTTTTGCTGGGGCCTTACCGTCGTCGCCTTGAAGCGCTTTATTTTGCCGAGGGCAATCGCCAAGCGATGTTGGTCGAGACGATTCATGGTGCCCAGACCGTGAAGGCGCTCAGCATGGAGCCCGTACAGCGAAAGAAGTGGGACCAACGGACGGCGGAATCGGTGGCGATGCATTTCAAGGTCGGCAAGATTTCGACGATCGCCACGACGATTTCCAAGTTGCTGGAAAAGCTGATGACAGTGGCCGTCGTCTGGTTCGGGGCCAACATGGTGTTTGAGAACCAATTGAGTGTCGGGGCCCTGGTTGCCTTTCAGATGATCAGCGGCCGGGTGACCGGGCCTTTGGTGCAATTGGTCTCGCTTGTCCACTCCTATCAGGAGGCGGCACTCAGCGTGCGAATGCTGGGAGCTGTCATGAACCAACCGCGGGAAGCGGGAGTTGGACAAGGCCTGCGTCCCTTGATTCAAGGGGCGGTGGAGTTCGAGAACGTGACCTTTGCCTATGCCCCCACCTCGCCCCCGGCATTGGACCGTGTTTCCATCAAGATTCCGGCGGGAAAAGTCGTCGGAGTTGTGGGACGCAGCGGTAGCGGCAAGACGACGCTCACACGCTTACTGCAAGGCATGTATCGCGCCCAAGCTGGCGTGCTCCGAATTGATGGGCTCGATATCCGCGAACTTGACATCTCGCATTTGCGGCAGAATATTGGCGTCGTTTTGCAGGACAACTTCTTGTTCCGCGGAACGGTGCGCGAAAATATTGCCATGGCCAAGCCCAATTCCTCGTTTCAGGAAGTGGTATTTGCCGCGAAGATGGCTGGTGCCGACGAGTTCATTGAACGGCTGCCCCAGTCCTACGACACACTGCTCGAAGAAAATGGTTCGAATCTCTCCGGCGGTCAAAAGCAACGCCTCGCAATCGCCCGGGCTTTGCTTACCGACCCGCGCATCCTCGTCTTTGACGAAGCGACCAGCGCCCTCGACCCGGAGAGTGAGGCGATTATTCAGGCCAATCTCGCCCGGATCGCCAAGGGGCGAACCGTGGTCATCGTTTCCCATCGCTTGACGACGTTGACCAGTTGTGACGCCATCGTGGTGCTCAATCGGGCGCAAGTGGACTCCATGGGAACTCACCAGCAATTACTCAACTCCTGCAAGGTTTATCGCGACTTATGGCATCAGCAAGTGGGCCGACATTAAAGGAACGGGTACAGCAGCAACGTGATGCGCGCCGCCGTGCCGTGGTCGATGAACTACGGGCCCGGAGCGGACGTACCGAGAAGTTGCTGAACGAATTCCAGCCAGATGCTGTGGAAATCGAGCAAGCTCGCATTCCCGGCGGCATGCGCTGGACCCTCTACACCGTGGTTGCGATGATCATCGCGATCATCGGCTGGTCCTGTTGGGCCGAAGTCGACAAGATTGTGACGGCACAGGGCAAGCTGACAACAGCTGACAAACAGGTGATCATCCAAACGCCGAATACGGCACCAATCCGGGCCGTGATTGCCCGCTTTGGTGACATTGTCCGGGCTGGGGATGTGCTGGCGACTCTCGATCCCACGTTTTCGGCTTCGGATCTTGCTCAGTTGGAACAGAAGCTGCTCAGTCTCGATGCACAAATCTCTCGGCTGAATGCGGAGCGCGACTCCATTCCCTTTGACCTCACCGGTCATGAAACTCATCGGGATTGGTTGATGCAGCAGATGGCTTATGTCGAGCGTAAAAATGAGTACGACTCCAAGCTCGCCGAGTTTGAGTCAGAGTTGAGTAAAGTAGAGACCCAGCTCAAGAATAACGAAGTCGAACAGTTGATTGAACGCGAAAAACTGGTCAAGCTTGAAGAAGCCTTGGAGGCCCGCAGCAAACTCAAGCAGCAAGGTTCCGTTTCCGATATCGACGTGATGCGTTGGGAAATCCAGACCATGGATTCGCGCAAAAACATTGACGTCCTCGAGGGTAAAGAAAAGGAACTCGCAGCCGAGAATGAGGCGATCACCAAACGCAGGGCGGCCTACGTCGCAAGTTGGCGGGCTGATGTGGCCAAGCAATTGGTCGAAGCTGCCGAAAAGAAAAACACCAGTGATGAAGAGGTAAAAAAGGCCAAACGGACCAGTGAACTCGTCGAACTGAGGGTGCCAACCGACCAGCCCTACAAAGAGTATTATGTCCAGGAAGTGGCTGACCGGACTGTCGGCTCGGTTGTCCAACCAGGCGAGGCCTTGTTCAAGTTGACACCGCTGGATTCGGAGCTTGAAGTTGAAGTTGAGATTCCCGGCAAGGACATCTCGTATATCAAGATGGGCGATATGGTGCGGGTCAAGCTGTCTGCTTTTCCCTACCAGAAGAACGGGTGGCTGGATGGGACCATTCGCACGATCAGCGAGGGGTCATTCGAGAAGGAAGTTCAATCAGGCGGGCCGCCAATCACGACTTTTCGGGCGCGGGTGACTTTGCTTCCAGAGCAGGTCAATTTTCGTGCGCAGGATTATCGTTTGCTTCCAGGCATGACTGCTGATGCAGATATCAAGGTCGGCAAGCGCCGGGTCATTGAATACATCCTGTACCCGTTGATGGGCGCGGTCGACTCCAGTATCCGCGAGCCTTAATCTGGAGCGCCGTTATCAGGAGCAGTTAGCCTGAGGACGACAAACGAGACCCGAGCCTCCGCGTCAGTTGGATATACCAAAGGTAATTGGCAGCGGTCTCGGACCTGATCGTATTCGGCTTGCCGCAGAAGCAGGTAATCCGCACCGAACTGAGCGCCCAACTCTCGCAATTGCTGGTCATCGTAGGCAAACAATCCGAGCTCGAAATCAAGTTGAGGCCGGTAGACTTGGTTTAATCGTTTGGACCATTCGACGATGCCGACCGGGTCTTGGGGCATGTCTTTCCAACATACAACCTCGGCTCTGCCGGCATACCATTTGAAACTCTGCTGCCTCGCTGGGGTGATGAAGACCGCTTCCGGCGGAGTTTCCGCGGCGATCCACTCACAGACTTGGCGCCAGTTGGCGGCCAGTTTGAGTGCCTTCTGAGGCTCGAGGGGAAACTGTTCCAACGCCGCTGCGTCAGCGCCAGCTCGCCCTGCCTGCCAATTTTCGGCGGCCTGTAGCCCTGCGGCGAGAATCAAGACAGCACTGACAACCCGGGAAATAGTCAGCTGGAGCTGCGGGCTACCGGGACGGGCCCACGCTTCCAAGAGCCAGCCTACTGCCAAGGCAACCGCTAACGGCAAGGCAAAATCGGCAAAGCGAAACCAATAAAAGCGGAGCAAGGAACAGGCCAAATCGGCGCCCGCAGCTGCCTCGGCGACCATCGCCGACAAGCACAGTCCGCCAAGATCGAATAACAGCCCTGCGAGGGCCAGGCGAAGCAACAATCCGATCGGACGTGGCCAGAGCACTCGCGTTGCCAGCAGTGCAGAAAACGCAATCAGGACTGAAAAGGCCGCGACCCGTCCGGTCGGGAAGGCGGTAAACCACAAATGGTGACTCAATCGCTGCGTGACTTGAATCAGTGCCGCCTCGCGAAGCAACTCGGGTGTAGCCGCAGTCTGGCTCAGCAGTCCCGGCAGCAGACCTGCCAACGCCAAGAGTACTCCGCCGGCAACTTGCGCTTGGGCCATCCTCGAGCCCTTGGCCAGGCATCCGGAAACCGCCTCCCTGATTCCCGCTGAGCCCAATGAGACAGTTACCAACGCAATCGCCAAGGCTAGCCATCCGCCTGCCAATGCATGCCAGCCGATAGCCGCGCCCAGCCAGAAGCTCATTTGCGGCCAGTTCCCTCGCAACCAGGCGGCTAAGGCCCAAACTCCACAGGCGTACGACAGGGGTTTTCCTTCGAATCCGCCGACCACCCATTCCCCGGCCAAATGAAACCGCAGGTTGAACAGCAGGAAGAGAGTGAAGCTGAACAACGCGAACCAGCCGCGCGGATGAATCTGGCGGCTCAACTGTAGCCAGGCCCACGCGAACAGCATCCAGCTGGCGAGTCGCCCTAGCCAGGCATATGTTTCCAGCGAGACCAGTTTGGTGAGCCAACCGGTCGAGGCAAAAAACAGCCAGTGAGCCTCGGCCGATTCCAGAAACAAGTCACCGGAACACCACTCAGTGGTCCAGAAATGCTTGGCCTTGGTAAGGTAATGAGATTCGTTGACATCAGGTGGAGACTGACCGAAAAAGAGGATGCAAATGAGCACCAACAAAATCCAGACAAGCCAGTCAGGTGGTGCTTGCCAACGAATTCCGAAAACGGATCTGCCAGTTGGCGAAGTTCCCGAGCGCGGAGGCTGCGCCAAACTGATCATTTTTCAACGACTCCGGAAGAAAGTTGCGGCTGGTCCGCCTTAAGCGTTCGACAGCTCCCTAGTTTAATCAACGACCGAAGGCAGACAGAGTACTTGCCCTTGTTTCAGATGAGCAAGGCACTTTCGAACAAACGAACATAGCGAGCTCAATCAAGCGGCGCGGCGGAGCGAAGTCGGATTCGCCTGGGGAGTTGAAGCAGTGGAAGTCGATGCCTGCTTGGCCGCCAACTCCTTGCGGGTTTGCTCCAGCTTCTGCTCAATTCGCGTCAATTCTTCCTTCTTTTCCTCAAACTGGTCCTCCAGATTGGCAAGATAGTTGTCGAGGTCCAGGCGTTGAACCCGATCCAGCAACTCCAGCGCGACAATGGCCCGCCACCAGCGAGCATACAGACCTCTAGTCCGATACGCTCGGACCGTTTTACTTAAATCCTTGAGCCGAGCCAGTCGCCCCAGGCGGGCGGTCCGAAGGAATGCGAGCATTGGCAAGGCAATCACAAGAATCTCCAGCCAATGCTTCAACACATATTTCATCTTTTTCGGTGTGACGGAAATCATCAAGATGAACTCAAGTGTAAACGCCACCCAGATCACTGCCGTCAGAACTTCGAGGCCCCGCCGAGCGAGTAAATTCTCTTCGAGGACCTCACCGGCCAAGAGTTCGACGGCGACGATCGGGACCACCAGGATCGCAATCACAACCATGGGCCAGCGAAAAAATACAGCCAAGTATTTTTCCAAATCGGAATCGACTTTTCTCCAGCCCGAAAGCGGAAGCCAAATGTACTCTGCCGCCTCGTGATCGCGGGCTCCCGAGCGAAACATTGGCAGGAGTGCACCGAGCCAATGCCCGGGTGTCAGGCGATCGCCCCGCAGCCAGTAGAGAGCTGCTTCTGCCGGGAATATCCAGTAGATCGATGCCGCCAGCCGCGCGAACTCCCAACGCCATTCCCCTGAGACCTGCGGATCGAGTTCCAGATGAAGCATCAGACTGAAGAAGACCATGAACAAAATCGAGGCCCAGAACATCAAAGGCCCGGTTGTTCGGTCGAGACCAGCTGGTTGCCAGCCCGCGGATGCTGCTGCAGAGATTCGAGGGTAGGGGCAGGCGGACATGGCGGCGAGTGGAGAAGAGCGAGGAGCGAGGGGCGAGTAGTGGGACTTGGTCCCCTTTCCGATGTCTGAATTATTTCAGGAGAAGTCGTCGAATTTCCGCAGCGGTACGGCTGAACCTCCGGGAGGACGAATCACCGGGCCGGTTCCCGTCTTAAGGATGGACTCCGGAGCGGGCTCGGGCATTGTGTCGGCACGGAACCGCAGTTGAGGAGCCGATCCGGCGGTTCCAGCAGGTGTCCCGGCGAAATCGATCTCGCCAAGGTATTTCAGTTTGACTTCTTCATGAGAGACGATTTCATCGGTCGTGCCGCTGACCAGGATTTTCCCTTCGCTGACGACGTAAGTCCGATCAGTGATTTGCAGGATCTCGCGCGCGGCATGGTCGGTAATCAGGATGGAAATTCCATTCTCGGCCAATTCCTGAATGATGAGCTGGATGTTCTGGACCGTGACCGGATCGATGCCCGCAAAGGGTTCGTCCAGCATGATGATCTCCGGTTCGGAGATCAGGCAACGAGCAATCTCCAATCGGCGGCGCTCACCGCCAGACAGTCGCCCCGCGTGCGTGTGCCGAACATGTGAGATTTTGAACTGGTCGAGCAATTCCTGAATTCGGGCCTTTTGGCGTTTGCGCGAAAAACCGAGCAGTTGCATGATTCCGCGGAGATTGTCCTCAGCCGACAGTTTGGCAAAAACGCTTGACTGCTGAGGCAGATAACCCATCCCTCCCTGCTTGGCCCGCTGGTACATCGGCCAGTGAGTGACGTTCGTGTTTTTGAGAAATACTTCGCCAGAATCGGGTTGGGTCAGCCCGCACATCATTCGAAATGTGGTTGATTTCCCGGCCCCGTTAGGGCCCAGAATTCCGACGATTTCCCCCTGCTCAACTTCGATCGAGACTCCGTCGACGACGGTGCGCCGACCGAAGACTTTCACCAAGCCGGTGGCTTGCAGAATCGTCATGCTTCCTCCTTGAAGCGGGGACAAAAACGGCCTGAATGGAATGAAGCTTCGACTATCGAATCGGGCCCATCCGCGGGAAGTTGGGGAAATAAGGGATCGGTTTATTCAAACTGTGTGGCCAGTAAATAAACAATGCCCGGCCCAGAAGCAAGGCTTCTTCCACGTAGGGAGCCCCGGGCCAGACCCGAGCATCCAAGCTAGCAGGGCTGTTATCGCCCATGGGCATGTATTGCCCTTCGCCCAAGCGAAACATCGGTTCATCGGGGCGATAGCGACCGGCAAGTGCCGAGCGAACTCGGTTGGAACCCCAGTTTTTAGGGTCGCGGGAAATTGCCAGCAGTTCCGGCGGAGGCACAATCCCTTCGTCAAACCGTTGTTCGCGTTGCGTGACCGAGATGTAGTAAATGTCCCGCCACACCCGCAACCGGTCGACTTTCAATGCGGCTCCGGAGGAGCCAACGCCGAGCGGCTCGGCGTCGCCTGCATCGGTCTCTGACCAGCTGGGGAAGACGCGTCCCTCTCGCGTGTACAGGTCGGTCGTGAATTCGACCAACTGGTCATTGATCCACAAACGTACCTGGTCATCGGCGTTGACGAACTTGACCAGATAGCGACCGGGCCCCCGCAGCGAAGTGTCTCCAGTCGGTTCCTTGATCGGTTCGCCACTGGGCGATTGAAACCGGACACCAGGGTCTGAGCAGGAAAGAGTTGCCTTTCCCGAGGCAAGATCGATGGCGCATTGGAAATGGGCTCCGCCTTCAACCACATCCAGCAGCAGTTGGCCCGAATTTCCCTGAACGTCGACGACGGCCTCCAAGCCGATATCGCCGACGAAATTGGCGCCCCAGCTCTTGTTGCGGCGGTTGTTGTTCACTTCCGCGTCGTTGTAGGCGTAGTAGTCTCCGATCCAGCGCCCCAAGTCGTTCTGTAAACGGGCTACTTGTCGCCCCTCTGAGATCAATTCCCAATCTTCCGGATTGGGAAGCAAGTGGCGGTATCGAAGCCACTGCGGAGTTGCCGCACTTTCAGCGGTCACTTGGTAGATTGGCTTGCCGCCGGACTCGACGACCGTCCAGCCACGCTGCGATTCAGCAACGCCCCATTGCTGCCAACGCCAAGGCCATTTGACTTTCCGCAGTTCGGCGGCGACGTAGTTCGTGTCGTCCACCAGTTGCAACATGGTGAGCAGCTTTTCGGGTGTCTTGCGAATGATCTCCCAGTTCCACCCTGCCCCTTCCGGCTTGGGTTGCAGCGAAAACACATCGCCGCACTGGACCACGAGATTTTCACCTGGCAATCCGACGAGGCGCTTGATGTAGTTTTGCTTGCCATTGTTGGGGTACTTGAAGACGATGACATCAAAGCGTTCTGGGGGCTGGAAGTCGTAAACAAACTTGTTGACCAGAATCCGATCACCCTGGTTGGAACGGTGGTCGGCTTCCTTGTTCCGCCGCAGCCGCATGGGGTACTGACACAGCGGGCAGAACGTCTTGGTAATCGGAGCCCGATCGGCCAGGGGACGAGTCGAGTTCTCTTCGCTCGCTCCGGTGCGATACTGATAGTTGCACTTGTCGCAAGCGACATCGATATGCTGCCCCATCAGGGTTGGAGCCATTGAACCGGTCGGAATGATGAATGCTTCGGCCTGAAAGGTGCGAAACAACAGAGCCAAGACGACGGCAACGAGAATGGACTCAATCGTTTCCCGAGTTCCATAGTCGGCGAAAAAATGCTGGATTGGCCCTGCTGGCCGCAAGGTACTTGCCGCAGCCGAACTGGCTTGGCCTGCTGATGCTGAGGGACGCTCGCGACGAGTTCCAGTTTCAAACGGTTGGCGGCGTTGTTCCCTGCTCATGTTTTCTGCTTGTTGAAGTGTCCGTGGTTCAAGTTCTGCAGTTGGAAAGCCCGGTTTCAGCAACTGGAGTTGCTCGCAGCGAACCGGTCGGCCGGGGTTCGGGCAACTGCAGGAACCCGCGATTATAGCCCTCCAAAGCCATCCTTCCTATCTGAATCCCCAAGCACTGAATTCGCTTTCATGATGGCATCGCCACCTCGCCTCGGGGACTTACTCAGGGCTGAGTCGCCTGATCCGACCAAGCAACCGGGATTTCGGCAGACCGGCCTGGGCCCAGTCGCGACTGTCAATTGAATCCTGTGGATTGTCGCCCAGCAACAGGAATTCATTGGAACCCAGGCGATAGGTCTGCTCCACAGCAGGTGACTGCTCTCCGCCTGCCCGGCCCAAATAATGAACGTCGCGAAACAGTTGCAAATGCCTCAGTCTGACCGGGCCCTCGGCCGATTCCAAATAGAGTGGACTTCCAAGTCGTTGACGGTCTTGCTGTGGAGGGCTGGTAATCGGCCACTGCAGCACCGGCCGGTTATTAATCGCCACGGTGAGCTGGCGGTCGAAAGTCGAAACGCCAAACCGGTAAGCGGTTGCGGGAGGTATATAAGTGAATTCTTCCGGTCGTTCAGCTGCGCCCTCGCGAACTATCAGTTTCCCGGTCGCAGGAGAGAATTCACAGCTAATCGACTGCTCAAATTGTTCAAAGCCAATCCGGAAGCTGGCTTGAGGCGTCATGACTTCGCCGCTCAGCAGCAAATCGTAAACAGGGGCCAAGCTGCGGGCTTCGCGAGGGTCAAAGGACTGGGCATCGAGGACCGGGATCGGGGCAAAGCGAGGCTGGGCGCTTTGGTAGCCGGCCCAATGTTGGTACTCCAACCGCATTGGACTCGGCACCGCGCCTTCTGAATTCAGTTCGACCCCGTCGGCGAGCAGTTTCCATGCGGCCCAGGTATTTGCGGTCGACCAGGGCGATCGACGCTCACCGTTGTCGCTGCGGGGAAGAAAATCGAAGTCGCGGAGAAGAATTGCCAGCTCACGTTGCTCTTCCCATGATTTGGCCAGCCGCTGCCCATCGCGCCACAGGTCGCCCTCCGCGATTTTCAGCTCCTCACCGGGGAGTCCAACGATTCTCTTCACAGCCAATCTCGGCGATTCTTGACTGGTCGTTGGTGAATAGAATGCAACGATCTCCCATCGTTGGGGTTGTCCAGCCAAATGCTCGACCGCCACTTGCAGGGACGGCTGCTTGTTCAGACGTGTGGCCGGGTTCGCAGCCCCACAGTTCGGGCAAAGCAGATTTTCCAAGGCGAGATCGAGTCGAAAGCGAGCACGAAAACCGCAATCCTCGCAGACCAATTCGGAGTGGGCTCCATACAAATGGGGCGCCATCGAAGAGCCGTCGATGATCGCCTGTCGCGGCGGGGGCTGACAACCAGTGAGGAGTCCCAGGAGAAGACTGCACAGCAGAACGCACAGTATTTCTCGGGCCGGGCGGTAGTTTCGGTGGACAACAATGCGCGCGTCGTCAGCGGCGGCTGGCAGGGATCGCATGACTTGCTGACTTAAGCGATACTTGAAAATCATGATGTCTGGGCGGGGACTGACTGGCTAATGAACAAAGACCTAAAAACTCTTGCGCTCCTGTTGGTGATCCCGATTGTCCCCTTTTTACTCCTTGGGTGGTACCTCGAACCTCAGATTGAAGCGTGGGTTTCAAATCAGGGGTTGCTGGAGCGTCCTTGGATCGCCGCCGC
>Ga0164293_10003789_pt1 | contig 12910 bp, 13 predicted proteins | sample GEODES118metaG_FD_111487 | JGI IMG/M metagenome (GOLD analysis project Ga0164293, IMG submission 111487) | Eutrophic lake water microbial communities from Lake Mendota, Wisconsin, USA - GEODES118 metaG | ecosystem: Environmental > Aquatic > Freshwater > Lake | place: USA: Lake Mendota... | reverse complement strand
TCCTCTCTCGGAGGTGACGGTCGCCACGGCTGGGCTGGCCAGCGGGTTTGCATTGGTGGAGTAGGAATTGTTGTCCGAATAGAAGCGCTCCTGACTGGCCGCCACCTGCACGAGAAGACTTTGCGCTTCGGAGCGTGCACCACTGCGCACATTCTGCTGGTAGGCAGGCAGGGCGATCGAGGCCAGCACACCGAGTATCGCGACGACAATCATCAATTCAATGAGAGTGAAGCCGCGCTGCTTGTTCTGATTGACGTTGTGCACACTGAACTCCTGTTCTGGCGAAACGCGTGCCAGCCCGTACTGCCCGGAAAATGTCGAGGATTTCAGTTGCGCTGAAGCTCCATCAATTTGTCAGACGGGCCGATCAGTTCTACCCGCAAAAGCGTGCCCGACGCATCGAGAGTGTACCTGACGACCATACCGAGGTCGATTTTTCCAGCCGAAATGAGATTGCCGTCAAGATAGATTTCGGTAACGGCATCGGAGAAAGGCAGCACCTGACCGGAAATCGTTAGCGAGCCATTGTCCTGATCGAGATTCTCTATTGTGCCTGTCTGCATGTCCTGCGCCAGCGCGGGCGCACCGCAGCAGGCAAGCATTACACACAGTATTCGCAGCATTGTGCGCATCATGGTTGGTTTACTCCTTCCATCAGTCCTTCAATCCAGTTGTCGCCACGATTGTCGCCCGCTGGCGGTCGTGCCCGTATTCAATTCGAAGACATCGACATCGCCACTGCTGCCGCTGCCGAAGGCCACGTCTCGGTCAGAGTCCGACAGGATACTCAATGTCGGCACAATGCCCACATCGGACATGCGTCCCGAGGCATTGGTGTCCACTTCGTCGAAAACTCCGTCGCCGTTGAGGTCGAATGCCGGGAAGCCCAGTGCCCCGCCGTCACGATAATTCACCTGCATCACGAAGCTGCTGCCGCCGAAATCGCAGGGCTGCTGCGAGGGGATCAGCGTGGTGAAGATGACCCGTCCGTCACGTACCACGGCATTGCTGACCTGACGTTCTCCGAAATTGCTGGCATTGGCAGCACCTTCCACCAGTACCGGCATCAGGTTCAGCTTCCACCCCATGTCCGAGGCGAAATCGACATCGTTGTCGGACATGTCGCGAAGGATGTAATTGGCATCATCAACGCTGTCATCGTCGGCATCGAAGGCTTCTGCGTACTGATTGTTGATGGTCTGCTGCACCAGGTCCGTGCTGTCGAAGACAGTAAGTGCCGCAAGATTCTTGTCCCAGATACCGTAGAAGGCCTGGGTAGTCTGGCCAAGCGGCTGATTGTCAGTGATTTCCAGATACTTGCCGCTGCCGAAGTACACCATGAAGCCGTCCAGACCATCGGGATGGAAAGTCACCTGCACTTGTGTCGTGATGGGCTGGTTGGCCTGCGTGGTGAACAGCGGGCGCGGATTGGCGCCGGATTTGTAGTCGCTGTCCCACTGCACGGGCGATGCATTGGTTACGTCAAATTTCCAGACATTGCCCAGCAAGTCGCCGGCGTAAATGAGGTCGACCACCAGGTCGCCGTTGTAATCCACCAGTGTCGGCGTTGCCAGGCCATTTGGCGTGGCCGCAGCGCCGCTGTTGGTATTCAGCTTGCGAATCAGCGCCCCGGTTTCCAGATCAACAATGTAGAGTACCGCACGGCCAGTGGCACTGGCGTTGCCGTCGGCCTCGGTGTTGTTGTAGCCATTGCCGAACACAGCAGCCCAGCGGCCATTGGCCATCTTGGCGATTTGCGGCTTCCCATAGGTATATCCCAGATCCACATCATCGGTATCGTCGAACTCCCAGAGCACCAGATCCGCTGCGTTGGCCTCATCGAACTGGTCAGGATCAGTCACGTCCAGTGCGAATACGGACTGCCCGCCCCCGCCGACGCCGCCGACCAGCACGGAGCGCCAGAGGCCGTCCACGGCGCTGGCGGGATCGTCCATCGTGGCGAGATAGGCATCCACGATGTTGGGGCCAGAGTCGACATAATAACGGTGTGTGTAGTCCTGTCGTGGCAGCAGATGCAGGTTGCGGAACACGGCGTGGGGGATGTAGGCAATGCGCTCCTGTCCGTTCGCCTCGTCAAAACCATGCAGCATCCCGTCGTTGGCGCCGACATACACAATGGGGTCCCGATCTTCGTATGCAGTGCGGAACGCGCTGTAAGACTTCGGCGCAACGCTTTCCGGATAGCGATAGGATGGCTGGCCGACATAGCGCGGGTCGGAGTTGACGATGTCGCCCAGCACGCTGTTGCGGACTCTGAATTCGTAACCTACTCCTTCGTTGGTGGTCTGCCCGCGCAGGTAATCGGTGATGGCCTGTCCATAGGCCTGGTTCGCTGTGATCTGCGCAGCGATGGCCGTGGCGGCAGGATGGGGCGCGTTGGTCAGCAGTCGAGTGATCTGCGAGGTCGACATGTCGGTCAGCGCTGCAGGGGTCTTGTAGGCAGCAGGCCAGCGGAAGGCCACACCCTGCCCTTCAGGGGCGCCGCCCGGCACCACATCGGCCAGCGGATTGAACGTGATGATCTCCCGGCCGGTGTTGAAATTCTGGGTGTCCAGCACTTCTCCGGCGTTCCAGTCGGGCAGCGGGTCGACACTGCCATCGGCGTTGATGGCGAAGGCCAGCAACTGCCCGCTCCAGTCGGCACTGTCAAAACGCGCCTGGTAAAGATAGCTGCCCGCATTCAGCGTGCCGGAGTTGGTGGCCACCGAAGCCGATGAGCCCACCCGGTCGGCAATATTGGCCAACGCATTCTGAATGGAATTCACCACTTCCTGCGGTGATTGGGCCGACACGAACACGCCTTTGCTGTTGTAGGCCGCGTGCCACATGTCATCGATCTTCTGTGGGTCGGCAGCGTGGGGATTGCCCCAGTTGCCATTGACGGCCAGGGGCGGATTGGGCCAGCCATCGTTGTCGGTATCCACCAGCAGGCCGTCTACGCCAAAAGCGACAGTGAAGGTCACCATGTGCTGACGGTTGTTGTCGTCCAGCAGGCTGGTAGGGACCTGGTTGGGCAAGGGGCTCAGGTCAGTGTTGTAGTAGAAGCGCGCAACGTCCGCCAGCGTAAGTGAATTGGCATCGGCGTCCGCGTTGGCGATGGCGGCGGCCGGATTGGCGCCGTTCCAGAATCCGTCCGAGAACAGTACCGAGAAGTTCTGCTGACAAGCCGAAATGATCGGGTCTGTCATGGCCAGAACATTGTCGTAATAACGCCCAACTCGTTCCAGACCACCGCGCAGAGGCGTACCCAGCGCGGGCCACGCGAAACTGTAGAGATCGTCCAGCAGGTCGTTGTTGTGGGTGGAATACTCAACCACAGCCGCCGCTGGCACCTGGACGAACAGAGTCGCGGAGTTGTTGATGACGCTCAGCCCGAAGCGAAAGCCCGGAGATGCACTGATGACCGCGGCGATGGCCCCCTTGGCCAACAAGGAACGACGACGCGAATACTCATACCAGTTGGCGATGTTCTGCTGGGTCTGCGCGAACGTGCGACCATACTGATCCACGCCGGCGCCCGTGATGGTGGTTGTTGAACTTGTCGTTCCGAAACAGGCGGAATAAGGCGTGGCGGCCTGTGCGCGCGCCAGGGTGCAAGTGGTGTTCAGCGCATCCATGCCGGCCGCCGAAGCAGTCGTCAGCGCCCGCCGGCTGATTTCCGCCGCATTGACCGTGTACTGCACGTGCGAGTCGAACAGGTCCACCATGCCGTTGGGGCCATCGGTCGACGACGTGGGGCCGGTCGGACGCACCCCTGTGAAGCCGTGGTCATCGATGGCAATTTCATAAATGAAACCAGTCAGATTGCGCGTCACTGCGTAGCCCGCAGCAATCCGCAGCCTGGGACTGCGGGCCGCCGTGAAGCTGGCATTGGGCATGCCTGGCCAGGGCACATAGGTTTGCTCGGGGTTGTAGTACATCAGATTGAACTGGGGGGAACGCCCACGCCAGTCACGCACATGAGCTTCCGGCTGCAGCTGGGCCTGCGGATAGGTACAGGAATTGTAGGCATCGTCGGAGGTGTCGTAGATATACGTGTAGGAGCGTCGCCCCGTGCAGGTGCCAGTGCCGGAGAAGGTCTCCCACAGCCCGTCCGTATTGCGCGCCACGCCTGCGTTTTCCCAGTAATTTGTGTAGTACTCGTGGGGGCGGGTCAGAATCTCCCAGTCCATGGAGCCAGAGTCATCCACCATGAAGAAGACATTGGGATCCACACTGACACCCAGGAACAGTGGCGCATTGGAGAGCGTCAGCGGCGCACCATGCAGCCCCGGGGTCACGGCAATGCCAAGAAGGGAGAGCATCCACCATCCCATCACCCTGCAAGTTTCTCTGAAGTCCATGTTCACCTCTGCAACGCTATTCGTAGGATTTGACAAAAGTGGATTGAAGTTGCACTACCGCTGTATCACCGACGCCAGTGCCGCGTGCGGTCACCCGATGAAACACGCGCACGCGGCTCTCCTGTCCCGTGCCGATGGCAATAGACTGGCCGGTACTGATTTCCGACAGTTCTTCGATGACATAACGCGGCTCGGTGGCGACGCCATCCACGCCTGCGACGGCGACGGCGTTGTCCTCCCACCACGCTGTGTCGTCGCGATCCGCGTCCTGCCACCAGTGCAGGGAATCGTCTTCATCTGGGTCTGTGGCATCGCGCACCCAGACAGTCGTGCTGCCATCGTCACTGGTGGCGGGCCAGAAGCGCTGGGCAAGAAGCCAGTTCTCTGCGGCCTGCAGTGACGTCTCAGCAGCTTGAAACGCGGCGTTCTGATCCTGCATGTTGCCGGCCATGCGCTCCTCAAGCACAGCCGATTCCATGCTCGTCACCCCCATCATGGTCAGTACCAGCAGGAATACGAGACAAAAAATGAGGATGGCGCCCTTCTGGCGTCCGGGCATCTGCGGAAGCCTCGGTGCTGTCAGCCGGGAGTTTTCAGACATCGCTCAACTCCCCACCGCGCGATTGCGCAGCGTGATCGTGCTGGTAAAGACGCGGCGCAGACGGTTGTCTTCGGGCAGAGCCCCGTTGCCTGCGCCACCGTTGTAGGTCACACCGTTGAACACGTAAGTTTGCGGCGCCGGCATCATGCCGTCTTCGATGGACTGCACCAGAACACTGATCCGGACACTGATGACCAGGGACCAGTCGCCAACATCGTCAGCAACGACATAGGCGTCGACAGTTTTCTTGTTGTCGTTGTCGGCATTGATGCCATAGAGAATCTGCAGGCTTTCGATGCCTTCCACCAATTCCTCTGCAGTATCCGCGGCGGCGGTCTGGCTCAGCTCGCGCCTGAACAGCGCTGGCGGATTGGTGGCGGTATCGCCGCGCTTACCCACGAAGAACATAGTCCCCTGCAGCTTTACGAGCTCCCCGCCGGCCTGTGTGCCAAGTGGTTGTGATGTGACATTGCCGGGCACACACCCGGAAGAAAGGACAGAATTGATGCTCGCACCTCCGCCTATCTCCTGCACATTGCAGGCCTGCACCCAGTCAGCACGTTCGCAATCGCTCAGCAGGAGAATGTCGCCATCTTCAATATCGATGACCCCTGAATTGACCACTGTCATGGCACCTCCGGGAGAGATGGAGTTGATGGTGGCACCTGTCCCGGCGGCGTTCCAGATTCGGACAATATCCGAGCCGGGCACTGCGTTGGTCGCATCCATCACGTTACCCCCGGAAGTGACCCACCCGCCTGCGCTGGTTGCCTCGACGGCTACATTCTCGGAACTGGGGGAAATGTCACCAGGCCCTGTATCAGCGGCCTCCCAGCCCTGAATGCCGGATGTTGGCTGAAACGAGGGAGGCGGACCGTCGAGGGTATTGTTGATGTCTGACTCTTCGATGCTGGAGAGACAACCCAGATACCCCGCCATACGGAGTTCCTCGGCCAGAAAATTGATGGCGAAGCGCCCGTTTTCCTGCATGCGTGCACGCGCTTCCTGATCGCGCTCAGCCTGGGAGTTGGCCACGTAGACCTGCATGACCCCCGCTGCGAGGCTGAGCCCCATGACCATGGAAATCAGCAGCTCCACCAGGCTGAGGCCACGACTGGCTGCCCCGCCAGGTATCGGCCTGGAATTCCCTGGTCTGCCCACAAAAGAAGTGTTCATGGTTGAAAGCTCATCGCAAATAGATTCTCGGCGGTGCCATCCCGATCGGAGTCCCACCATATCTTGACTGCAAACACATCCCCGGCGCCGTCGCAGGCGGGCGCCAGTGGCGTGCCGTCATCGGGAGTGGCGTCGGCGCACGCGGTACCTTGACCCAGCGGCAGCGTGGCAGCCAGTGCCACCTTCCATTCTGCAACATCATTGGCTGCCATCTGCGCCGCCGTGCAGCCCGACAGACTATTGCAGGAAGCCGTCACTGCACCTGGTGCATTGTCATAACTTCCGGCTTCCACGCCTTGCAGATTGGCGCGCACACGTTCCACAATATCGGTGCTCAGGATGGCAGCCTGCGTGCGCTGGTAGGCACTTTGCGTATTGCGCAGGCTGACGGTCTGCAGACCAGCCATGCCCAGCAGCCCGACCGCCAGAATCAGCAGCGAGACCAGAATCTCGATCAAGGTCATGCCCCTCTGCCGCGTGTGTTTCATGAACAATCCAGCCCTTCGTGAATGCGCCGGCCGCGTCCTGTCATCGAGATTTCCACAGACTGCGCGTTCAGCGAATTGCCGTCTTCGGGGCACAGCAGAAATGTGGCAGCAGCTGCATTGGTGCCGAAGCCCTGGGCGTCGTACTGCTGCAGGTCTGCCGTGAACTCAAGCGTGCCGTTGCGAAGGCCCTGATAGACGCGCAGCACTTCGTCTCCAGCATCAACGGAACCCGCGGCGCCATCTGCATCCTCGTTGACGTCCACAAACACGATCCAGCCATCCGACCAGGCATCCGCTGCGCAGTCGGTGCTGCTGGCGCTGCCACACACGCTTACCAGGCGCCCGCGCTTGATGGCCTCGCTGCGGGCAAAATTGAGACTGGCAACAAGCGACTTGGCCTGGCTGTTGGTCTCCATGCGTGAAATGGTGTCCTGAAGGCCAGGCAGTCCGACAGCCAGCAGAATTCCGATCACGCCGACGACAATCATCAGTTCTATCACGGTAAAACCTTTGATTTTATTAATATTCATTATGCTCTTGCGTGCTTGAAAATCGCCTTTTAAGTCCATTTGCACTATTGCAGATAAACCTGGTACCGGCAAGCGCACTGCCCTTGAAGGCAGGGTCACAATAGGCATTCACCTGGGTCAAGTATGTGACGCAAGTGGAAGTTTTGCAGATCAACCCGCAGTGCTTTGCTACACTGTGACGCCTTTCACGCTGACAGCCTTCTTCCGGACTCCTTCGCGCATGGAATATGACATCACTTTACTCGTGGTCCTGGCGCTTGTGGGCATCGTGGCGGGTGGCATCAACACAGTGGCAGGGGGCGGATCCAATCTGACGCTGCCAGTGCTCATGCTGCTGGGCCTGCCGGCCGATGTGGCCAATGGCACCAACCGCGTGGCCGTTGCACTGCAATGCGTCGTGGGAATTCGCGGCTTTCGCAATCATGACCGGCTGGACGAAGCGGCGATCCTGCCCATTCTGGTGCCCACCCTGATTGGCGGTGTCTTCGGCTCGCTGGCCGCCGCGGTGATCCCCGTGACGGCCCTGAAGCCGATATTGCTGATTACCATCATCAGCATGTCACTCATCATCCTCATCAGACCGAACTTTATTGCACCGCCCGACGGCACGCCGGTGGTGGATGTCCGCGACAACAGAGGGGCCTGGTGGATGCTGCTGTTCGCAGGCATTTACAGTGGCTTCGTGCAGGCCGGCGTAGGCTTCATCTTGCTGGCAGCACTCGCTGGTGGACTGCGCTATGACCTGGTGCGGGCGAATGCGTTGAAGATGGTGTGCTCTCTGGGTTCCACACTGATCGCGCTGGGGGTGTTTCTGTACTTCGACATGATCCGCTGGGTACCCGGGCTGGTCCTTGCAGCAGGCACCATGCTCGGCGCCTGGGCCAGTGTGAAGTTCGCGGTACGTGCAAAACAGAGCACCATCAAGTGGTTCCTGTTTGTCATGACCCTGTGCAGCTGTGTCGCCGCGCTGGTGTTCTGAATCAGGAACGGGAAGCGGTGATATCGGTAGTCTGAAAATTCTGGAACACCAGCTGTATCCGCGCTCCTCCCCGTTGCCCGGTGCCGACATCGATCTGACCTCCGTAGCTGCCTACAATGTCGGTCACTACCGCCAGTCCGATGCCTTGTCCCTGAACCAGCGTGTCCAGTCGCGCGCCGCGCTGCAGCACAAACTCCTGATGTGTGGCACTAATGCCGGGGCCATCATCCTCTACGACGATGCTCAACTGGCGCGATGGCACCTGCGTGACACGTGCGCTGATGGCAAGCCAGTGCCCTCCATATTTGAAGGCGTTGTCCAGCACATTGCCAAGCACTTCCATGAGGTCGCGCTCATCCCCCAGAAACACGAGGCCGGGCTCGATGTCACACACCACTTCCACCTGTCGCTCTGCGTAGACTTTCTGCAGCGCCTTGAGAATCCGACGCGCCACGTCGAGCACATCGACACGCCGCGCCAGAGCCGTGCTGCCAGTGGATTTCACGGCCCGCTGCAGTTGATAGCCGACAATCTGATTCATGCGTTCCAATTGTTCTTCCACGGAGCGAATCTGTTCTTCATTTACGGCGGCCGGCGCGGCTGCAGTCTTTTCAGACAGGCCATTCATCACGCCGGCGATCACTGCCAGCGGTGTCTTCAGGCTGTGGGCAAGGTCCCCGAGCGTCTCGCGATAACGGGCCTGCTGCTTGCGTTCGGTCTTGATGAGCAGGTTGAGATTCTCGGTAACGGGACGCAGCTCGAGCGGATAAGCCCCGGTCAGCTGTTCGCTCGCGCCTGACTCGATGCGTTTGAGATCCTCCGCAAGACGGCGCAGTGGCGACAAGCCCCAGCGCAACAGCAGAAGCTGCAGCACCAGCAGCAGCACTGCGACCCCTCCCAGCCAGGACCAGAGACTGGCTCGAAAATTGTTGATCTCCGCAACCGAGGTACCGGTGGATTCCATCACCACGAAGTCATACTGATCTTCGCCGTTCTCCCACACCACTCCATACGCCGCGATGAAGTATTCCTCACCGTCGGCAGCAACTTCGCGTGCGAAGAAAGTCTCCCCGCGCCCCAGTCCGGCCCAGCGCCCGAAGAGGTCATCGAAATTGCGCTCCAGAGCAGAAGGACTTCGCAGCAGCTCCTGCTGTGCGGGACTGCTGACCAGTGCGTAAAGACCGGAGTTGAGCTGAGAGAAACGTGGCTCTCGCAGATCTTCCAGAAAATAGAATTGTCCGTTGTCTTCTTCCACCGCTGACAACAGCACATACAACTGTACCTGCAGCTGCTGCGCCACGCCGGCCTCGACGCTGCTGCGAAACGCGCGATCCAGGACCACGCCGGTAAGCCCCAGGAACAGGGTGAGAAGCACGCTGACAGCGGTCAGCAAGCGGGTCTGAAGGGAATAGTCGGAAGTGCGAGTCGTGGCGCTCATCGCCGCTCAGGCATCCGTGCGGAAACGGTAGCCCTGCCCCCGGATGGTCTCGATGGGATGCAATGTGTCCTGTGGGTCAAGCTTCTGCCGCAGGCGTCGCACAAAGACTTCCAGCACGTTGCTGTCGCGGTCATAGTCCTGCGCATAGAGATGTTCGGTCAGCTCTGTTTTGGACACGACCTGACCCGGATGCAACATCAGATATTCAAGCAACTTGTACTCATAGGCCGTCAGTTCGACGCCCAGGCCTCCGAGAGTGACCCGCTTGCTGGTGATGTCGAGCGCGATGGGACCAAATTCAATGAGTGACTTTGCAAAGCCGGCCGCGCGGCGGAGCAAGGCATTCAGGCGTGCCAGAATTTCTTCCAGCTGAAAAGGTTTGACGACATAGTCATCGGCGCCGGCGTCCAGCCCCTCAACCTTGTCCTGCCAGTCGCCGCGAGCCGTCAGAATGAGAATGGGAAAAGTCTTGCCCTGCGCGCGGATCTGCCGGATCAGTGAGATGCCATCCAGCAACGGCAGTCCGAGATCGATGATGGCAGCGTCATAGGCAAACTCGGAGGCGAAATACAGCCCGGCCTTGCCATCCGCCGCATCATCCACGACATACCCGTGGCGCGTCAGGCCCAGCACCAGTTGCTGCCTCAGCAGACTCTGATCTTCCACCACCAGCAGACGCATCTTTATTGCTCCCGCCGGATGGCGCCTGTTACGGCATCCACGTACACGGTGAAGATATTGCCTTCATTGTCCATGCGCACGCGGTACTGCAGACCGCCCGCCTGCTGGACCTCGCTGATGCTGACCACATTGCCGGGGAAACGCGCGCGCACCAGTTCCAGTGCTTCGCGCTGGGAAATGCGGGGCGCCTCTGTGGTCGCCGGACTGTCCGACTGCTGGGCCAAGAGAAATCCCTGGGCATGAACCGAACCGGCCGGCAAGTTGACCAGCACGGTACAAGCCAGAATCGCCAGGCAGCGCAGCAAAACAGGTCTCAGTGAATTTGACTTCAACACGGCTTCTCTCCCAATCGCGGCGAAGTGCAGCCCGCGCGTCAAATGCACTGGAGCAGACCTCTAGAACACCGGTTGAACATCGACTCTCACTCGAACCTGCTGGCCCGGGTCGTTGTCCATGCGCACCGAATAGTCTTCGTTGTTGTAGCGGTAGCGAACCTGATATCCGATCAGGCGCTCTTCCTCGTGGTAGTCATAGATGGCCTCGCACTGCCGCACGGTCTCATATTCCGTGACCCTTCCATGACTGTTCGCAGCGACTATATCACGTCCAATGGAGTGCCCCAACACCGCCCCCACCACCGTTCCCACGCGCTTGTTGGACTTGCCGTGACCAACGGCATTGCCCAGCGCGCCACCAATTATGGTGCCCAGCAGTGCCGGTGTACGACTCTCGGGACGTGCCCGACGATGACTGGCAACTTCCTCGTTCCAGCACTCTTCCCGGGGCACGGTCACCTCCACAGTGCGATAAACCGGCGTGGACTCGATGACATCGGCGTATTCGAAACGTGTCTCGGCCAGCACCGGCGATGCCAGCAACGTGGCGGCAGATCCCGCAATGGCGAGCCGTGCAAGGGTGCTGATGTGACGTGGGATGAATTTCATGGCTGTCTCCTCTGTGGAATTCTCAGGACCGAGTCGACGGTCCGGACGAGTTGCAGAGCCCGGAAGCAATGGCTTTCCCGAACTTCTGCCCAGAGTGTGGCAGCGAGAATCTGAATAAGGGCTGAACCATTTGCAGGACAATTGGCGGGGGCGCATAGGCCGAAAAGCCAAGGGTTTGATTTATCAGTAAAGATCGATAGAATTGCCCCGCGTTACAGATCATCTCCCGGTCAGATTCAATGAGGCGATGGGTGTTTCGAGTCAATAATAATTATAAGCAGCGAAGAGAGTCTCCATGTTCAATTACAACAAGTCATTCAGCATAGCCTTCATTACTACCCTTCTGGTCGCCATCCCCGTCTTTCTCATTGAAATCCAGTACACGCAGCCTCTGGTTCTGGCAGGCACGCTCCTGATCAGCCTGGGCGCCGCCGCCGCAGCAACACATCACCGCAAGCCTCGCCCCCGCAAACCTGTGGTGGAAGAGCAACGCGTTCCCTACAACAAGTCTCGCCGCGAAAGCGGCAGCGTGAAATGGTTCAATGCCAGCAAGGGATTTGGCTTCATCACTCGTGACAGTGGTGACGACATATTCGTGCACTTCCGCTCCATTCGCGGCGAAGGTCATCGCGTGCTGCAGGACGGGCAGCGCGTGGAATTCGCCATCAGCGAAGGGGACAAGGGGCTGCAGGCTGAAGACGTCGCCGCCGCCAAATAAGGCTTCGGAACTCAGTAATGGGGCGGGCGTTCGTCTGCGGACGCTGCGCTCTGGCCTTTTTCTGGCAGGTTTTCCAAGACATGCAGCAGGCGCTCCCGATGCACAAGCAACTCGCGCTCCAGGGCGTCGATCTGATCCTGCTGGCGGACCACGATCGCGTTCAAATCATTCAGCAGGTCCTCCTGAAAGGCGAATTGTGACTGCAGCTCTATAAGCTGCTCCTGCAGTTGTTCCGGACTCATGGGCATACCTGGCCAGTGGGTGAAGTAAGCGACTCAGAGTGTAATTACACCACTGCCAGCGGCGGCATTGCCAGTCACGAAGTGGTTGCGATTTCGTCATATTTTCGGCAACGTGCAATAATTCACCTGACAAGAGTGTCAAAGCTGACGTCATTCTCTGATTCATGAAACTTTGCAGGAACCCAGGCATGCAGAAAGCCCCGATCAACTGGACCAACACGCTGATTTTCACACTCACGCCATTTTTCGCGTTGACCCTGGTTCCCTGGTACGGATTCACCTATGGCTATGACCTTTTCGAAATTTTGGTCTTCGTCATCCTGATGGGCTATTGCGGCATGTCCATTACTGCTGGCTACCACCGCCTGTGGTCCCACAAGTCCTACAAGGCTCACCCCTTCGTCCGTTTTGTATTCGCGCTTGGTGGCGCCTGCGCTCTGCAGAACGATGTACTGCACTGGGCGTCCGATCACCGTCGCCATCACGCCCATGTTGACAACAATAACAAGGACCCCTATTCCGCCGGCCTTGGTTTCTGGTACTCGCACATGGGCTGGATCCTGCGTAACTACGAAAGCGGCAAGGAAGACTTCTCCAATGCCAAAGACCTGCAGAATGATCCGATCGTCATGTGGCAGCATCGCCACTACCTGAGTCTGGTCCTGGTCATGAACCTCGGCCTGCCCGCTTTCCTGGGCTGGCTCAACGGTGACATCCTCGGATGCGTGCTGCTGGGCGGCCTGCTGCGC
>Ga0164293_10003788_pt1 | contig 12910 bp, 10 predicted proteins | sample GEODES118metaG_FD_111487 | JGI IMG/M metagenome (GOLD analysis project Ga0164293, IMG submission 111487) | Eutrophic lake water microbial communities from Lake Mendota, Wisconsin, USA - GEODES118 metaG | ecosystem: Environmental > Aquatic > Freshwater > Lake | place: USA: Lake Mendota... | reverse complement strand
TGGGCAGAGGGTCCGTCGCACCAGCGCCGGCAGCAACTGCCGTGGGGCGCGGGGGCGGGGGCGGGGGCGGGGGGTGGGGGCGAGGCGGGGGACGGGGCTTGGGGTTGGGCTCCGGGATTGGGGGGGGGCGGGGGGGTCTGGGTGGGGGGTGAAGCCGGGGTCGGAATAGGGGTCGGAATAGGGTCCGGGGGTGAGACTGTGGGCGCGCCTTGGGGAGGGAGGGTCGAGCCTGTCCGCTCCAGGAGCGCCGTGGCCAAGCCGGTGAAGACGCTGTCGGGGTGACGGATGATGAGGCGACGGAGGTTGAGGGCCAATTGCTCGGGCTGGTTCAAGCCGATGGGATCAAACGATAGAGCCCGGAGGAACCATTGCTCATCGGTCAGGGAGTCGCCCTCGGTCCAACGGAGGACGTTGGCGTAGTCTCCGGAGAAGAATGCGAACACGATCCGTTCGGATATCGGCAATGCTGCCAATTTCATCCGGATGTCATCGGCTTCCAAGGTGTCGGGACTCCATCGGGTGGAGGGGATGGACAGCAAGGCCGATTTTTCGACGGCGTAGAGCGGAGTGGCCCGGGCGAACTGAGTGTCGGCACCCACCCATAAATAACGGTCATCGACCGCCAGGGAGGTGACTGGAAAGCCCAAGGCGAACCATCCGACCCATTTCTGACTGCCCGGGTGGAAGAGGAGGATCCGGGAACGCATCGGAAAGACCGGGTCGGCCGTTGCGACCCAGAGGAATCCGTGGTCCATGGCCAAGGCTCGGACTCCGCTGGGGATGCGGCTCAGGGGAGTGACGGCATCGATGGGGCGGCCGGCTTCGCGGGAGGCCCGCGCCAGTCGTGCTCGCAGTTTCATGCGTTCTCGGATGCCATCGGTCACCCGTTCTCGGGCGGCCTCGACGGCGGCCACGGTGGGTTGCATGCCGGCCGCGATGGGGATTCCGAGGCCGCCAGGAACCTGGACCGTGCCGGCGCGTTCACGGAATTGGGAGGTGCCGGTTTCGGCGTGGAGAAATCCTAATCCGGCGTCGCTGCCGATCCAGAACCCACCTTCGGCATCCGGACACACCGAAAAGATGCGGATGGGATCGAGTTCGGGTGAGCGGGGTTTGAGGGCGGTGGGCAGCGTGTTCCAGCGCGGGGCATCGGCATGGCGCACGGCCACCCGCCGTTCGGTGGCCGCCAGCAGCCACTCGCCGGAGCCAGCCAAGAAGCGCCAGGCGGAGGTGTCGCGGGTGTCCGGTGTGGGCGGGGATACATCGATCCGGAAGAAGGTTCGCTCATCGGGCGACAATCGGAATAGCGCGCCGGAGTCGCCCAGGGCGAAGAAGCCTCGTCGAGTATCGGCTACAGCCGGAGGCTGCGGACTGGTGATGCCTTGGGCAGAGCCGAACGGGTCGACGGCGAAGGTGGTGGCGTCCATCCGTGCTAGGCCACCGTCGATCATCAGCCAGAGCTGCTTGCCGCGTGCCTGCAAGCCTGAGACCGCATGAACCTCCAGAACTCCGGTGGCCGGATCGATGCGGTTGTCTCCGGGCAGGAAGGTCCACAGGCGCCCCGCCGTCGGAGGCAGGTTGGTGTCGCCGAAGGGGTGGGCTGAGATCCACAAACGCTCTCCAGCCGTCGCCAGCGCATGGACGTAGCCCATCGGCTTGGCATCCGGAAATGCCACCGGAATAATCCGGACTTGCGGAACCGAGGGGATCCATTCCAAGGGGCGTAGTGCGAAGACATCCCGGGGAACTCGGGTCGAGTTGGCAGTGGCCGCACGGAGCGCTGTGGTTCCGGCCGCCAGAAGCAGGATGAACAGGAGCAAGTTCATGTCAGGCTGAGGAGTCGGCCGGTGCGGGTGAGGGGATCGATGGGCCCCAGCTTCGGGCGTGATCTCCCAGGATCGCCGCAGCCGCGATGGCTGCGGTTTCTGCGCGGAGGATCAATGGGCCGAGTGAGACAGGTTGTGCGCCGCAGGCTCGGAACTTTTCCAGCTCACCGGGACTGAAATCGCCTTCGGGTCCGATGGCGATGGCCAGGCGGCCACAGGTCGTCGATCTCGAGTGGGATCCCGAGTGGGACTGCAGCGCCCGCCCCAGAACTGGAACTCCCGGTTCGAGGGATGCGACTCCGAGCCAGGTTTTGTCGGTGGCCGTTTGCTGCGCCAACGCATCTGCCAAGGACATGGGCCCCAGCAGCTCCGGCAGCCAGGCGTTGCGCGACTGCTTGGCCGCCTCGATCAGAGTTTGGGTCCATACCGTTCGCTTGCGGGCTGCCTCGGAGGCCGGCACTCGTGCCACGCACCGTTCGGTGTCCAGCAAAACCAATTGCTCCACACCCAATTCCACGGATTTCTCCAAGAGGGTATCCAGGGCCTTGCCCTTCAGTAGCGACTGCAACAAAACCACGCTCGGAAGGGAACGGGGCTGGACCAGGCGTTGGATCACCCGCACCTCCACGGATTTCCGATTTGAGCTGAGAATCTCGGCTTCGATCAGAGTGCCTTGGCCATCCAGTATCTCCACCCGGTCGCCCGGTTCCAGGCGCAACACTTGGGACGCATGACGCGCCTCCGATTCGCACAGTGTGAAGACCGACGCTGAGCACCGGTCCGGGGAGGCGAAGAATCGGTGCATGGAAAAGGAAGAACGGTCCCCGGGGCGAAGGACGGGTGTCCATCGCCCCGGTTCAAGCCTATTTGAAGAAGGCGCGAGCCTTCTCGAAAAAGCCTTTGGATTGCGGATTGACGTTCTCGTCGCACAGGGCGGCGAACTCTTCGAGTTTGGTGCGCTGCGCGGCATTGAGCCGCTGGGGAATCTCCACCCGGACGGTCACGAGCAAGTCCCCCTGGCCTCCGCCTTGGAGATCTTTCACACCCCGCGCCTTGAGTCGAAACGTGCTCCCGGACTGAGTGCCCGAGGGAATGGCGATGCGCGCCTTGCCGGTGAGGGTGGGAATGTCGATCTCGCCCCCGAGGGCGGCTTGAACGAAGCGGATCGGCACTTCGCAGGTGAGGTCCCGGCCATTACGCCCGAAGATCTCGTGTTCTTGCACATGGATCATCACGTGCAGATCGCCGTTGGGCGCGCCTCGGACGCCGGCAGCGCCGTTGCCGGAGGAACGTAACCGGACTCCGGTATCGACACCCGAAGGGATGCGGATGCGCACCGAGGTCTTCTGGTTGACGCGACCTTCGCCGCTGCAGGTGCGGCAAGGGCGCTCAATGACCTTGCCGGCTCCGGAACACCGGGGGCAGGTCTGACGCATCATGATGATGCCGGCATTGCGAGTCACTTGGCCGCGACCGCCGCAGGTTTGGCAGGTGATCGTCTTGGAGCCCTTCTCAGCGCCGCTGCCACTGCACGGTTCGCAGCGCATCGGCTTGGAGAAACTCAGCTCCTTCTCGGTGCCGTTGACTGCCTCTTCGAGGGTGATCTCGAGATCGTACCGGAGGTTCTCGCCCTGGGCGGGGCCTTCGTCGTCCCCGCCGCCGCCGCCGCCGAAGAATTGTTCGAAGATGCTGCCGCCGCCACCCCCGCCGCCGCCGCCGAAGACTTCCCGGAAGATGTCGCCCGGGTCATGGAAGCCACCGCCGCCGCCGCGGGCCCCACCCGCCCCGGCCCGCATGCGCGGATCGAAGGCCGCATGGCCGTACTGATCGTAGGCTGCGCGTTTCTGGGGGTCGTTGAGGGCCTCGTAGGCTTCGCCCAATTCCTTGAACTTCTCTTCGGCCTCCTTGTTGCCCGAATTTTTGTCCGGATGGTACTGGACGGCCAGTTTCCGGTAGGCCTTCTTCATCTGCTCCGGCGTGGCGTCGCGTTCCACACCGAGCACCTCGTAATAGTCGCGCTTGTTCGAGGCAGCCATGGTTCAGGATTGGCTCGGAGTGTTCGCCGTTGCGGACCCGGGTTTGCGGGCGACAACCACGGCTGCGGGCCGGAGGAGACGATCCTTCATGCGGTAGCCTTTGCGGTTCTGGGAAATCACCAAGCCTTCGGCGACCTCGGTGGTTTCCTGCTGGGAGAGGGCCTCGTGCAGCGCCGGGTCGAACGGCTTGCCCACCGCATCGATTTCTTCGACTCCATAATCAGCGACCGTGTTGCGCAATTGACCCTGGATCATGGACACACCGGCCTTGAGCGACTCGAGGTTGGTGTTGGGCAAGGCCGCGGCCTGCATGGCCATTTCGAAGGTGTCGAGGACCGGAAGCAATCGGCCGAGCACGGACTCGGTGGTGGCACGGCGCACCTCGTCCCGCTCGCGGGCGGCGCGCTTCTTGAAGTTCTCAAAATCCGCATACAGGCGGACATACCGCTCCTGCACTTCGGCAAGTTGTGCCTGCACGGGATCCAGGCCGGATGCATCCGTGGCAGGGCCGTTGGCATTGGCAGTCTCACCCGGGTTGATGGGCGTTTCAGCAGACGGGGTCTCACTCATGGTTGCAATAGTCTCGAATCAGGTCGGGTATCGTAGAAGCCTGGGCCTTCCCGGGCAATACCCGCAGGCCCGGTCGGAAAGTTTTCCACACACACACACTCCCGGTCAGAGCCTCGTCCGAGTCGCGGGAGCGCGGGAGCGCGGGCACATCAAATCAATCCGCTCGTTTCCGGGAATCCGCACATCCGGTTCAGACTTTGAACTGCCTGACCGGAGGCTCCCTTCAGGATGTTGTCTTCGGCGCTCATCACGATGAGTCGGCCGGTCCGAGGGTCGAGCCGCCATGCGATCTCCACGACGTTGGTGCCCACCACATTCTTGGTGTCGGGCAAGGCCTTGCCTTCCAACAGGCGCACGAACGGCGCGTTCGAGTAGGCCTTGGCGTAGGAGGCAGAGATTCGCTCGCCCAGGGCCGTCACCTCTATCGGGTTGGAGATGTGCTGGCTGGGGGCCAAGTACAGGGTGGTCAGGATGCCGCGGTTGACGGGGATCAGGTGCGGCGTGAACTGGATCACGACGGGGCTGCCGGCCACGGCCGAGAGTTGTTCTTCGATTTCCGACAGGTGACGGTGCTTGGGAACTCCGTAGGGCCGCACGCTTTCGTTGCACTCACAGAACAGGTAGTCGAGATCGGCCTTCCTGCCAGCGCCGCTCACACCGCTCAGCGAATCGGCGATGATGCCCGTCGGTCGGATCAATCCATCCTGCAGGAGCGGGAGTGTCGGCAAGAGAATGCTGGTGGGATAGCAGCCCGGGGATGCCACCAAGCGGGCGTCGCGGATCGCCTCTCCGTGGATTTCTGGCAGGCCATACACCGACTGCGCCAGGAGTTCTGGTGCCGGGTGGTCGTGCGCGTAGAATTCTTTGTACACGGCCGCGCTCTTCAGGCGGAAGTCGGCGCTCAGGTCGATCACCCGGCAGCCACTCTTCAACAACGGGATGGCGAATTCGGCGGCCACGCCATGGGGCAGGGCCAGGAAGACAATCTCGGCCTGTTGAGCCAGAGTGGCCGTGTCGGGATCGCTGAACTTCAACGAGCGGGCCACGGGGTTCATGGCGAACTTGGGAAACACCTGAGCGATGGTCTGTCCCGCGCTTTGTCGGGAGGTGACCGCCACCAGTTCGACCTGAGGATGACGCAGCAGCAGGCGTACGAGTTCTTCACCCGAATAGCCGGAGGCTCCAACGATGGCGACGCGAACGGAATTGGAATTGGAATTCATGGACAACGCTACCGGAACGACACCCTACAGAATGCATCCGCAGGGGGCGAACAGGGATTTTGCGGGGCTCGAGATTGGTTCTCAGAAGGGCGCTGGGATCGAGGGTCTTCCAGCGGTCGCGGGACAATAAAAAACCCTGCCGAAACCAGATCGGCAGGGTTTTTTGGAACGGGCCGCGCGCCAGGAGGGAGACTTTGAAGGCTCGATTTGAAGCCTTGAGCAGTTCTCTCTGCGGCTGCAACCGATCAGCGCTTGCTGAACTGGAAGCGCTTGCGGGCGCCGGGCTGACCGTACTTCTTGCGCTCCTTCATACGAGGGTCACGCGTCAGCAGGCCGTCCGCCTTGAGCAACGGACGCAATGCCGCGTCGGCCTCGATGAGGGCCCGGGCGATGCCGTGACGGACCGCTCCGGCCTGACCGACAGGGCCGCCGCCCACCACGTTGATGGAGACATCGTACTTGCCCGAGGTCGCGGTCGTCACGAAGGGCTGCTGGACAGCCATGCGCTGGGACTCGAGAGGGAAGTAGATCTCGAAGGTGCGACCATTGACCTGAATCTTGCCGGTGCCGGCGGAGATGCGGACCCGGGCCACGGAAGTCTTGCGGCGGCCGGTGCCAAGGAATTCGTTGGAGTTCGACATGGTGGAGAGGAAAGGGAGATTAGCCGACGTACTTCATGTCGCGCGGTTCCTGCGCGGCGTGTGGGTGGTTGGAACCGGTGTACACCTTGAGCTTGGTCAGAAGCTGGTCGCCCAAGCGATTCTTCGGGAGCATTCCCTTGACGGCGTGCATCACGAGGCGTTCGGGATGGGCGGCACGAACCTGGGCCACGGAGCGATATTTTTCGCCACCCTTCCAACCGGAGTAGGACATGAACAGCTTGTCCGACTCTTTTGTCCCGCTCAGGACAACCTTCTCGGCGTTGATGACGACCACAAAGTCACCGGCATCGAGGTGGGGGGTGAACACAGGCTTGTCCTTGCCGCGCAGGGCGTCAGCAACTTGGACAGCGAGGCGGCCGAGGATGGCGCCGTTGGCGTCGATCACACGCCACGCACGGCGCTGCACGTCGACTTTGGGCAGATAGGTCTTCATCAAGTATCCGAAAGTTTCCGAAAAGGAGGGCGGTTTTTATCAAATGATCACACCACGTCAATCATTGAATTGGTTTTTGATTTTCGGACGCTCTGGATTTTCACTCCGACAAGCACTCCGATCACCCTGAGAAATCTCATGGGAACACTGATGGAAACACTGATGAGAACAGCCGCCCAGAAGGTTTCTTTGCGGCGTGGTTCAGAGCTGTCTCAGTCTTCTCTCAGGGTTCCTTCTCCGACCCAAAGATCAAGTCGCTTCAGTGTGCCTGGGGAAAGTCCGGATGGCAAATGAATGGAGCGTGGGCTTGACCCTTGGGGTCGGTGTGGTTGCATCGCGGCGCAATGAACAAGTTTCTGACCGTCTCCGCCCTGTTGATCGGCCTCGCGAGCTTCACCGGTTGCTACCGGACCCAAGAAGGTCGCGTGAAGGTGGGTGTGCCCTTCGCTCTAGATTTCATCGAGAGCCGCTATGAGCGGCCGGCTGTCCAGTTGTTCGAAGCAGCCAAGGCCACGCTGGTGTTCAACGGCACGCTGACTTCCGAGGATGTTGTCCGCAAGACCCTCTCGGCCAAGATCGAGAATCGCACCCTGTGGATCCGAGTCGAGGAGTTGGAGCCCAACGCCAGCCGCATCTTCGTGCAGGCCCGTCAGTCCAACGGCAAGGCAGACATCCTCTTGGCCAGCGAACTCGACAAGCAGATCGCTCTGCGCCTGCGCTGATCGCGCGGGTCGTGATTGCAAGGCCGCGGGCCAATCCCGAGCGTCGTCATGACACCGGCCTCGCCGTCTTCGCACATGCTGTCCCCGGTACGCCTCCTTGCAGGCTTGGGGATCGCTGCGCTGGCGGGGTTGGGGTCCGGGTTGACCAGTGCGGTTTTCTTGACCGCGCTCGACGCTGTCACTCGGACCCGTTGGCGTCATCCGTGGTTGTTGTTGTTGTTGCCGGTGGCGGGACTCCTCATGGTCCGCGCCTACGCAACTTGGGGGCGAGGCTCCGAACGCGGTGTGAGTCTTCTTCTGGACGTCGCTCACCGGCGTTCACCCCAAGTGCCCTGGACCATGGCCCCGTTGGTGTTGGGGGCCACACTCTTGAGCCATCTGTGCGGTGGTTCCGTCGGTCGTGAAGGCACGGCGGTGCAAATGGGTGCGGCGTTGTCCCATGTCTGGGGAAGGCGTCTGAGTGCCCTCGTTCCGGATCCTTCCGTCGCCGTGTTGGCGGGCATCGCCGGCGGATTTGGCGCGGTGTTCGGGACGCCGTGGGCGGGGGCGTTGTATGCGATCGAATTGCCGGTCCTCGGGCAATTCCAGTGGCGTCGAGCGCTGCAGTGTTTGGTGGCGTCGTGGCTGGGGCATGCCACGTGTCTGGCCCTCGGCGTTCAGCACACCCACTATCCGCTGGCCCAGGCCCTCCCGCTGCAACCGGCAGGAGGACTCTGGCAGTGCGCGCTGGCGGCGGTGGTCTTCGGCTTGGCGGCCCGGTTGTTCGTGGGCTGCCTCCGGGGATGGGGCCGGCTCTTTGAGCGGTTGGCCATTCCTCGGTGGGCTCTGCCCGTGGTGTCGGCCCTCGTGGTGCTCACACTGACTCAGGTCCTGGGCACGGATGCCTACTTGGGGATCGGTGTCACCGGTCGATTGCCCGGGGATCCCTCGATCGTTCGTTGCTTTGAGCCGGGCGGTGTCACGGCATGGAGTTGGGGGTGGAAGTTGCTCTTCACCACCGTGACCTTGGCCGGGGGATTCAAGGGCGGAGAAGTCACGCCGCTCTTCTTCGTGGGCGCAGCGCTGGGAAACACCCTTGCGATGTTAGCCGGTTGGCCCGTGCAGGAATTCGCTGCGATGGGTTTTGTGGCGGTCTTCGCCGCGGCCAGTCACACGCCGCTGGCGTGCTCGGTTCTGGGCTGGGAACTGTTCGGGCCCGAACTTCTCCTGCCTGCACTGTTGGCCTGCGTGGTCGCCAATGCCGTCACGGCTGGCACGGGGCTCTACGACGCCCGGACCCAATCCGACTTGGGTTCGCAGTGACAGCCGCTGGGCAGGGGCAGGGTGTCCAGCGGGAGCCTTGGGAAAGTCCGCCCTACAGGTCGTGCAGCTCGAACTCGTGGAGTTTGCGATGCAGCGTTCTGCGGCTCACTCCCAGCTTCTGGGCCGCCTCGGTTCGGTTGCCGTTGCATTCCTTCAGCGCGTGGATGATCAACTGCTTCTCGGCTTCGCGCAGCGAGAGGCGGCCCGGAGCCAGACTCGCCTGAGGCACCGGTGTGATGGACGCGGCCTCCATGAGGGGGACACGCACGGAGGCTGGGAGATCCTTCGGCTGTACCTGATCGCCGCGGCACAGGACCACCGCGTGTTCGATCGAGGCCCGCAGTTCGCGGACGTTTCCCGGCCAGCGGTATCGCAGCATCAGCTCCATCGCCTCGGTGCTGAAGGCGGTGACCTTCTTGTCGTTCTCCCGGGCGAATTCCTTCAGGAAGGAGCTGATCAGGAGCGGGATGTCGGCGACCCGTTCGCGCAGCGGGGGCAGGTGGATGGGCACCACCGCGATGCGGAAATAAAGGTCTTCGCGGAACGTGCCGGCCCGGACCAATGTTTTGAGATCCTTGTTGGTGGCGGAGAGGAAACGCACGTCCGCGCTTTGCGTCTTGCCGGAGCCCAGGCGTTCGTAGGTGCGTTCGCCGATCAGGCGCAACAATTTCACCTGCGTGGTGGCGTCGATCTCGCCGATTTCATCGAGGAACAGCGTTCCGCCCTGGGCTTGTTCCACCCGACCGATGCGGCGCTCGTTGGCTCCGGTGAAGGCGCCCTTTTCGTGGCCGAAGAGTTCGGCCTCGAGCAGTGTGGCGGGCAGGGCGGCGCAGTTGACGGTGACCAAGGGGCCTCGAGCTCGGCGACTGAGTTGGTGGATGGCCTTGGCGACGAGCTCCTTGCCGGTGCCGCTCTCGCCGGTGATGAGAACCGTGGCGGTGGAGGGGCCGATTTGCTGGATCTGCTCGAACACCTCCCGGATGGATGGGGTCTCGCCGATGAAGCTCTCCATGCCGAAGCGTTGGTCGAGTCGCTGATGGAGTTGCTCGTTCTCGGTTTCGAGTCGGTGGCGTCGGAGGGCCCGTTGAATGCGCAACTCCAGTTCATCAATCTGGAGGCGTCCTTTGCTGATGTAGTCGTCAGCACCTTGCTTCATGGCCTCGACGGCCAGGTCTTCGGAACCGTAGGCGGTCATCAGGATGCACACCGGAGGTTTCGGCAATGCCTTCGCTTTGCGGATCAGTGCCAGCCCATCGTCTCCGGCCATTCGAAGGTCGGTCAGCAGCACATCCACCGGCTCCTTCTCCAGCAACTGCCAAGCTCCCGCTGCATCCGGGGCCGCGTAGACGTCGAATTTGTCCTCCAACGCCGTCCGCAGTCCATCGCGGGTCGACTTCTCATCATCCACAATCAGCAAAGTCGGAGTCACAAGACCGACAATAGATACCCCTCGCGATCCGGTCTCCAATTTTATGGTCACTCTCCCCCTGGGGCGCACGGGACGGCTCAAGGCGATCCGGGGTTGGCGAGGCGGTCGGATTAGGAAACACCATCGCAGCGTCTGCCCATCCGGCCGAAGCAATTTGGGCCGGAGTGACCCGGCAGTGTTTGCCGGATCGAGGTTCTAAAAACCAATAAACCCCAATAAATACTGCAAAAAAACAACTTGGATCGATACCTGCTTTCGACGGCTTCTGAAACGGACGCGATGACGAAAACAAAGGACAGTTGGTTGGTTCGGCTGAGCCAGATGGACCTCTGGTTGGTGGTGGGCGTGTTTGGCACGGTGCTGCTGCTCATTCTGCCGGTGCCGCCGTTGCTGCTGGATCTGCTCCTGGCGGTCAGCATCGCTTCCTCGCTGCTGATCTTGCTGGTCATCCTCTACACCGACGATCCGTCGGAGTTCACCGGGTTTCCATCGCTGCTGCTCTTCGTGACCCTGTTCCGGTTGGCCCTCAATGTGGCGACCACCCGGCTGATCCTCATCTCCGGCGATGCCGGTCATATCATCGAGGCCTTCGGCAACTTTGTCGTCGGTGGCAATTACGTGGTGGGCATCGTCATCTTCGCCATCTTGGTGATCATCAACTTCGTGGTCATCACCAAGGGTGCTGGACGTATCGCTGAAGTGGCCGCTCGTTTCACCTTGGACGCCATGCCGGGCAAGCAGATGGCCATCGATGCGGAGTTGGGGGCCGGTGTCATCAACGAACAGCAAGCGCGCGCCCGCCGCCGCAAGGTGGAGCAGGAGGCCGACTTCTACGGAGCCATGGATGGTGCCTCGAAGTTTGTGCGAGGTGATGCCGTGGCAGCGGTGATCATCACCGTGGTCAATGTCGTGGGTGGTTTCGCCATCGGCATGGCCCAGCGGGGCATGAGTTTCACCGAGGCCCTCTCCCGCTACACGCTGCTGTCCATCGGTGACGGCCTGGTTTCGCAAATTCCGGCCCTGATAACCTCCATGGCGGCGGGCCTTCTGGTGACACGGGCTGCGTCGAAGAACAACTTCGGCGAAGAATTGGGCCGTCAGCTCACCTCGTATCCGCGGGCATTGACGATCCTCTCGGGGATGCTGGCTTTCCTGGCACTGGTTCCAGGGTTGCCGATGCTTCCGTTCCTGGTTCTCGCGGTCCTCACCTGGTTCATCGGCAAGACCATCAAGAACCGGCCGGCGACCGCTGCGGATGCCGCCCGAAAGGCCGACGGCAAGACCGCTAAACCGGGCGAATCCCCAGCCGCCGCGGCACCGGGAGCCGCGGGAGCCTCGGCACCGGCTGCGGACAAGTTGGAGAACCTCTTGGGTGTGGATGCCATGCTCATCGAATTGGGATTCGGACTCGTCTCCTTGGCCGACAGTCGGAAGGGGGGCGACTTGCTGGAGCGCGTCACCGGTGTGCGTCGGCAGTTCGCCCAAGAAATGGGCCTGCTCATCCCACCCATCAAGCTTCGCGACAATCTTCAGATCGGGGCCAACGAATACCGGTTCTTGCTCAAGGGAAACGCGGTGGCCACGGGCAACCTCATGCCGGGGTATTCTCTGGCCATGAACGCCACCAACAGTCGGGTGACGCTCAAGGGGATCCCGACGACCGAGCCGGTGTTCCAATTGCCTGCGACTTGGATCACGGAAGTCGAGCGCAAGACGGCCGAGATTGCCGGGTACACCGTGGTCGACGCATCGAGTGTGCTCATCACCCACTTGACCGAAGTGGTGAAGCACCAGAGCCACGAGATCCTCTCACGGCAGGATGTGCAGCAGTTGCTCGATCATCTCAAGACCACGCATCCGACGGTGGTCAATGAATTGATCCCGGCCCAACTCAATGTGGGTCAGGTCCAGCGCATCCTCCAAAACCTGCTGGCTGAGGGGATTTCCATCCGCAACCTTGCGAGCATTTTGGAGAAGGTGAGTGACTTTGCTGGCGTCACCAAGAATCCGGATGAGCTCAGCGAACACGCGCGGCGCGCCCTGGGGCCGCAAATTGTGAAGCCCTACCAGGACGACCGGGGAGTGCTCAAGGCCATCACTCTGGATCCGCGGTTGGAGCAGGAGATCGCCAAGGGGGTGAGACAGTCGCAGACGGAGATCGCCCTGCTTCTGGAACCCCGCTTGGCTCGTCATCTGGTGGAAACTCTCTCGAAGATGATCCAGGGGTTGCTCGCCTCGGGGCAGGCTCCTGTGGTGCTGTGCGGACCGCACATCCGATTGGCGTTCCGGCGATTCTTTGAAGCGACCTTCAGCGACCTGACCGTCTTGAGTTACTCGGAGGTGCCCAGCCGGGTGGACATCCAAAGTGCCGGGACGCTGGTGGTGCCGGAGTGACTTTCTGTCTTCGGAGGATCTGGAAATGGGGACCGTGTCTCCACGGTCCCCCGCGTGCGTTGACTGATGAGGTCGAGGACCCGTTGTCGCGTCAGAACGTCCGGGAAACGGACAACGTCACGAGATAGTCGGCGAAGGCCGCATCGCCACGGGTGCCCTTCTGCAAGTTCCAGTAGCTGCGCTCGCGCTGGGCGTCCAGACGCCAAGGGACATTCACCGAGACGTTCCATTTGCCGGGCATCCAGTTGATGCCTGGGTCAATGGCGATGGAATAGCCCGGGCGACGAAAACCTTCCTCGTCGCCCGCGTTGCC
>Ga0164293_10003787_pt1 | contig 12911 bp, 13 predicted proteins | sample GEODES118metaG_FD_111487 | JGI IMG/M metagenome (GOLD analysis project Ga0164293, IMG submission 111487) | Eutrophic lake water microbial communities from Lake Mendota, Wisconsin, USA - GEODES118 metaG | ecosystem: Environmental > Aquatic > Freshwater > Lake | place: USA: Lake Mendota... | reverse complement strand
GCCAAAAACGGCCCGCCAAAACTGTCCAACCCTTGCGCCCAAAGCTCCGTCAACCGCGCGACGTCACGCTTTAACACGGCAGACATCGGCTTGGGCTGCACCCTGACACCGACATTCATAGTGCAGTCGTTCCGCAGTGCGGCGAAGCCACCATGCATTTCCGTAACGGCGCATTGCGCCCACGCTTTTGCAGCGGGCTCAGACGGCCAGACGCCTTCGTGCCGATCTGACAAATATAAAGCGATGCCTAGCGAATCCCAAATCGTCCGCGCGCCGTCCAACAGCACGGGCACTTGGCCAGTCGGGGAAAACGCCCGGAATGCATCATAATTGCTGTCGGCCGCGAATGGTTCGATGCGGTCCTCAAACGGAATACCGAGCATCGTCATCAACACCCACGGCCGCAAACTCCAGCTCGAATAATTACGATTCGCGATAATCAGCGTGTAGCCCATGTAAGTCTTCCTTTCGGTTCCAAAGCAGACCAAGCCCCTACCTGTTCCGTCAGTCCAGCTCTAGCCAACGCGACTCCGTCCGTTGATGGTAACTATCAAACACCGCAAATGGAATGCGGAAGGGCGTGCCCCAGTTGCTGTTCCACATGGCGACAACACCAACACGTGCAGCCGGATCAAAAATTAGGGTCGCGCGGTAGCCGTCAACGGCGCCGGAGTGCCCCACCAAGACATTGCCGTCATATTTGAAGCTACGCCAGCCAAGGCCATAATGCGCCTCAGAATTCGCCTGCCGCAATTCGCCGGCATAAATTGGCGCAGTATTCACGCGCGGAGTTTGCGCAATCCGCAGTGTTGTTTCAGACAGCACATCGGGGCGATCGCCCATTGTCGCCTGCATCCAACGGGCAAAATCAACAATGTTGCTTTCAACCCCAGCGGCAGCCGGGACCCGCCAATAGGCTTCTTTCACGGTACGGACCATGCGGCCACTATGCGGCCGCGCCCAATCTTTCGCCTTGGTGAGACCAGTCATCCCAAAACTGGCGCTATTCATGCCCAAGGGCAAAAAGAATCGCTCGCTCACCGTATCGGGATAAGACCGCTTCGCTGCTTGCTCCAAAATCTCGCTGGCGGCGTCAAAGGCGATATTTTGATAGGTGTGGCACGAACCTGGCTGACACTGCAACGGCGCGCTGGCCAGACTGGCACGCAGCAAACCCGGATCTTGGCCATCTTCCAACTGTCCGTCAAAAGCGTTTTTGGTGAGGCCAGTTTGCTGCGAAAGTAATTGCTGAAAACTCAGGCGCGATTCAGCACCTTCGGGCAAGCGCAGCGTTGTTTGATAACGCGCGACTGGCCGGTCCAAATCAACCAGTCCCTCATTGGCGAAAGTTGCTGCCAATGTCCCCGCAACGGTCTTGGACACCGAAGCCCATCTAAACACCGTTCCCAGCGTCACCGGCACATTCGTATCCCGATCAATCACGCCATATGTGCGGATAAAGCGCAGTTCACCATCTTCGACAATAGCAATGGCCAGCCCTGCCATTTCCGATCTTTGCGCCATGGCCGCAAATTGTTGATCCAGTTGGGTATAATTTATGCGGCCACGCCATTCGTCAGGCTGGTCAGGCAAATTCGTCTCGGGCTTGGTAAATTTACGCAATATCGCAGCGACCTGATTATCATCAGACGCGGAGAGCACGGTATATAGACCAGTCAGTCCGAGCACAGAAACCGCAATAAAGGCTAATAAAATCCGCCGCATGTTATTGGTCAAACCGCTACCTCAAAATGCGCCGTTGTCTTTGCCCGTACATCGTCCACGCTGACACCGGGTGCAATCTCAATCAGCTTAAACGCGGAGACTTTGTCGGGGCGCTGAAACACGGCGATGTCGGTGATTATCATATCGACGACGTTTTTACCCGTGAGCGGCAAAGTGCAAGCGGGAATGAATTTAGGCGATCCGTCTTTGGCATTATGTTCCATCACAACGATGATTTTTTTGACGCCAGCAACAAGGTCCATCGCGCCGCCCATGCCCTTAATCATTTTGCCGGGGATCATCCAATTGGCGATGTCACCATTTTCAGCGACCTCCATCGCGCCTAAAACAGTCAGATCGATATGCCCACCACGGATCATAGCAAAGCTCGCAGCGCTGTCGAAATAGGCTGTTTGTGGAAGCTCGCTAATCGTCTGCTTGCCCGCATTGATCAGGTCAGCATCCTCTTCGCCCGCAAAAGGGAACGGGCCGATACCCAGCATACCGTTTTCCGATTGCAGCGTCACTTCGACACCCTGGGGGATGTGGTTCGCGACCAAAGTCGGAATACCAATGCCAAGGTTCACATAATATCCATCGCGCAGTTCCTTCGCCGCGCGGGCGGCCATGTCATCACGGGTCCAGCTCATAGGGAAGGCTCCCTTTCGCGCACAGTTCGGAATTCAATCTTCTTGTCATAAGGCGTGCCGACGATCATGCGCTGCACATAGACGCCGGGTAAATGAATGCAGTCGGGGTCAAGGCTGCCGACTGGCACCACTTCCTCGACCTCTACCACACAAATCTTGCCGCAGGTTGCCGCGGGCAGATTGAAATTACGCGCGGTCTTGCGGAAAACCAGATTGCCGCTTTCATCGGCCTTCCACGCTTTGATGATGGAGAGGTCGGCGAAGATTCCATGCTCAAGAATATACTCCTCGCCATCAAACACTTTCACTTCTTTGCCCTGCGCGACCAAAGTACCCACGCCGGTTTTGGTGTAAAAGCCCGGAATACCAGCGCCGCCAGCCCGCATCCGTTCGGCCAGCGTCCCTTGCGGGCAAAACTCTACTTCCAATTCACCCGCCAGATATTGCCGCTCAAATTCTTTATTTTCGCCCACATAAGATGAGATCATTTTCTTGACCTGTTTGGTACGCAGCAGCTTACCAATGCCTTCATTGTCGATGCCCGCATTGTTCGATACGAACGTGAGGCCAGTCACCCCGCTGTCACGCACAGCATCCAACAAGCGCTCCGGAAGGCCGCAAAGACCAAAGCCGCCGCTTGCAATCAACATGTCGTTTTTTAACACGCCTTCAAGCGCCGATTTGGCATCGGGGAGGAGTTTCTTCGCCATGAAATGCTCCAGATAATGGGAGAGACGGAACAGCCCTACGCCTAGACCCCAAGTGGCGTAAAGGTCAACGCCAATAGCGTACCTAAATCCTGCAAAGCTTGCTCACCGCTTGTCACTTTGATTGCAGCCATACCCATAGCAGCAGCCGGTTTGCAGTTGATGCCAAGGTCATCCAGATAGATACATTGCGATGGTACAGCCGCTAACGCTTTGCACATCATTGCATAAATACGCGGGTCGGGTTTGCGCATCCCTGCCTTGCTCGATTCAATGATATGGTCGAACCGTCCCATGACCGCCGCGATCGCCGCCGCTTTCTCATCACTCCCGGCCATTCCAGCGCCTTTGCCAGACGGCACATTGTTGGTGATGCAGCCAAGCGCAAAGCCCTTCGACTTCAACACGTCCAGCGCGTTCACCATAGCTGGGCGGATGTCCCCCGATAGGCAGGCAATCACCGAAGCGCCGTCAAGCTCATGCCCTAATGCCCGCGCTTCGGCAGCGAATAGCGCGTCAAATTCTGCGGCATTGCATTCCGCCCGTTCAAACTTTGCCCAGGCATTATCATCAGGGTTGCGGGCGTTCACGCTCCGCACGAAATCCTTGGGCAGGCCGCGTTTCTTTTCTATGCGGTTGAATGCCTCAAAAGGCGAGGTCGTAATAACCCCGCCAAAATCGAAGATAACAGTATTGAACGTCATGTTGCCCCTTATGCGACCGTAGTGCCGAACAATGCGCCAATAGCAGCGGTCGCGGACATCGCAATCGCACCCCAGAAGGTAACGCGCATTACCGCCCTACCAATGGGCGCCCCGCCCGCCTTTGCGCCGACTGCGCCGAGGACAGCCAAGAACAATAAGGCGGCAATCGACACGGCCCAACTAAGATGAGGCGCTGGGGATATCGGTACCATCGCCAAGGGCAAGGATGCGCCTACGGAAAAGGCCGCAGCCGACGCTAACGCCGCCTGCACTGGCCGCGCGGCGGTGTGCGTGACCATACCCAATTCGTCCCGCAAATGCGTCGTCAGCGCATCGTGGGCGGTGAGCTTGTCCGCCACTTTCTCTGCCAGCGCGCGGTCGAGACCCCGCGCTTCATAAATGCCCACCAGCTCTTCGCGTTCCTTATCAGTAATTGTGGCTAGCTCATTCTCTTCCCGCATTCGGTCGGCATTTTCTGTATCTGCCTGCGAGCTGACCGACACATATTCGCCGGCCGCCATCGACATTGCGCCGGCGACCAGTCCCGCAATCCCTGTCAGCAATATGGTCGCGGGCGTTGCTTGCGCGGCGGCGACACCGACAATCAGGCTTGCCGTCGACACAATGCCGTCATTCGCACCAAGTACCGATGCCCGCAGCCAGCCGATACGGTCAATGAGATGGGCTTCCTTGTGCCGTGGCATATGCCGATTTCCAGTTCTAAAATTGCAGCTTCAACCCCGGCCGCGTCCAACGGGTTTTAACTAGCCGCCCGCTGCCCGACAGGCAGATGTAAGCGTCCATCATATCGTCGCCGCCAAAGGCAATGTTGGTGGTAAAAATATCATCAGTAGCTACAAATTCGACTAACTCGCCAGCAGGTGAAATGACACTAATCCCGCATTCACCGATGGTAGCGACGCAGATATTGCCATTGGCCTCCATACCTAGGCTGTCGAAAAACTTATATCCCGCCGGACGGTAAACTGGAATGCCAGGACCGCCAGGGCCAGCATCGCCAGCTACCTTACCGGGCGCAGTAATGTTGAACTTCATCAAGCGACAGGTATAGGTTTCAGCGGCGTAGAGCGCGCTGCCATCTGGCGACAAGCCAACGCCATTCGGATTGTTTGACGGGAAAATGACTTCTTCCAAATGGCTGCCATCCGCCTTGGCATAAAAAATGCCAACGACATCATGACTGCGTTTGGCATAGTCAATCTTACCATGATCGGTGAACCAGAACCCGCCATGTGCGTCGAATACGATATCGTTAGGTCCACGCAGGCTGCACCCAAAGTCGCCGGATTTATATAATATTTCGACTTCCCCGGTCTCGATATCGATACGCTCAATCCGGCCGCCTGAGTAATCCTTCGCGATACCGTGCGGCGCAAGAAAGCCATTGGCTTCGACATATTCGAACCCGCCATTGTTGCAGCAATAGAGCTTACCATCCGGCCCCATCGCCAGGCCATTCGGTCCGCCGCCGGGCTTGGCGATTACGGATTTGCTGCCATCGGGACGCACGCGCGTGATTTGTCCCTCAGCGATCTCGACCAATATGACACTGCCATCGGGCATAACCAAGGGTCCTTCGGGGAAGCGAAGCCCATCGGCGACCAATTCAAACTCAGCCATATTTTCTCTCTCCTTTACGCATGTCTATCGCGCACTCATTCTTAAATCGATTAGGCAGGCTCTCGTGCAGGCGCTGATCGGTCTCCCACACCTAGCTCGGCTTGCATATAGACTGTGTCAAGCCAGCGACCGAATTTACGGCCAACGCTGCGCATACGTCCAGCGTGGATGAACCCCATCTTATGGTGCAAAGCAACTGAGGCGGGTTCGCCGCCGCCAATAACGGCAATCATCTGCCGAAAGCCGCAATGGCTAGCTTGCTCCATTAAAGTGCGCATCAATTGCACACCCACGCCCTGCCCGACATAGGCACGGTCGACATAAATCGAATTTTCGCAGGTAAAACTATAAGCAAGCCGATCGCGAAACGCGGTGACATAGGCATAGCCCGTGATAGTTTCGGCATGCTCCGCCACGATGAACGGCCAACCCTTGGACAATATTTCTAGTATCTTCTCTTCGGTTTGAACCAGTGTGCGCGGAATAGCATCGAAGCTGGCGGTGCCATGCTGCACATGATGCGCATAGATACGGGCAATGGCTTCCGCATCCGCGGCGCGCGCAGTTCGCATCGCCAAATTCGTTAAAGCCGTTCTTACTTCATTCATGTGTCATGGCTGACATAATATCCCACGCTTTGAAAGTTTTTTGCGGTGCTTGATGTCCATCAATGACTTTGCGGCGTTTAGGTCCAGATTAACCTGTGTGAGACCGGCGCAGTACTTCCGGCCGTTAGGTAAGGAAATGACAATGAAATCTATCATGGTACATGCGGGCGGAGATCCCGCTTTTGAAGGGCGGTTGCAGGTGGGGCTTGACCTTGCACGGCGTTTCCACGGGCATATGTCGCTTATATTGCCGCGGCCAACACAGGATTATGTCGCGTTCGATATGTTCGGCGGCGCGCATTTTGTCGCCGAGGCATTTGAAGCTGCGGAAAAGGAACGCGAAAAACTGTGCACGCGGATCGATGCGCGCCTGAAGGCAGAGGATGTGCCTTGGGATTGGCAAATATTTGATGGCACGACATCAGACACGCTGATCAATGCCGCACGGTTGGCGGATGTCCTGGTAATGTCGTTGGATACCGCAGACGCTGGGGGCTCTGCTCGCGCTTGGATCAGCGATGTGGTAACAGCATCGCGCACTCCGGTGCTGGCAGTGCCTGCGAAAGCCTCACGTCTTTCCTTCGACCGAGCTATGGTTGCATATGATGGCGGTTTTGAAGCGGCCAACGCATTGCGTGCGGCATTACCATTGCTGCAAGCCGCATCTTTTGTCCGCATATCGGAAATTGAAATGGTGCCGGAGCAGTTCCCAGTAACCGACGCCGCGATGTACTTGTCGCGCCATGGCATCAATGCGGAAATAGCCGTTGCCGCAAAAGGCGATCAGAGCGTCGAGGAGAGGCTTTTGGTTGAAGCCAATGCATGGGCACCCGATTTTCTGGTCATGGGCGCTTATGGCCATGGCCGGTGGCGTGAAACATTGTTTGGCGGCGTAACGCGGTTCATGCTGGGTGAGCTTGGCATTCCGCTATTGTTGGCCCATTAAACAAAGATTGGCTTTTGCCCCTGTTCATGCCAGCGTAGCATGTCGAGGGGAAAAATCGTGAAGCAAGAGACAGTCGCAACAAAAAGGCCCATGGGGTTCTGGATGGCGCTCGCTTTGGTCATGGGTAGCATGATCGGGTCAGGCGTATTCTTGCTTCCGGCAAGCCTTGCACCCTTGGGGTGGAACTCACTTATTGGCTGGGTGATAACTGTGTCCGGCGCGTTATGCGTGGCATCGGTCTTTGGCGCGCTGAGCAAAGCATTGCCCAAAGCGGGCGGGCCTTATGCTTATACAAGAGCCGCGTTCGGCGATGGTGCAGGTTTTGCGATTGCATGGGCCTATTGGATTTCGATGTGGGTTGGCAATGCCGCCATAGCGACAGCGGCGGTCAGCTATCTTAGTCAGCTATTTCCTGTGGTCGGCACCCACGGCGTGTCCTCCGCCGTTACCATAGCCATCGTATGGGCATTCACGCTCGTCAACATCCGCGGTACAAAGCTTGCCGGGCAGGTGCAGATCATCTGGACGATTGCCAAGTTGCTGCCGCTCATCGCGGTTATTGGCCTTGCCGCTTATATATTGACGGTTCAGGGCAGCAGCGTTGTCCGCAGCTTCGAAGTTGCAGACATTTCAATGACAAGCATTTCATCGGCCACCATTTTGACCCTTTGGGCAATGCTTGGCCTTGAACTGGCAACCGTGCCAGCAGACAAGGTGCAAGATCCAGAACGCACCATCAATCGCGCGACATTATTTGGAACCGCTGGCGCTGGCGCGATATATATTTTGGTCTGCTCAGCGGTCGTTTTGATGTTGCCTGTCGCGATCACCAGCGTTTCTGCTGCGCCTTTTGCCGATTTTGTGAGCGTCTATGCAGGTACCAATGCTGGCACCGCTATCGCTGCTATTGGAGCCATTAGCGCACTTGGTGCGTTGAATGGGTGGATTATGTGTCAGGCAGAATTGCCCGCCGCTTTGGCACGTGATGGCTTGTTTCCGACATTCATGGGGAGGGCCGCAGCTAATGGCACGCCGCGCAATGCACATCTGTTCTCCACCAGCCTGCTGACGCTTGTCATCCTGATGAACAGCAGCCGGACGATGGCATCCATGTTTGAATTTCTGATATTGCTGACCACAGCCATCGTGTTGGTCATGTATTTCGGTTGCGCAGCGGCTGCATTCCGGCTCATCCAAACGGGCATATTGAAGGTCAGCGCAGGCTTTAAAGTCATTCTATTGCTGGCTGCTATATATTCCTGCTGGACGATTTATGGCGCAGGTTCCGAAGCTTTGGTCTGGGGTATAGCCTTGTTGCTCGCGGGCTTTCCGGTTTTCTGGCTTTTGCAACTTGCTAGGGGTTCCAAAATCGCCGGCTGAAGCTTACAAGTAAGGCACACGAAATTTGCAGGAAAACCAATGAGCTATTCAACTGATCTGGGCCTTTACATTGACGGCCGCTGGCGCACGGGCGAAGGCCGCGACACGCACTTGGTTATCAATCCTGCGACGGGCGAAACGCTGGCAGAATTGCCGTTGGCAACGGCTGCTGACCTCGATGAGGCTCTTGCCGCGACGGCAAAGGGCTTTGCCCATTGGCGGAGCGTAGACGTGAATGCGCGCGCAGCTGTATTGCATAAGGTCGCTGACCATATTCGCGAACGCGCCGAATCAATCGCCGTTCTGCTCACCACCGAACAGGGCAAGCCGCTCGCCGAAGCGCGCACTGAAGTGCTGTCCTGTGCCGCGCAGTTCGATTATTTCGCCGAGGAAGCCAAACGCAGCTACGGACGCGTGCTTGTGCGGCCAACTGGGCAGCGGGCGTTGGTGCTGAAACAGCCAGTTGGGCCAGTGGCCGCATTTTCGCCATGGAACTTCCCGGTGAACCTGATGTGCAAGAAAATGGCGGCTGCTTTGGCCGCAGGATGCTCCATCATCGCTAAGCCGCCGGAAGAAACACCCGCTAGCACAAGCGCGATCATGCAATGTGTCATCGATGGTGGCGTGCCCGGAAATGTTGCGCAATTGGTCTATGGCGTGCCCGACATGGTCAGCCGCCATTTGATAGCATCCTCCATCATCCGCAAGGTGAGCTTCACAGGATCCGTGCCAGTTGGCAAACATTTGCTTAAGCTTGCCGCCGATGGCGTGAAACGGACCACCATGGAATTGGGTGGCCATGCGCCAGTTCTGATTTTCGACGATTGTGATCTTGAAAAAGCGATCAGCTTGTCGGCGACCACCAAGTTCCGCAACGCGGGCCAAGTGTGCATCTCGCCCACCCGATTTTACGTGCAAGAAGGCGTATATGACCGCTTCGTTGCGGGCTTTGCCGAGCATACGAAAAAGGTTCAGGTCGGAAATGGCCTCGACTCCGACACCGTCATGGGTCCATTGGCCAATGCGCGACGGCCGTCGGCCATCGCAGCGTTGGTCGAGGATGCGACGGCAAAAGGGGCAACTCTTTTGACTGGAGGGTCACGCGGCAACCAAGGCTTTTTCTTCGCACCGACGGTGCTTTCAGATGTACCAATGTCGGCCAGGGTCATGGACGATGAACCCTTTGGCCCCGTTGCATTAATGCGCCCATTCAAGACTTTTGATGAAGCCATTGAACAAGCAAACCGTTTACCCTTTGGCCTTGCCGCTTATGCTTTCACCGAGAATGCACGCCAAGCGAACCTCTTAGCGGACGCGCTGGATACCGGCATGGTAGGGCTAAACAGCTTTGTGATCTCGATGCCAGACGCGCCCTTTGGTGGGGTCAAGGAATCCGGCTTTGGCAGCGAGGGTGGTCCCGAAGGGCTTGATAGCTATTATGTAACTAAGGCAGTTCACCAATATTGATAAGGCGGCATCTTTATCTGTGGGCTGGCTTGTTGGCTCTTGCCTTGGGCACGGCGGGCATTGCCCTGCCATTGCTGCCGACGGTGCCTTTCATGATCTTGGCCGCCTTCTGTTTCGCACGCAGTAACCCGGCGCTTGAATCGCGACTGCTGAACCATCCAAAATTTGGTGCGCATCTTGTGGCGTGGCAGGAAAAGGGCGCCATTAGTCGGCATGGAAAATGGTCGGCCACTATCGCATTTGGTATAAGCATCGCGATTGGCTTTGCGATTTTAACATTTCCATGGTCGCTCGTGCCCATGGGGGCGGCTGCGCTTTGCCTAATCTGGATTTGGTTTAAGCCCGAAGCTTAGGATCAGTATCCATTAAATGGCAGCATCGCGGACAATCGCTATGCCAGCCTCGCGCTGTTTTTTAAGATCAGCCTTCAACTTGGCCGGGTCGCGCGCGAATACAAAGCCAAAGCTGACGCCGCCTTCTTTACCAATAGTGGCATGGTGTAGCTTATGCGCCTGCACCAACCGTTTCGCATAGCCACTCCGCGGGACATATTTGAAATAACGTTGATGCACGAGCCCATCATGCACCACGGTATAAATGATACCGTAAATCATAACGCCAAGACCGATCCATGTCGCGGGTTCCCACGCATGGTCGCCAAGGATTAAAGAGCTGCCTATTGCGAACAGCGAAATGCTGGTGACCGCGCCCACGATGCCATACAGATCGTTCTTTTCCAGCGCATTATCATGCGGCTCATGATGGTCACGATGCCATCCCCAACCCCAGCCATGCATGATATATTTATGGCTCGACCAAGCGACCCATTCCATGAAGACGACTGTTGCAAGAACGATAAGGATGATGCTGAAAATGCTCATAGGTCATTCAATAGACGTAAAGTTTACAACTTTGAAGTGCAAGCAACGCAGCCTCACTTGATTTCGCTGCAATCGCTTCTATGGCATTTTTATTATGTCAGCACCGCAAACACTGTACGAAAAAATCTGGAACGCCCATGTCGTGGAACAACGCGACGACGGGACATGCCTGATCTTCATCGACCGCCATTTGGTTCACGAAGTAACCAGTCCGCAGGCTTTCGAAGGGCTGCGCGTCGCAGGACGTCGTGTGCGGCGGCCTGATCTGACTTTGGCGGTGCCTGACCACAATCTGCCGACTACAGCGCGCTTAGACGCTAACGGCAACAATATCCCGATTGCTGACCCTGAAAGCGCGCAGCAATTGGAGGCACTGGAACGTAACGCGCCAGAATTTGGCATAGCTTATATTGACGCCACCGATGTCAAGCAGGGCATCGTCCATGTTGTAGGCCCGGAACAAGGCTTTTCCTTACCGGGAACTACAATTGTCTGCGGGGATAGTCATACCGCTTGTCATGGCGGACTGGGCGCTCTTGCCTTTGGCATTGGCACGTCCGAGGTCGAGCATGTTCTAGCCACCCAAACACTTCAGCTCAGCCGGTCCAAGTCAATGGAAGTCCGCGTTGAGGGCGAACTGGCCCCCGGCGTTTCGGCAAAGGATGTTGTCTTACATATTACGGGTGTCTTGGGCGCGTCGGGTGGAACGGGCCATGTCATCGAATATACAGGCTCCGTCATTCGCGCGCTCAGCATTGAGGGCCGCTTAACGATTTCAAATATGGCCATCGAGCATGGCGCACGTGCGGGTTTAGTCGCGCCGGACGATGTGACCTATGCCTATCTAAAGGGTCGCCCAATGGCCCCCAAAGGTGCAGATTGGGACGCAGCTGTGGCCTATTGGCGTTCACTCGCAACCGATGCAGGTGCAACTTATGACAAGGTCGTAATCATCAACGCCGCCGACATCGCGCCAAGCGTCACTTGGGGTACGAGCCCAGAGGACGTATTGCCGGTTACAGGCGTCGTTCCCGACCCATCGACCTTTGCAGATCCATCCAAGCAAGCAGCAGCTAAAAAGTCGCTGGAATATATGGGACTGACCCCTGGCACGCCAATGACCGATATATCGGTGGAAAATATCTTCATCGGCAGTTGCACCAACAGCCGCATTGAAGATCTGCGCGCTGCAGCCGCCTTGCTGAAAGGCCGCAAAAAGGCGGATAATGTCAAATGGGCAATCGTCGTACCTGGCAGTGGCCTGGTGAAGAAAATGGCAGAAGCCGAGGGGTTAGACCGAATTTTCATAGACGCGGGCTTCGAATGGCGTGAGCCGGGTTGTTCGGCCTGCTTGGGCATGAACCCTGACAAGGTACCAGCAGGAGAGCGTTGCGCATCCACCAGCAACCGCAATTTTGTGGGGCGGCAAGGTCCGGGCGCTCGCACGCATTTGGTTAGCCCGGCCATGGCGGCGGCCGCTGCCGTTACCGGAAAGCTAACTGATGTGCGCACGTTGATGGACTGACAAATAGCGTTGCCCCTAGCAGTTGCGGGTTTAGCCTTTCGCAAAGATAAGCTATTCTCTTTACTTGTTATAGAAGCCAAAGCTAAGGCTTAACCCATCAAGGAAGAGACATATGACCGATAAAAAATCCGATGGCAGCGACAAATGGTCAACCACTGCAAAGGTTGGCGCGGCAGTGGGTTCTGCAGCCCTCGTGGCCGCATTATTATACGCCGGACGGCGCAGCCTGACACAGAAAAAGGGCAAGCTTGAGCCGTTATCACCGGAACCCGAAGGTTCGCCGTTGGACCATCATCTGCCCAAGACAGATACGGACTAAACGCATGCAGCCAATCAGCAGCGTTAAGGGTAAGGCTTATCCGCTTGGGCTCAAAAATGTCGATACGGACATTATCATTCCGGCAGCGTGGTTAAAAACCATAAGCCGGTCTGGGCTTGGAAAAGGCGCGTTTCAATCTTTGCGCAGCGTGCCAGGCAATGTATTTGATGATCCGGCATATGCAGGCGCCCCCATATTGATTGCCGGCGACAATTTCGGATGCGGGTCAAGCCGCGAACATGCCGCTTGGGCTATGGCTGACCTAGGTATCTCAGCGGTCATCGCCCCTAGTTTCTCAGATATATTTTCAGGCAACGCGTTCAAAAACGGGCTACTAGCCATCGTGCTACCACAAGAT
>Ga0164293_10003786_pt1 | contig 12915 bp, 11 predicted proteins | sample GEODES118metaG_FD_111487 | JGI IMG/M metagenome (GOLD analysis project Ga0164293, IMG submission 111487) | Eutrophic lake water microbial communities from Lake Mendota, Wisconsin, USA - GEODES118 metaG | ecosystem: Environmental > Aquatic > Freshwater > Lake | place: USA: Lake Mendota... | reverse complement strand
TGAATTATACTTTCGGGTCGGTAAACAATAGTATAGTTAACCCAAGATTCTCTGGTGTAAACTAGCTTAGCAGGATTTGAATTATTCGAGACAATCTTAGCTTTATTCTTAAAAAAAGCATAAAATTGTAGTCTTCAAACAAGAAACCAATAGATGAACAATATTCACGAATTAATCGAATTGTTGAAACTCGAAAAGTTGAGCGATTCGATTTTTTTAGGTCAAAACTACCTTGCACCTTGGAAACGGGTTTTTGGTGGTCAAGTTCTGGCTCAGTCCTTGAGTGCTGCTCAACAAACCGTTGACCCCGAGCGTATTTCACATTCTATGCATGCTTACTTTTTATTGGCAGGTGATATCACCATTCCGATAGTTTTTGAAGTTGAGAAAATAAGAGATGGCGGAAGTTTCAGCACCAGAAGAGTTGTGGCTAAGCAAAATGGCATTGCTATTTTTTTTATGTCTATTTCATTCCAAAAAAAGCAAGAAGGATTTGACCATCAGATAGATATGCCAAAAGTTGCTGGACCAGACAATCTGCCTTCTGACTTAGATACCGTTAAAAAATTTAAACTTTTTGTACCAGATCATATTTTTCAAGTCATACAAGAACGGCCTTTTGAGTTTAGAATGGTAGAGCAAATCAAACTTCTTGATTTTAAAACCAAGCTACCATTTCGTAATTTTTGGTTTAAGGCCAATACTTCTTTTGAGGGCGATTTAAACATACATCAGCGACTTCTTACGTATGTATCTGATTATAATTTACTTACAACAGCCACCCTGCCGCATACAAAAGGGCCATTGCCTAACAGTGATCTTTTTATGGCAAGCCTTGACCACGGAATGTGGTTTCATAGAGATTTTAAAATAGATGATTGGTTACTTTACGCCATGGATAGCCCAAGTGCGTCTAATGCTCGGGGGTTTACAAGAGGAAATATTTTCACCAAAGAAGGTAAATTAGTGGCAAGCGTAGTGCAAGAAGGTTTAATGAGACCAAAAAGTTAAATGAGGAATTAAAAAAGATCCTAATGCCTCAACTTCTAATACCTTTGTGCCTTAACGTCTTTTGCCTAAGAAAACCTAATATCAACATAAATAAAAACTAAAAAAAATGAACCCTTTTCAGAACCTTTCGCTACCCGTGGTGGTGGCACCCATGTTTCTAATCTCGAATCCTAAGCTGGTCATTGAATGCTGTAAAGCAGGAATTATTGGAACATTTCCAGCTTTGAACCAACGTACAACCGAAGGTTTTGAAGAATGGGTGGTTGAAATAAAAACTGAGCTAGAAAAATTCGAGAAAGAAACTGGTAAAAAAGCGGCACCCTTCGGTGTTAACATCATTGTTCATCAAACCAACCCTCGGGTGATGGCAGATATGCAAATAGTGGTAAAGCACAAAATACCACTTATTATTACATCTTTAGGGGCAGTTTCTCAAGTAGTTGATGCTGTGCATTCTTACGGAGGATTGGTTTTTCATGATGTCATAAAAAAAAGACATGCCGAAAAAGCGGCGGAAGCAGGTGTTGACGGCTTAATACTGGTTTCAGCGGGTGCTGGTGGACACGCAGGCACACTAAATCCGGTACCTTTTGTGACCGAAATTCGGAGTTTTTATAAAAAAACGATATTATTGTCGGGCTGCTTAAGTAACGGACAAGATGTAGCTTCAGCCATGCAAATGGGAGCAGATTTGGCTTATTTAGGTACCCGTTTTATAAATACTACTGAGGCAAATGCATCTGATGATTATAAGGAAATGATCATAGAAAGTGGAGCAAGCGATATCGTTTATACTGCTGCCATCTCTGGCGTAAGTGCCAATTTTATGCAAAAAAGCCTTGAAAACAATGGCATAACCAAAGAACTTTGGGACAATAAGGCCAAAATAGATTTTGGAAAAGAATTGGATGCGGCCCAAGCTGAAACCAAGGCTTGGAAAACACTTTGGTCTGCAGGTCAGGGCGTTGCAACTATTCACGACGTTTTGCCGGTGGCTGAACTTGTAAACCAAATGAAAGAAGAATTTAAAACCGCAATTGAAAATCAAGGTAAACTTCTGGAAGTTTACAAATGATGAAAATATTAATATGCTTCGTTTATTCGAGGCACAATTTTTTAAACGTCGTCAAACGACCGCATTATGAAAATCTAATATGTCTTCCTGGAATCAAAAAGAAAGCTGTAAGTTTTATTGCATTGATAACTAATAATATGGAAAGAAAATACGGATTTCCTAAAATGACAATTGTGGAGTTTTAAAATCGACTTCCCGCTGCAAGAGTTGAAAGAACTGTTTTTTTTCAATAACATCACGTGGTGTGGCACTTGGTGAGATTAAATTCTATCAAGACCTCCCAGACTATCCCAATTAACAAAACCATAATTGAGTCAATGCGATAAAAAAATTCAGTCCCAAAATTATAATTGTGCTTCTTAAACTATCTGGAAGTCAAGACATCTAACTTGTAAAAAGTTTCAAAAGAAACGTTCAAATCACGATTTCTATGGATTAAGCCAGTGAAAGGAAATTGCAAAATTAGTTTAACAAATTCAGTGAATTTGGCGAAAAATGGCATTACCAACAATAGGTTATGAATTAAACTACCCAGAACCGCTGCTCACAATTATATTTTATTTCACCTATATCTCGATTTCTATAATAAGCGTTACTCTTTCGTTGTAACAAAATTGATGCGAGAATTGACGAAAGTATGGCATTTAAAGTTATTAAAACTGGATTTTGCAATTTAACCAACGGCATGGCAAGATAGGAATTAGTCGAAAATCAAATTGATATGCCAAAGTCTGTAATAATTATTCCTCAAGTATTAGCTTGGAAAAACATTGACAAAAGCGGGAAAACTTGAGGAAACTTCAAAGAAAATAAAAATTTGGGAAGAGCAAAATCTTATGAAACGTATTTTAAAAACGCTGTCAGTGATGACCTAAAACAGGATTACTGTTTAGCAAACGCAATTGGCAAACTGTGATAAACTCTAACCGCTTTGCCCTCATGTATGCCTGGTTTCCAAGCGGGCATACTCATAATAACATTCTTGGCGGCATCTTCACAGCCATGGCCTAAACCTTTAATGATTTTAGGATTGGTGATTTTGCCATCTTTTTCCACAATAAATCTTACAAAAACCATCCCTGAAACCTTAGCTTTTTTGGCTTCTTCAGGTATCACAAGATTATTCTTTATAAAATTATACATTTCTTTTTTACCACCTACATAGGCAGGTTTTTCTTTTACCCAAGCCATCACATCTACTTCACTTTCAGCACTATAGGTGTCCTTGTCGCTAAAATCTTCTTTTTTTGCTACTTCTTTTTTGGTTAAACTATAGCTTGATTCGCCACCTCCTCCGCATGAAAACAAGGAAAAACTGAAAATTGTAATTACAAAAAGCAACTTCAGTGAACTAATAATGGGGCTAATATGCATTTCTTTGCTGTTTATTTTGCGTAAAAATAGGACATTTTTCTTGTGAATTTTAGTCCTTACTTAAAGTTTTAAGATTTCAGAAGAGTAAAATCGGAAATTCACCAAAACTTAAACCTCTATGACACCCTAGACCGTCTCAATGCGAAAAGACGCCTCAAGTAAAGGTATCGGTGGCTCAAGAGGTGCCAAAGGTGTTGTTGTAATCAACTTATAAAAGAAATAAATTCTTGGGATTACCGATTCTTCGAGACTAAAATTCTTAAATTTGCAACCATAAAAATCGCCAGCACAAGTGTTTGCATGTAACCAATGACCAACGAGCAAAAGGCTATAAAAGCCACGTATTTTAGTATTTTTGGCAATGCATCATTGGCTATAGTAAAAGGATTGGCTGGTTTTTTCGGAAATTCCTATGCCTTAATTGCCGATGCCATAGAGTCCACCACAGACATTTTCGGTTCACTTTTGGTCTTATTTGGTTTAAAATATGCGAGCCGACCTGCCGACAAAAATCACCCTTACGGGCATGGAAGAATAGAACCCCTAATTACTTTTTTGGTGGTTGGCTTTTTGTTTTTCTCGGCCATTATTATAGCCTACGAAAGTATAAAAAATATCCAAACTCCGCATGAATTGCCCAAGCCTTGGACATTGTATGTGCTGGGGGCTATCATACTTTGGAAAGAAATATCTTATAGGTTAGTGCTAAAAAAGAGCAAAGAAACCAATAGTAGCTCCTTAAAAGCCGACGCTTGGCACCACCGAAGCGATGCCATAACCTCTGTGGCGGCTTTTATCGGCATTTCTATTGCCTTGTTTATGGGAAAAGGCTATGAGACCGCCGACGACTGGGCTGCACTCTTCGCATCGGGCTTTATTCTTTATAACTGTTATTTAATATTCAGGCCAGCACTGGGAGAAATCATGGATGAGCACGTTTATGACGACCTTTTGGAAGAAATAAAACAAGTTTCGCAAACCGTAGAGGGCGTAGAATGCACCGAAAAATGTTTTATTAGAAAATCAGGCATGAAATACCACGTCGACCTTCATGCCTTGGTGGACGCTGAAATCAGCGTAAAAAAAGGCCATGATATAGCTCATGACCTAAAAGATACTTTGCGAAAGGAAATTCCACAGCTGGGCCATGTTTTGATACATATTGAACCCAATTGAGTATTTTTAACTTAAAATTACTATTCTTCGCTGGCACCGTTTTCTACGAAATTGACACCACGCGTTACTATTTTGCCTGAAATATCACCTGGTTCAATAATCTCTATGAATCCATGGGCAATTCTTCCCGTTTTCACTTCCAATTTTTCGAATTTTACTTGCGTCTTTTCTTCTTTCATTTTAAAAATAAAAGAACCATCTGAATTTGCCAAAATAGCAGATTCCGGTAGGGCCATAACTCTGGAGTTTTTTACGTTTATTCTTCCAGAAATATACTGCCCAGGACGAAGAGATTGCTCAAAAGCTTCGTTTTCGATATGAACATGTAGATTTAACGATTTCTGTTCTACATCCACAGTTTTGTCTATGAGATATACTTTGCCCAGTATATCCTTTCCTTCGGGGCTTTTAAAATCAACCTCCTGCCCTACTTTGACCAACTGCATGTCATCGCCAAAAACCTTGAGTTCTACGTGCATGTGCTCCATGCTAATGAGCTCCAAAAGTGTTTCATTGCTAAGAAAACTCTTGCCATTGGTTATGTTTACCTCCTTAATGTAACCGCTTTGGCTTGCATAAAGAGCATGTTTGGCCGAAATATTTGAACTCGTTAGTGTGGCAGAATTAATACCAAGTATTCTCAATTTCTCAGTTAAACTTTTGATTTTTATCCTATTAAGCTTCAAAACATTCTCGGTTTCTTGAAGTTTCCTTTTAGAGGTGGCATCATCCAGAATTAGGGCTTTTTGACGCTCAAAATCCTGAACCAGCAATTCATTTTTGACAGATTCATTCAGGAAGTCTTCTTGAATTTGCAACAATTCCATGCTCGTGATTTGTGCCAAAATTTCGCCTTTTTTAAAAAACTTACCTGGCAACAAATTGTGATTGATGTTCGAAATCACACCGTTCAATGGATAATTCACAGAGAACATTTGACCTGGCGGGACGTCAACCAAACCGTTGGCATCTATATTGATGTCCATTATTTTTTCTTCAACACCACCAATTTCTATTTTCAGATTTTTAAATTGTTCCGAAGAAAAAACTATGGAATTCTCAACTGGTTTTTGGGCAACTTCCTCAGTTTTTGTTTCCGTTTTACATGAAAACAACAAAGCCATGCAAGCAATATTTATCAATATTTTATTCATTTCCGGTAAGATATTTAATGTTTGTGATTGTTAAATTTCTAAATTTTTCTAAATTCAATAGCTCCATTTTATAGCTAATATTTTGGTTATAAACCAAATACCAATCAAAATACTCGATTTGTCCTGCCAAATATTTCTTCATGCTGGTTTGCATTAGTCTGTCTGATTCTATCAAAACATTGTTTTTAATGAGCGAGAGTGTAGCATCGGCAGACTGCAAGCTTTTTTGTAAAACCGCCGCTTCGTTCTCCAGCTGAAATTTCAACTTTTCTAGTTCAGTTTCTTGAATTTTGGTCGAAATTCGGGAAGCCTCTACCCTAGCCTTTTGGGCTTTTGAAAAAATGGGAATCTCCACTCCAGCCACGCCAATAAACTGCCGCCAGCTCCCCAACATACTTTGGTTCATAAAACCTAAATTAATACTTGGCAGAAGTTTATTCATTTCGTTTTGAGTAGAAATCGCCGAATTCTGAATCACATTTTGCTGCATTTCTAATCTCGCATTTTGAGAAATGTTAGCATCCACACTATACTGAGCATGCTTAAAACTCAAATCAGGCAAAATGGACGAACTTAAGAGAAGTTTTAATTGACCTTGAGTTTCGTTGATTTTATTGGAAACTTGATTGATTTTCATTTCGTTTTCCAAGATCCTCAAATTCATTCCAGCGGCATCGGTGCCATCTGTTTCGCCTAATTCTTGTCGCCTTTTGTAAACTTTTTCAATCTCGCCCAATTTTAAATTCTCGGTTTGCAACAAATCTATAACTTGCTGTAAATAAAACAGTTCGTAGTACACATTGGCTACATTAAAGCGATAATCATTTTTCAAAACCGCATATTCCGACTCCCCGACTTTCACCAAAGATTCGTTGAAAGTTTTACGCATTTTATACACTTTGGGCAATTCTGTGTTCTGAACTATTCCTAGTGTATAATCGGTCACAAAAGGAGTTTGAATATTTCCAACTTGCAAATCCACCTTTGTTTTGGGCATCTCATAGGCTGTATTTACCAAAGTTTTTTGTACATCTACCCGTTTCAAAGCCAAGTTGAGGCCTCTGTTTTGTTCTATTCCAAACCTCGTCAACTGCCCCAAATCGAGTTTTTGAGCAAAAGAAAATTGAACAAACAGACAAAATATTATTATTTTCTTTATCATTTCTTTTCTGCTTTTTTCATGAAAATCATATAAATAATGGGCAATACCACCAAGGTGAGAATGGTAGAAGTAATCAAACCGCCAATAACCACCGTGGCCAAAGGCTTTTGAACTTCCGCCCCTGCTGAAGTGGAAATAGCCATTGGCAAAAATCCTAAAGAAGCCACAAAAGCGGTAACAATCACTGGTCTAAACCTTACAGTAACACCTTCGATGATTCGTTTCATGAGGTCTTTTTCCTCGGACTGATTAAAGTAACTTATGAGTACCAAACCATTTAAAACCGCCACACCAAACAAGGCTATAAACCCAACACCCGCCGAAATACTAAAAGGCATGCCTCTCAACAACAAGGCAAAAACACCTCCAATGGCCGAAAAAGGAATGGCACTAAAGACCAAACCCGCCTGAAGAAATGACCCTAAAGAGAAGTATAACAATAAGAAAATCAATACCATAGCTGCCGGAACCGCCAGAATCAAACGCTCCTTTGCTCTTTTTAAATTCTCAAAAGAACCGCCGTATTCAAAATAATATCCCGAAGGCAAAGTAACTTTGGACTCCAACTTTTGTGCTACTTCCTCCGCATAGCTTTCCACGTCGCGGTCGGCTATGTCCACCCCTATGATTATTCTTCTGTTTGATTTTTCTCTCGAAATCTGAGAAGGGGCGTTTTGATAGCCGATTTCTGCTACATTTTCAAACTTAATCAAAGCACCTGTTCCGGTTTTAATTTGAAGATTTTTAATATGCTCCAAATCATCAGCGGCTTGTTTTGCTAACCTCACCACTACATCGAATCGTTTTTCGTTTTCAAAAAACACCCCTGCAACCTCCCCTGCAAATGAAGTTTTAAGAATAAAGTTGAGATCGTCGATATTGAGCCCAAATTCAGCCAACTTTTGCTTATCATATTTGACATTTATCTGTGGTCGTCCACTAATTCTTTCTACTCTTACCGTTCGGGTTCCTTCTATTTTTTGAAGAATTTTCTCTACAGATTTGGCTTTTTTGTTCAAAACTTCCAGGTCATTCCCAAATATTTTTATGGCAAACTCCGATTTCGACCCAGCAATCATTTCGTTGAACCGCATTTCGATGGGCTGCGTAAATTCCGCTGAATTCCCCGGGACTTTTTCCTCTAAAACGGCCGCCATTTTCTCTACCATTTCTTGTGTTGAACTGGCACTTGTCCATTCGAAGTGGTCTTTCATGTTTATCATTAAGTCCGATGCCTCGGGAGGCATAGGATCGGTCGGCACTTCTGATGCTCCTATCCTACCCACAATCTGCTGAATTTCAGGAAATTCGGCCATCAAGGCTTGTTGAGCTTTAGTGGTGGCTTCTATGGTTGTATTCAGCGAAGAACCTTGCGGAGTTTGAAAATCGACTGCCAAATCGCCTTCGTCAAGTGTTGGAATGAATTCACCGCCCATACGCATAAACAATACCAAACTAATCAGAAAAACAACAATGGCTCCAGTCAATACCGTGGTGTGGTGTTTTAAGGCATATTGAAAAACTGGAGAATAGGTTTTAAACATTTTGTCAATAATCTTCTGCGAAAGCTTAAACTCTTTTTTGCCCTCTTTGCTCAAAAGCAATGAAGTCACGGCAGGCACATAAGTCAAGGACAACAAAATGGCTATCACCAAAGCCAAACTTACCGTCATGGCCATTGGTTTGAACATTTTGCCTTCGATACCACCCAGTGAGAGAATTGGCAAGTAAACAATCAGAATGATAATTCCGCCAAACAGAGCCGCCGAGAGTACTTTGGTAGAAGATTTATACACCAAGTCGTTGAAAACCGATTTTTCAATTTTGTCGACATGGTATTTTTTATTGGAATGAATATTATACAAAACACTTTCCACAACAATCACTGAGCAGTCTACCAAAAGGCCAAAATCTATAGCTCCGAGACTCATCAAATTGGCCGAAATACCAAAAAGCTGCATCAATCCGAACGTGATAATCATCGTGATGGGAATGACCGAAGCCACTATAAGACCCGCCTTAATACTTCCCATGAGTAAAACCAGTACAAAAACCACAATCAAACCGCCTTCGATAAGGTTGTTTCTAACCGTTTTTATAGATTTATCAATAAGTTTGGTTCTATCTATAAAAGGAACAGCCTTTAATCCAGCGGGCAAAGTTTTATTGATTTTTTCTATCCTGACCTTAACCTCTTTTATTGTTTTTTCAGAATCGGCTCCTTTCAGCATCAGCACAATGCCGCCAACGGCCTCTCCTTCGCCATTTTTGGTCATGGCTCCGAACCTTTTGGCGTGACCAAATTTCAAGTCGGCAACGCTATTAACCAAAATTGGCACTCCGTTGGAGGTTTTGATCACTATTTTCCCCAAATCTTCAAGCGAACTTGCAGTTCCTTCCCCTCTTATAAAATAAGTTTGGTCAAATTTTTCAATATAACTGCCCCCAGTATTGGTGTTATTCGCACTTACTGCATCAAAAACCTCTTTGAGGCTGACGCCCATTTGGAGTAACTTTTCAGGTACTACAGAAATTTCATATTGTTTCACATAGCCACCAAAGCTACTGATTTCGGTAACACCATCAATACCAGCTAGTTGCTTCTTCACAATCCAGTCTTGAATGGTTCTTTGAGTGGTGAGGTCATACTTTTTTTCAAAACCCGGGCTTACCTCTAGCGTGTATTGATAAATCTCTCCCAAACCCGTGGTAATGGGGGCAAGTTCTGGTGTTCCAAACTGCTTAGGAATAGTCTCTGATGCCATCTTTATTTGATCAGAGGCCAATTGTCGGGCTAGATGAATACTAACGTCATCGGCAAAAACCAAAGTAATAACCGAAAGCCCTTGTCTTGAAACAGACCGAATATCTTCTAAATTTTGAATATTGACAAACTGCATTTCTAGCGGTGCAGTTATGTATTGCTCAACTTCTTGGGCAGCTAGCGTTGGAGCCAAGGTAAGCACAACTACTTGGTTATTAGTAATATCAGGCACCGCATCAATAGGTAGGCTTCTAAGAGAAAACAAGCCCGCGACCATAGTGAGAGAGACTGCAATACCCACCACAAGTTTGTTGTGAATACTATATTTGACGAGTTTATCAAACATGATGAATTATACTTTTTGATTGTCAATTTTTAAAATTGACATTGTAAGAATAAATTGAAATAGAATATTATTAGGATAAGACAAGTCCATCAGCGTCATGAAATTTCGTAATTGACAATCAATCTAAAAGATTTACCTAATAAAAGAGCAGAATCAACCCAACTGTGGTGGGTTTAGGAGAAGTTTTAGATACTGAAATCTATAGAGATTTGAATATTCTAGTGAGCTAAGGACCTCAGAAAAGACCAAATTCTCTTTAGAATTAGAGTCAATGCTTAAAGAAACAGACGAAACAAAGGCCAAGAACGAGATTTGCGACTCAAAAGATGGAAGATTTTTGTGTTCTTTGTTGGTTTTGTGTCCCGAATCCGAGGAATAGTGCATCCATAAAAATTGATTGAGACTAACCCCATTCTGTCTGTGTTCCAAATAATGATGATAAAGTTCGCCTATACGAGAAACCTGCGATATACCCAAGCCGTTAGGCAGGAGACTTTCGAAGAAAATCACTATAGCTAATACCAATATGGAAGGTTTCTTTAACATCTGTGCAAATGTAAGGAAGACAGTGAAAGAAAAAAAATATTTAGAGTAAGCGTTTCATATTTAGACAGATACAAAATAACAACAATTTTAATAGGTTTTTTTCAAAAAAATATTTGACTTTTTGTTCAAAACCCGTACCTTTGCAGTGCTTTTCAGAGAAACAGTTAATCTATTTCAAAGAGAACAACGGGCCTATAGCTCATTCGGTTAGAGCAACTGACTCATAATCAGTAGGTGCCTGGTTCGATCCCAGGTGGGCCCACTTGAAAATCAAGGAGTTACAGAAATGTAGCTCCTTTTTTTATTGCCTTGTGCAAAACAATGTGCAAAACATATCCACTCTTAAGTTACTCAAACCTCCCTTCAACAGGGTTTTTACATATACTTTCCAAATCCCTAGCTTTTTTTAAAATCCATCCAAAGAAAATTAAATGTAAATCCCAAAACGCACTATTTTAACAAAATTTTTCTTGTCAGCACCTTTTTAGCCTTGTAGTTTTGCTGTATGGAATCCACACAGGACCCATATTAAAAACTTAATTTTATGAATAAGCCTATTTTTCTTGGTTTCGAACTTTCAGAACTTCTGAATGGAGTTAGACAAATTTGTAGGGAGGAAATCTCAGAAATCCTACAAAAAAGTTTGGTAAAAGCCAACCCTGATGATGAATTTATGGATATGGATCAGGCATCAGTTTTTACTAAAAAAGCCAAACAAACTTTATATGGTTTGTGCAGTTCAAACAGTATTCCGCACTTTTCTAAATCTGGTCAAAACTACTTCAAAAAGCAGGAGCTTATTGAATGGATAGAATCAGGCAGAAAAAGTAAAAAGTTAGATGTAAACAAGAAAAGTTTATTGTTTACAAAAAAACATAAAGTATAAAAAAATGCCTGTTATCGTTCGTTGATTTGAAAAATCATCTGGGATGGGAGGACTGCGTGCTCATTTTTAAACAGATGTAAATCGATTTAAAAAGACATAAATTTGAAAAAAATAACTGGTAAAATAATTCCGTTTAGAAATGAAAAAATGGGTTACCCCAATAGGCCCAATGGTAAGTCAGCTATAATTGTCTATTTTAAAGTGATACAAGATATCTCTCCGAAACTGTATGAACAGTATGTCTCCTAACATCAGCATATTTTTAACTGTTTTTATAACTCAGCAGCATAAAATGGAAAATTATCAAAAAAAAGGGTTGTAGAGTTAAATGATCACATGAAATATTTCATAAATGGTAAAATCTGTTTTGAAATCGAACCAGAGACTTTGACAAGTGAGGATATGCCCTAAGAGCTTATGTGTTTCAATTTAATAGATATTGAGCACTACAGGTATAATTATGCAATTGCCTGTCACAATGCTGGCCTAGCAAAGATAACCATGAGATTGAAATAACTATTACCGAAGATTATGCAAAACAAAAACGAAAAACTCAGTATTAGGCTTTCTAGTGACCTAAAAGAGAAAATCATAAACCACGCCTATGAGAAGGAAGTTTCTATTTCTAAGTTTATGGAACAAATTTTAGAGGACTATTTCGCACCTTTAGTTATCGAGAAGGAAGAAGAGATGGTTGCCAAAGATGAAGTAGCAACTCCACAAGTGGAATCTTCAAAACCTAACCTTTGGGCTTGGGTACTATCCTTGGGTATCATTTCTTTTTTTACAATTTTATTTGTGAAATTCTCAAAGAAAAAGGAATACTGAATCCATCAAAACTCCTTTTTCTTGTTTTTTCAGATCTACGTAAAAAAAATGTCCGACATTATGGGTTTCTGCTACTTTTGGTTGTTTACACAAAAAATAAAAGAGATCGAATCCATTATGACAGCTATGTTGCCTTTTGTGTTGGAATTAGCTTGAATTATTGATTTACAATCAGCTATGAACATAATATTTCATGCGGTTGTTGGATGGTTATAATTATAAACAAAATATTGAATGAACTAATCACATATTTCAATAAATACAATGCCCTTTCAGAAAATGCCATCAACGCAATTTCTGAAATATGTAATCCTGTAAATATCAAGAAAAACCAAGATTTACAATCAATTGGTCATACTTGCCGAACTATTTATTTCATCAAAAAAGGTGGGGCTCGTATTTATTATTACAAAGACGACATCGAAATAACAGAATGTTTTGCTTTTAAAAATAGCATTATTGCACGAGTTGAAAGTATTCAGTTTCATTCTGCCGAAGAGCGATATAATTTTTTGTTGAAAGAAAGTCCAAATGTGTTACAAAGAGTTCCATTAAAATATATTGCTTCCTATTTGGGTATTACACAAGTGAGC
>Ga0164293_10003784_pt1 | contig 12918 bp, 12 predicted proteins | sample GEODES118metaG_FD_111487 | JGI IMG/M metagenome (GOLD analysis project Ga0164293, IMG submission 111487) | Eutrophic lake water microbial communities from Lake Mendota, Wisconsin, USA - GEODES118 metaG | ecosystem: Environmental > Aquatic > Freshwater > Lake | place: USA: Lake Mendota... | reverse complement strand
TTTAATGCTAATTTAAATGGAAAATTGCTTAGAAATAATAAAATATATCATGCAGAATCGGGAGATAACTTAGTTTTTAGGTTTAAAAACAAGGGTGAAAGACTTTATATTGGCGTAAAGGGTGGCTTTAATATTCGTGAGTGGTTAAGTTCAAAATCTACTAATACTCAGCTTAATTTCCCTTCCTTTTCTGAAAAAATTGTCTTAAAAAATAATGACGAGGTTGATAAACATGAACCTAATTATGGAGTGGCATTTGCTCATGATTATTCAAATAGATGCATAAGATTTGTGCCGAGTTTCGAGTTTGACGAATTAGATGAAGATTCAAAAAGTAATCTGCTAAATTCAGAGTTTTTGATTTCTAAAGATTCAAACCGGATGGGTTACAGGTTAAGCGGAGTGCCGCTGACGTTGGTAGAAAATAAAGAAATGATATCTTCCTCAGTTACAAAAGGTACAATTCAACTTTTGCCTGACGGGCAGTTGATAATTTTGATGGCCGATGCCCAAGTGAGTGGGGGATATCCAAAATTGGGCTTTGTTATAGAAAATGATATATCTAAGCTATCTCAGTTCGGTTCACAAAGCAAAATTGAATTTAAGAAGATTAGCTATGAAAATGCTATTGAAATCATGCTAGAAACACAAAAATACTTTGACTTAATTCAAAAAACCTTAAAATTTCGTGAAAAAGAAAATTGATATTAACTGCGATATGGGAGAATCGTTGGATTTTCTAAATACAGGACATGATGAAGCACTAATGGCTTTTATTAGTTCAGTGAATATAGCCTGCGGTTTTCACGCGGGAAGTCAAGAGATTATGGAGAGAACTATAGAGAATGCTCAAAAGTATAACTTAAATATTGGAGCTCATCCAGGTTTTGATGATAAAACAAATTTCGGTAGGAATGAAATAGATCTACCTTTCGAAAAGATAAAAGAACTCGTAAACGAACAGCTACTTATTCTAGATAAAATATTAAAATCCAAAAGCTTAATCATGAATCACGTTAAGCCTCACGGTGCTTTATATAATATATCCGCAAAAAACTTGCTTTATGCCAGAGCCATAGCCGAAGCCGTTTACGAATTTGAAAATGAACTAATTCTCTATGGTTTGTCCGGTAGCGTGAGTATATCTGAAGCCCAAAAAATCGGATTAAAGACCTATGCGGAGTGTTTTGCAGATAGATCCTATCAGTCTGACGGTTTATTGGCAAATAGGAGCATGGCAAATGCTATAAAATCTGATATCTTGGATGTAAAAGAGCAGACTCAATCACTTGTGACTGGGTCTGCTTTGAGTACTTTGAATGGTAAATCAATCCAACTGCAGTGTGAAACTATTTGTATTCATAGCGATACACCTAATGCAATAGAATTCGCCAAAGCCATTTACCAAATCGTAAATTTTTAATTACTTCATCAGCTGACCGCTTATAGTCAAAAGCTCCAATTGAGAAATTTTAACATTGAACTGAGCACTCACCAAACGATTTAAAACCGTGTTATAGCGAGTCTGGGCGTCATTTATTTCCAAAATAGTCGAAGAACCTAGTTTGAATTTCTCCAATGAAATAGAAAGATTTTCAGCCGCAATTGCCTTATTTTCTTTCTCTAATTCAAGCAATTTCTTATCTGTTTCGTATTGAAAATAGGATGTAGTTAATTGGTTTTCAATCCTATTTAGCAGATCTGCCTTTTGGGCTTGAATGATGTCCCCATTGATTTTCGAAGATTGAATATTTCGGTTCGTCATTTGACCATCAAAAAGCCTCCAAGAGGCAGATACACCTGCATTTAATCCAATAGATTGGTTAAAGGTAATCAGACCTGCATTGTTTGAATTAAAATTGTAACCAAATGAGCTATTCAGATTGATTCTCGGTTTTTTGAAAGAACTCGCTTCTTTTTGGTTTAATAAATTAATCTCCTCAGTTTTTTTCAAATTCAAGAATTCAGGATTCTGTGATTTTGCCTGATCTATTAAAAATGACAAGTCATACATAGGGCTCGCAATTTGTTCTTTTTCCACCTCAAAATCTATCTTTGGATCGCGTCCCAAAACGCCATTGAGGCTAATTTTCGCATTTTTTAACTGATTACTGTTGTTTGTTAGGTTGGTCAATTGTGTACTCAAATCTGCTTTTGATTGCAAATAATCTAATTTTGAACCTCTTCCTATTTGCCACCTTTCCTCAGTTATTTTAAGTCTTTCTTCGTAGTATTTTATTATTTCATTCAAATATTCCTCCGTGTTTTGGAGTCTTTGGATATCAAAATATATTTGCATAACATTGCTCAATGTATTTTGAATAGCCAATTGCTGCTGGATTTTAGACTGTTGGCCTTCGGTTTTTAACCTTTCAAAAACAGTCTGCATCCTTCTTCCATCATAAAGGGTATAAGCCATTGATAGATTACTATTGGGTGACAGTGATCGACCAAAACGATTTATAATTCTACCGTCCACAAAGTTCTGGTTTACTTGGTTAAAAGTGGTATTAAAACTACTGTTCCAATCAATTATAGGTATCATACCGGCATTGGCCTTAAATATTTGATTTTGAGCTAGTTCTACTTGTTTTTCTGAAACTTTCAGGCTGAAATTATTTTCCAACGCATATTTTTGTGCATCAGTCAATTTTAATAAGCCTTGTGAGGATGCTGCATATCCAACTAGCAGTAAAAATACCGCCGTAATCACTGTTTTTTTCATAAATTATATCAAGCTTCAGCCATTTCATCAATGGCTTTCATTCTTTCAAAGTTTTTCTTTTTACTTAAATAAATATACATGGCCGGAATTACATACAACGTCAAAATCAATGACATTACTAATCCGCCAATTACTACAATACCCATAGAACGTCGGCTCGAGCCTGCTGAACCTAAAGCAAGGGCAATAGGTAGGGCACCAAAGGTAGTGGCCAAAGTGGTCATTAAAATTGGTCTCAATCGTAAGCTTGCCGCTTCCACTGCCGCCTTTGCTTTTGTATATCCTTTTTCTTGCAACTGGTTTGCAAATTCTACTATCAAAATACCGTTTTTGGTAACCAAGCCTATCAACATAATCATCCCAATTTGGCTGAAAATATTGATTGTTTGATCGAATAACCAAAGCGATAAAACGGCTCCAGCTATAGCCAAAGGTACTGTAAACATAATAATTAATGGATCTACGAAGCTTTCAAACTGAGCAGCAAGGATCAAGAATACCAAGATAAGTGCAAGCCCAAATGAAAACAATGTATTAGATGAACTTTCAGCAAAGTCTCTTGAAGAACCCGTTAGGGCGGTTCTTACTTTTTCGTCACCCAATTTATCTTTAATTTCATCCATCGCTTTTATACCATCAGCAATGGTTTTGCCGGGAGTTAGACCTGCAGAAACCGTGGCACTCATGTAACGGTCATAATGGTACAATTGGGGCGGGCTGCTATTTTCCTCCACTTTTACGATGTTGTCCAACTGCACGAGTTCACCTTGACTATTTTTGACATACATACTTTTAAGGTCTAACGGCTCATTTCTATCGCCTCTCTCAAACTGTCCAATTACTTGATATTGCCTTCCATTCATAGTGAAATAACTAAATCTTTGTCCGGCAAAGGCCAATTGCATTGTCTGTGCAACATCAGCTACCGCAACCCCAAGACTTTTTGACTTTTCTCTATCAATTTTTACAGAAAGCTCTGGCTTACTGAATTTTAGATTAACATCTGAAGTAGTAAAAACAGGATTTTTTTGAACTTCCTCCATAAATTTAGGAAGGTATTCCCTAAGTTTTGCAAAGTCAGGTGCTTGAATTACGTAGCCAACAGGCAATCCACCACGCTTATTAACAGCAATAGTTTGTTGTTGATTAACGAATGCTCTTGCATCTGGCAATTTTTTAAGTAAGTTAGAAACAACTTCCGAAACTTCAGCTTGAGATTTGGTCCTTTGATCTTTTGGATATAGTGCGACTCTACTAAAACCAGTATTTGAAGCTCCTGATCCACTGAAAGACGGTGCTGTCATAGTCATTACGCCAGCAAGTTCTGGTACTGAATCTTTCATCATCTTACCTGCTTTCTGAATATATTTGTCCATATAATCATAGGACGAACCTTCTGGGCCTGTAAATTGAACCTGCAAATTGCTTCTATCATCCAGCGGTGCCAATTCCGACTTTAACTCACCCCAGAAGAAGTAAACCATTCCAAAAACAACCGCCATGATAGGCATCACCAACCATTTTTTTGTCAAGAAATTCAAAAGACTGTTTTTATAGTTGGATTCCATGCCCTCAAAGAAAGGCTCAGTCATGTTATAAAATTTGGACCTTTTAATGGTTTTTCTGTTTAAATAGGCATTAAGCATAGGTGTCAAGGTGAGCGACACAAAGGCTGAAATTAATACCGCACTCGAAAGCACCACACCGAATTCTCTAAAAAGCTTTCCAACAAAACCTTCCATGAAAATAACGGGTAAAAATACCGCCGCAAGTGTAACCGAAGTAGAAATTACAGCAAAGAAAATCTCATTGGCACCCTTTACTGATGCTTCAATAGGGTTCATACCTTCTTCTATTTTCTTGAAAATATTTTCTGTAACAACAATTCCGTCATCTACCACCAAACCTGTGGCCAAAACAATAGCCAGAAGCGTAAGTACATTTATGGAGAAGCCAAAAATATACATAATAAAAAATGTACCTACTAAGGAAACTGGGATGTCTATCAGTGGACGAATCGCCACAATCCAGTCTCTAAAGAACAAGAAGATAATAATTACGACTAAAATGATGGCAATAGCTAAGGTTTCTACTACTTCCTCAACCGATTGTTTTACGAAAATAGTATAATCTAAAATTGTACCGAGCTTAATATCCGACGGTAAAGTTTTTTCTATGTCAGCTTTTCTTTTGTAAACTTCTTTTGCTATATCTAGATAGTTAGCACCCGGTTGTGGCTGAACGGCTATTCCACACATAGGTACGCCATTCCACCTTAGTGTAGTTTCAAGGTTTTCCGCTCCAATTTCCGCATAACCAATGTCTCTAAATTTTATTATTCTGTCTCCAACGTTTTTAACAATCATGTTGTTGAAGTCCTCAGTATTAGTAAATCTACCTACGGTTTTTACAACAAGCTCAGTATTATCGCCTTGCAACTTTCCAGAAGGTAATTCCACATTTTCTCTGTCAAGAGCAGCTTTAACATCTTGTGTGGTTACACCCATGGAGGCAAGCCTATTAGGATCCATCCACAGCCTCATGGCGTATCTTTTGAACCCCCAAATACGAATCTCGCTTACACCCTCAATGGTCTCAAGACGAGGTGAAACCACGTTTTCGGCATAATCACAAACATCTAGAATATTTCTTGAATCACTATTTAAGGATAACGAAAGAATAGTTTCAGCGTTTGCGTCCGCTTTTCTAACTGTAGGTAAGCCATCTAGGTCTCTAGGTAAAATATATGCTGCCTGCGAAACTTTATCTCTAACATCATTGGTGGCTTTCTCCATGTCCACATCAAGATTAAACTCTATCGTAATGTTAGAATTTCCTTGGTTTGAACTTGAGCTTACCGAGCGTATTCCCTCTACACTATTCAGAGCTTTTTCGAGTGGTTCGGTGATTTGTGACTCTATTATGTCGGCATTGGCTCCTGGATAACTGGTGCCTACGTTTACAATTGGTGGGTCAATGGATGGATATTCTCTAACACCTAAATACTGATATCCAATGAACCCAAACAGTAGAATGAGTAGGTTCATCACAATTGCCAAAACTGGCCTCTTGATTGATAAGGTTGATATTGACATAATTAATTATTTTTAGTAAAAACTGGGCTTCCTGCTTTTAAAGTCATTAATCCACTGGTAATCAATGAGTCTCCTATGTTAAGTCCACTCAAAACCTGCAAATTACTTGCATCTCTTAGGCCTGTGATTATACTTACTTCTTCGGCTTTACCATTTCTTTTTACAAATACCTTTTTACCATCTGCCACAGGAATAACTGTTTCGGTAGGAATCATTATAGATTGTGAAGTACTCAGATTCAACATAACTTTTATGAACATACCTGGCATTAAATTATTTCCGCCGTTTTGAGAGATAGCTCGTACTTTCAATGTTCTCAAGGCCTCGTCTACTTTCGGGTCAATGGCCACAATTTTCGCCGAATATTGATTATTTGATCCGTCGGTTTGAAATTTTATCGTCTTCCCAAGCTTAACTTCTGCGACATATTTTTCTGGTACAGTAAAGTCTAATTTTATTGGATTAAACTGCACAATTGTGGAAATAACAGTGGCGGGAGTCACGTATGCTCCTAGTGAGATACTCTTTAAGCCAACTTTACCGGAGAAAGGAGCCCGGATTTCAGTTCTATCCAGCTGCACTTTCAATAAGTCTTTGTCTGCTTTCAAAGTAAAAACTCTGTTTTGTGAAATTTCGTATTCTTCTCTACTGATTGCATTAATGTCAAGCAATTTCTTCTGTCGGGCTTCTATTTGAGCAGCTAGTTTTTCCTCTAATTCTACTTTTCTCAATTGAGCTAAAATGTCATCGTCTTTGATTTTGGCTATTAGATATCCCTTCGGTACAACCGAGCCTTCAGGAATGCTCAGCTTCACAATTTTACCTGAAATTTCACTTTTCACTTCTACTTCCTCATTAGCCACAGTTGTACCAGACGAAAAAACGGTCTTTTCTGAATTTCCAAGGCCGATTACCGTTGTGTTTACCCTCATTGGTTTGGCATCTCCACCTTTTCCACCCATAGCTGAACCGCCACGCTTTTGTTCTCCGGGTTTATCAGATTTTGGTTGAGAACTTTCACTAAAAAAGAAAATTTTGCCTAGAATTAAGGCTAAAACTAAGCCAGCTGCAATTAAAAGAGGACGCATAAATGTTGTCTTAAATGGTTTTACTGCACAATAACTATAAAAATGGCCAAATTCAAGCTATAGAATGGATAAGGCTTACATTTTGATAGACAAAAATAAGGTATTAAGAAACTAACCACAAGCCGTTTTTTATTTGTATTTTATTTGTTTTTATTTGAGCTTTGTATGTTAAATAAAACCAATTGATGTTTAAAAAATCAGGAAAAGAGATCTTTGCAGCGGCATTTTTAATGGCTACCTCGGCTATTGGACCAGGTTTTTTAACACAGACTACCGTATTTACCGAAAAACTACTTTACAATTTTGGATTCATCATTGTAGTCTCTATTCTGATTGATGTGGTGGCACAGGTTACTATTTGGAGAACTCTAACCTTTTCTAACCTAAAAGCACAACAGTTGGGGAATATTTTGTTTCCAGGACTAGGCAATATTTTAGCTGTTTGCGTAGCTTTTGGTGGTTTAGTTTTTAATATCGGAAACTTTGCAGGGGCAGGCATGGGTATAAACGCTATGTTTGACATTCCTAACGAATGGGGAATTATAATTACGGCCGTGATTGTTTGTTATCTCTTTTATGCTAAAAATAGCCTTCAAAACCTTGATTATGTCATTAGAATCCTTGGTATTCTTATGTTGGTTTTGATATCAATAATGTTATTTAAAGCAAAAATAGATTTAACAAAACTTATTGGCTTTAGCATTTTACCTGAAGTTTTTGATATCAAATCTACCATAACGCTCATAGGCGGTACGGTGGGTGGTTACATTACTTTTGCTGGTGCTCAAAGGCTGATGGATGCGGGAATGGTAGGAGAGAAGCATTCGTCGGAAGTTGTGAAAAGTGCCTCCATAGGCATTGTTTTTACAGGAGTACTACGATATTTTTTGTTCATAGGCACGTTATCTATTGTGCTTACAGGCATTAGTATCGATGCTAATAATCCAACTGCTTCGGTTTTTATGGCAACCTTTGGTAAGGCTGGAAAAGCTCTTTTTGGTCTTATGATTTGGGCGGCTTCTATTACTTCTGTTATTGGTGCAACATATACTTCCATTGCTTTTCTAAAGGATTTTCATACTGTTTTTGAGGAGAAAAAGAAGATATTTGCCCTGATTTTTGTTCTTATTTCTGTTATAGCTGTTTTAGTTTTTGGAAAACCTGTGAACTTGTTACTGTTTGCCGGTTACATCAATGGATTTGTATTACCCATAGGATTGGCTATAGTTTTGTTAAGTATTAGAAACAAAAAGATTTTTAATGGCTTTAAATTTCCTTTTTTACTCCAATTAGTGGCTTGGATGATTCTATTGGTCTTATCTGGCTTTGCTATTTATAGCTTATTTTGAATTTTATTTTAATGTAAACTATTCCTTTAGAAAGATTTTTGTCCTAAATTTGTAAAAAAAAGAAAAAGAATATGTTTGGATATCAATTTCCCACTTGGTTACCTATTTTGTTTTTTGTTTTGTTGCTTTCAGGAGCATTTGTTGTAGGCAAATGGTTGGTAAAAAACGACAGAGATTATAAAGGAATCGGAAGAAAGTAATTTTTATACTTTTATTGAAGAATCCCTTCGGTCAGATGGTAAACATTTGCGGAAGGGATTTTTTTATGGATTACTCTGGCCATAATACTACTTCTAATGCCATTTGAGCAAACAATTATTAGGTTATTTTTATCTGATATTTCTGAAATCCTGCTGGTAATTTCGTGTGCAGGTATATTTATTCCACCAATATTATGCTCCAAAAATTCTTCTTTTTCCCTAATATCTACTATAACATAGCCCGTAATGTGTTGAATATCAGTTATTTTTACTTCTATGATTTCTTTCATTCAAAGCATATTTTCATCTGCAAAACTGAAATATCCGTTATTGGAAAAGATAATGTGGTCTGAAAGTGTCATATCCAATAACCTAGCACCTTCGCTGAGTTGTTTTGTGAGTTTTATGTCTGCCTGACTTGGGCTTAGATTACCACTGGGATGGTTGTGGCTCAGAATGATACAGCTCGCCAGATGCTCCAGTGCATATTTGAAGATAATTTTAGGGTCCGCTATAGTACCAGTTACACCGCCAGTACTTATTTGTATAATCTTTGCTACTTCTTGGTTTCTGTTGAGGCAAATCATCCAGAATTGCTCATGGTCCAAATCCATCATGAATGGTTTCAGAATATCAAATGCTTCTTTTGAGTATCTGATTCTGTCTTTTTTTAGTGGGTCGGTGTCTTTTCTTCTACGGGCTATTTCCATGGCTGCCACTATACTGATGGCTTTGGCCTCACCTATACCCTTAAACTTCATTAAATCTTTTACACTCAATTTGGCGAGTTCATTGAGGTTATTGCCAGTGGATTGTAAAACCTTTTTTGAGAGTTCAACGGCAGACATTTCTCGAGTTCCCATACCGATAAGAATCGCCACGAGTTCGGCATCTGACAAACTTGCTTTTCCTTTATTTAATAATTTTTCTCTAGGCCGATCGTCCTCTGCCCACGCCTTTATGCCAGATTTTACGTTGTATGACATCTGAAGTTAATTTTAAAAAATAAATTTAACAAAAAAGGCTGACTTAAAAAGCCAGCCTTCAAAATATTGTTTCCTAAAATTAAGCCGCTAAAGCATTTACGTGCTTCGTCAATGAAGACTTTAGATTTGACGCTTTATTTTTATGAATTACATTCTTACGTGCCAATTTATCAACCATTGAAGAAACAGCTTTCAACAACGCAGATGCTTCAACTGCATCTTTAGAAGCTCTCAATTTTCTGATTGCTGTTCTAGTAGTTTTATGTTGGTAACGATTTCTTAAACGCTTAGCCTCGTTTGATCTGATTCTCTTTAATGCTGACTTATGATTTGCCATCTGAAATATTTAATTAATTCTTATTTGTCTGTTTTTCTGGAGTGCAAAATTAAGAAAATATTTTGGAATCTAAAAAAATATCCATAAAAAAATTATTATAGATTCAAACTTTCTTTGTTAAACTGTTTTTTAGAAAGGTTTTGAGATAAATCTCGCCCGATATATCTAAATTTGTCTATAAATATTTTATACATTTCAATTACAATGATAAAAAAACTAAGCTTCATTTTGTTGATATTTGTTGGATTTTCGTGCAAAATGTCACAAAATAATATAAACTACACCACCGTTCCAAGTTCTATTTTTGATTATTTTAAATACCAGGACTCAAAGAAAACAATGGTTTCTGTGCACAGGGGAGGAGGAGAATTGAAAGGTTTTCCCGAAAATTGCATCGAGTCTTTTGATTATATTTCCAAAAAAATGCCTTGTTTAATAGAGTGTGATGTAGAAATGACCAAAGATTCGGTAATGGTTTTGATGCATGATAAATCCTTGGATAGAACTTCAACTGGGCGAGATTGGGTCGTGAACAATACTTTTGAAACTATTAAACAGCTTAAATTGAAGGATAATTTTGGAAACACCACTAATTTTAAAATTCCAACTTTGGAAAACACTCTCAAATGGGGAAAGAATAAAGTGATATTTACGCTTGATGTAAAAAAAAGTACGCCTTTCAAAAAAGTAGTAGAAATGGTAGACAAGCTGAATGCTGGAAATTATGCTTTAATTATAACCTACAACGCCAAAGAAGCGTTTGAGGTTTATAGATTAAATTCGAATCTCTTAATTTCTGTCAGTATTCTGCAAACATCTGATTATGAGCGTCTTCATGAAGCTGGTATTCCAGATAAAAATATGCTGGCATTTATTGGCACTAGAGAACCTAAAACTGAACTAGTAGATTTTTTGCATAAAAAAGGTATTATGTGTATCTTGGGTGTTTTAGGTAATTTGGACAAAAAAGCTGCTGCCCGTGGAGATGAATATTACAAAAGTTTTATCGACCAAGGCGTAAATATTTTGGCCACAGATCGTCCAGAAGCTGTAAACAAAATCATAAACAAATTTTAAATAATGAAAAAACTCCTATCCCTAACCCTATTATTGGGCTTATCACAAGTTCAAATTGTTGCTCAAACCAACATTAAGCAAGCCATTGAACTAAAATCTAAAGAAATTGAACCAAAAGTTATCGCTTGGCGTAGAGATTTTCATGAACATCCAGAGCTTGGAAATCAGGAATTTAGAACGGCCAAAATTGTTGCAGATCATCTGAAATCTTTGGGAATGGAAGTAACAGAAAACGTTGCTTTTACGGGTGTGGTGGGTTTGCTAAAGGGTGGAAAACCTGGACCGGTAATGCTTTTGAGAGCCGATATGGATGGTTTGCCTGTCACAGAGCGAGTTGATATTCCTTTTAAATCAAATGTAAAAGTAACTTACAATGAACAGACTACAGGTGTTATGCATGCTTGTGGACACGACAGCCACGTTGCTATTTTGATGGGCACCGCATCGGTTTTAGCCAGTATGAAAGATCAAATAGCAGGAACTGTAAAATTTGTTTTTCAACCAGCCGAAGAAGGTGTGCCGGATAAAAACATTGCTTTTGGAGCGGATGGAATGATAAAAGCTGGGGTTTTAGAAAATCCAAAAGTAGATGTGGCTTTTGGATTACATATTAATTCGCAAACGCCAGCAGGTATGATTGCTTATAAAGCTGGTCCAACAATGGCAGCGGTAGACGAACTGAATATAAAAATTAAAGGGAAACAAACACACGGTGCATATCCATGGGAAGGAATTGATCCAATAGTAACCGCTTCTCAGATAGTTATGGGTTTACAAACCATTGTTTCTAGAAATGTTAAACTCACCGAGGCACCCGCCGTGGTAACCGTTGGTGCTATTCATGGAGGAATTAGACACAACATTATCCCAGAGGAAGTTAAGATGATTGGTACTATCAGAACATTGGGTAGGGAGCAGAGGATTTTGGTTCACAAAAGAATTTCTGCTATCGCCAAAAGTATTGGAGAAGGTGCTGGTTGTGAGGTAGATGTAAATATTGTAAATGGCTATCCTGTTTCAATTAATGACGTAGAATTGACGAATATGATGATTCCAACATTATATGAATCAGCTGGGAAAAACATGGTAAAAGAAATTCCAACTGCCATGGGTGCTGAAGATTTTAGTTATTTCCAAGAAAAAGTACCTGGATTTTTCTTCTTTTTGGGAGGAATGGATCCAAAGAAATCGTCCAACGAAGCCGCTCCTCATCATACCCCCGACTTTTATTTGGATGAGTCTGGTTTTGCGGTTGGTGTGAAAACCTTCTGCAATATGGTATTCAACTATCCAGCTCTTAAAAATCCAGTTCCTGTTGCAACATCAACGGGCAAGAAAAAAACAAAATAAATGGCAGCTGAATTGGTTGAGGTTTTTCCTGATAATCCTGACGATAGGGTTATCGACAAAATAGTGAACTGTTTAAAAAATGGTGGGGTAATTATTTATCCCACCGATACGGTTTATTCTATGGGCTGTGATTCGAGCAACGTAAAAGCTGTAGAAAGGCTTTGCAAGCTTAAAAACATAAAGCCAAGTCAGAATAAATTCTCTATTGTTTGTAGCGACTTGAGAGACATTTCTACTTATGCCAAAGTATCCAACGAGGCGTTCAGATTGATGAAAAGACTCCTTCCGGGACCCTTTACCTTCATCATGCCCTCTACAGGTGATTTACCAAAAATTCTTCAAACGAATAGAAAAACAATCGGAATCAGGGTGCCAGACCACAAGGTTCCCAATCTGATTATTCAAAAACTTGGACACCCTATCATTACTACGTCCGTGAAAGACGATATTGACGATATAGTAGAATATCCTAATGAAATAGAAGTTCTTTTTGACCAAAACCAACACAAAGTGGACGTAATAATAGACGCAGGTTGGTGCGGAGTGATTCCTTCCACGGTAGTTGATGCTACCGAAAGCTCTAACATACACGTAATTAGAGAAGGCTTAGGCGATGTAGGTGAAATCTAAATATCCTTCATACTCAAAGCAATTCTTTTTCGCTGAACATCCACCTCTACAACTTTCACCGTAACCTTTTGATGCACTTTT
>Ga0164293_10003783_pt1 | contig 12921 bp, 10 predicted proteins | sample GEODES118metaG_FD_111487 | JGI IMG/M metagenome (GOLD analysis project Ga0164293, IMG submission 111487) | Eutrophic lake water microbial communities from Lake Mendota, Wisconsin, USA - GEODES118 metaG | ecosystem: Environmental > Aquatic > Freshwater > Lake | place: USA: Lake Mendota... | reverse complement strand
TCCAAAGAAAACCCCCTCACCGCCCGCGTCACCGTCAACCGCTGGTGGGCCGAACTCTTCGGCCACGGCCTCGTCACCACCGTCGAAGACTTCGGCATCAAAGGCGCCCCGCCCACCCATCCCGAACTGCTCGACTACCTCGCCGTCACCTTCATGGAAAACGGCTGGTCCATGAAAAAACTCCTCCGCCTCATCACCACCTCCGCCACCTTCTGCCAGGACGCCGCCCTCACCCCCGAACTCATCGAAAAAGACGACCCCAACCACCTCTACGCCCGCGGCCCCCGCCTCCGCCTCGACGCCGAAGCCATCCGCGACAACGCCCTCGCCATCGCCGGCCTCCTCAGCACCGAAAAAGGCGGCCCCCCCATCTATCCGCCGCAACCCGACGGCCTCTGGAAAAAAGTCGGCGGCCAGCCGTACAACTACACCGTCTCCATCGGCGAGAAAAAATACCGCCGCGGCCTCTACGTCGTCCTCAAACGCGGCGCCCCCAACCCCAGCTTCGTCAACTTCGACGCCTCCGCCCGCATGGCCTGCGTCGTCAAACGCTCCCGCAGCAACACCCCCCTCCAGGCCCTCACCCTCCTCAACGACCCCGTCTACGTCGAAGCCGCCCAAGCCTTCGCCACCCGCGTCCTCACCGAAAAACCCAACGCCCCCCTGCCCGACCAGATCACCCACGCCTTCCGCCTCGCCCTCGCCCGCACCCCCACCCCCACCGAACTCAGAGTCCTCACCGATCTCCACCAAACCCAGCTCGACAACGGAGCCCCCCTCCCCAAAGCCTGGACCGCCCTCACCACCACCCTCCTCAACCTCGACGAGTGCATCACCAAAAACTAAGCACCGCTCAACGACCCACCCCCGGCCTCCATGCCCCACTCACCCTCCACGTCGAATTCTCGCACCCCGAAACCAAACGGAGCCACCGAGTTTGATCTCGAAGAACGCCTCTTAAACTTCGCAGCCACAATGATCCGCCTTTCGGATTCATTGCCAAGATCCCCAGCGGGTTCCCACATCGCCGACCAACTCATCCGCTCAGGCACCTCACCCATGGCCCACCACGGCGAGGCTCAATCCGCCGAATCCCGAAAAGACTTCATCCACAAAATGAGCATCGCCCTCAAAGAACTTCGCGAAACCCACCGCTGGCTCAAACTCATCCACCGCGTCCCCCTCATCAAAGACCTCGACCGCCTTCCACCCATCCTCCAAGAAACCGAAGAGCTCATCCGCATCTTCAGCGCCAGCTTAACCACCGCCCGCCGCAACCAAGCCTAGACCTTTAAATCTTCAGCATTCAAAGCTCCACCCCCCACCTGCCCCCAGTCCCCCCAAGCCACCAAAAAGCTCCCGTCAGCCATCCTTTCAAAGTTCAGCGTTCATAGTCCAACGTTACCCCCGCCATGCACCTCCCGTCAGCCAATCTTTCGACGTTCAACGTTCAACGTTCAGCGTTCAACGTTCTCTCCCGCCGCACCCTCCTCCAGTCCAGCGGCCTCGCCCTCGGCTCCGCCGCCCTCAGCTCCCTCCTCGCCCGCGACCTCGCCGCCGCCCCCTCTGCCGACATCACCCTCCCACGCGACCCCCACTTCGCCCCCAAGGCCAAGCACGTCATCTATTTGCACATGATCGGCGCCCCCTCGCAGCTCGATCTCTTCGACTACAAACCCGAGCTCATCATACGCAGCGGCCAGGCCTGCCCCCCCGAACTCCTCGAAGGCAAACGCTTCGCCTTCATCGGCACCGAAACCGCCCTCCAGGGCTCCCCCTTCCAATTCAAACAGCACGGCCAAAGCGGCACCTGGATGTCCGAGTTGTTGCCCCACCTCGCCACCGTCGCCGACGACCTCTGCGTCATCAAATCCCTCCACACCAACGAGATCAATCACGCCCCCGCCCAGATGTTCCTCCACAGCGGATTCGGCCAGGGCGGCCGCCCCTCCATGGGAGCCTGGGTCACCTACGGCCTCGGCAGTGAAAACAGCGACCTCCCCGCCTACGTCGTCATGCTCTCCGGCCCCCCCGGCGGCGCCGGCACCGCCCTCTGGTCCACCGGCTTCCTCCCCAGCGTCTACCAGGGCATCCAGTTCCGCTCCGAAGGCGACGCCGTCCTCTTCCTCAGCAATCCCGAAGGCCACTCCCGCAGCGACCGCCGCCACGTCCTCGACGCCGTCAAATCCCTCAACGAAGAGCGCCTCCGCGCCCTCCGCGACCCCGAAATCGCCACCCGCATCAGCCAATACGAAATGGCCTACCGCATGCAGGCCAGCGTCCCCGATTTGATGGACATCTCCAAAGAATCCCAGGCCACCCTCGACATGTACGGCGCCACCCCCGGCAAAGCCTCCTTCGCCAACAACTGCCTCCTCGCCCGCCGCCTCGTCGAGCGCGGCGTCCGCATGATCCAGCTCTACGACGCCGACTGGGACCACCACGGCGGCCTCGACAAACGCCTCCCCGCCAAAGCCAAAGACGTCGACCAAGGCATGGCCGCCCTCGTCCGCGACCTCAAACTCCGCGGCCTCCTCGATGAAACCCTCGTCATCTGGGGCGCCGAATTCGGCCGCACCCCCATCAAACAGGGCCAGGACGGCAGCGGCAAAAAAGTCAGCATCGGCCGCGACCACCACAAAGACGCCTTCACCATGTGGATGGCCGGCGGCGGCGTCAAACCCGGCATCAGCTACGGCAAAACCGACGACTTCGGGTTCAATGTCGCCGAAAACGGTGTCCACGTCCACGACCTCAACGCCACCGTCCTCCACCAGCTCGGCCTCGACCACGAACGCCTCACCTTCCGCTACCAAGGCCGCGACTTCCGCCTCACCGACGTCCACGGCGAACTCATCCCCAACATCCTCTCCTAACCCCTCCTCCTCCCCCCGTGGAGCAAGCTGCCAGCTTGCCTCCCCCATCTCCCATCTCCGGCGGCCCCGCCGCCCCCTCACCGCCGATTCACCATCTGCCGAATCTCATCCTCCGTGTAGGACGTCTCATCCACCCGCCCCCCATCCGGCTTCACAATCTTCGGCCGCATGTTCTCCTGCTGTGACTTCGCCGCATCCCACACCTCCCCCGTCTTGAACATCTTGTCCCCACCCCCAAACAACTGCCCCTGCTGGCTCGCCTCCATCGACCCCTCCCGCGCCTCCTTCGTCGCAAACGCACTCTCCCCCATCCGGCTCTTCTTCCCCGCCCCCTGAAACGACTGGCTCCCCATCCCGTTTACCTGATCCGCCCTCGAAAACGTCCCCTGCTTCAACGTCTTCGGCACCTGAAACTCCTTGTTCGTCGAATACTCCTTCGCCTTGTACCCCTGCTTCTCCAGGTAGCTCCCCATCCCCGAGTTCTGCGTCACCATCGCACTCTCAAACGAACTCCGCTTGTTCATGTTCGTGTCCATCATCCGGCTCTGCATCGACTGAGACATCGGCTTGTTCTCCACCTCCGCCTCCGGCGACGAACACGCCCCCCCCACCAGCCCCAAAGCCAGCCCCGCAATCGACCGAACACAATAAACCCACCAATTCATCCCCCCACCCTACCCATTTCCCCACCCAACCACAATCCCCGATTCCCCCCAAATCCCCCAATCGTCCCCGTCCCCGTCCTCGTACTCGTCCTCCCCCTCATCCCATTCCCTCCAATCGCGCCCTTCGCAAAATTCGTGGTCCACCCATCTCCCCATTCCTCTGTCCGCATTCCTCTGTCGCCCCCATTTCCCCACCCCACCACAATCCCCGATTCACCTCAAGGCACCGCCGGCACAGTGAATCCCTGCGCAATCAAAGCCGCAATCGCCGCCCTCCCCGCCTCACTCGTCACATAACTCTCCAACCCAAACACCTGCTGCCCATTCGGCCCCAAAAGAATCGCCTGCATCGGCACACTGCTTCCACTCCCATTGTCGAAAACCGATGTCCCACTGGCAGCCACAATCAATCGGCCCAGAGTCGCTGAGCTAAGAATAAGCCTACCTCCGTTAAGATTGAGCGTCTCGTTACCCGTCGGACTAGTACTACCCCCAGTGAGATCGACCGCAAAAATGGACGACCCACTCGACCCCGTCACAAAGCTACCAACAGAACCATTCGTAATGCCCGCGAGCTGCAGCTGCGCCAATGTTGTTGTCGAACTTGAGGTCTGCTGATTCGCAGCCCCCCCATTAGTCGACGTCGCTCCCGACCCGACCGAAGTTACCGAATCAACTCCCAACACCCTTCCTCCAGTGGAATTCAAGACTGCACCGCTTACGGCGAACGTACTGGAAGATCCGTAACTCACGTCGCTCCCCCCAGACAACGTCACTGAACCCGTGTAAGTCGCCCCACTCCCACTCGCCCCACCCCCACCCTCAACCCGCTCCACCACCCTCACCACCTGCCCATCCGGCAAGATCATCGACACCGCATAATAAGCCTCCGTCTCCACCCGCTCCACACTCGTCCCCAACTGCATCGGCAGACTGTGCCGCCGCACCGGCTCAATCAAACGCTCCGCCAAATGCCGCCGCCTCGGCTGAAACGCACGCTTCACTTGCCGCCAAAACCCACCCTTCCCATCCCCAAGGTTCCGCGTCTCAAACGGCACCTCCACCCCCACCCCAAACAACCACTGATCCCCAAACAATCGCTCGTTCTCGTGCCACATCGCACTCAGCACCACCGCCGGCACCGGCCTGAAGTCCACCCCCAACCGCCACGAGTCATACTCCAAACTCCCCACCGTCGGACTCTCAAAACTCGCATACCCCCCGATCACCCGCAGATCCACCCACCGGTCAATCCCCGGCACCAGCAGCGTCGCATCCATCTGCCATCCCCTCAAACTCTCCGTCAGCAGCGAAAGCGTCGTATCCAAAATCACCATCTCCGTCCCCCGAACCCCTCCAAAATTCAAAGGCCGACTGTACGCCTGCACCAACCGCTGCGCACTCCGCTGCCCATCATCCAGCGGCAAATGATACCGCCCCCGCAGCTCCAACCACCGCGTCCCCACCTCCGCCGTCATCGCCAACTGCCAAAACGAATCCCCCACCCCCGTGTTCGCCCCGTTGAGAAACGCATTCGCCCCCACATAAATCCCCTCCTCCAAAAACCCCACCACTCCCTTCGGCGGCTCATAAAGCGCCGCCACCGACTGCTTCCCAAACAAATGTCGGAACCCCGCCCCGATCCCAGCCTGATACGCCCCACCCTCAATCCACTGCCCATACGGCTCCGCAAACAGCAGCGACCCCGAAAGCGTCCCCGCCTCCCCCAGCGACCCATGCAGCGGCACCAACCCCGAGAAATTCCCAATACTCTGCCCCCCCGCATTCTCATACCGCATCTGCACCGACCCATTCCCCCACCAAGGCTGCGCCACAGGCCCCACCACCTCCTCCACCTCACCGCGCGCCACAGCACCCGCCAAACTCAAACTCAAAACCAAAGAAAACACGCGCATCACTCAAACCCAAATTCTAAGCAAATCCCCCAAACCGTCAATCCCAATCTCCACCGCATATCGCCCCCATCTCCCATCTCCCATCTCCCATCTCCCATCTCCCATCTCCGCGCCTCCGCTTCCTCCTCCGCGCCTCTGCGTGCCCACCCAAAATGCCATTGAAAATGCCATTGAAAATGCCATTTTTCCTGCCATTCTTCCACCCATGACCGCCACCCTCACCCTCGACAAAGCCGGCCGCGTCGTCCTCCCTAAACGCCTCCGCGACCACCTCCACCTCCACGCAGGCTCCATCCTCCGCGCCGAAATCGTCGGCGACAAAATCGAACTCGCCGAGGAAGCCTCCTCCGCCCAAGTCATTCGCAAAAAAGACGGCCTCCCAGTCATCATCGGTTGGGAAGGCTTTGACGCCGCCAAAGCCGTCCGGGACATGCGCGCAGACCAAGTCGCCCGGCTCACCCCTCCCGCTCATCCATGACCGCCTCCATCGACACCTCGGTGCTGGTCGCCGCCATGATCGATTCCGAGTTCGGCCACGCCTCCTCTCGCAGCCTCATCACCTCCCAAACCTGCGTCATGTACGCTCACGGGATCACCGAAACCTTCAGCACCCTGACCGGCGGCCGCAAAGCCTTCCGCATCAAACCCCAACTCGCCTCCGAACTCCTCGAAGACCACTTCATCCCCCGACTCTCCATCACCACCCTCACCCCCTCCGAAACCCTCCGCGCCATGCGCGACGCCGAAGCCCGCGGCGTTCGCGGAGCCGCCATCTTCGACTACCTCCACCTCGTCGCCGCCCGCAAAGCCAAAGCCCGCACCCTCTACACCCTCAACGTCGCCCACTTCCGCGCCTTCCACCGCCCCGGCGACCCCGAAATCACCCATCCCTAACTCCCATCTCATTCCCCTTTCGTCTGCCCCCTTACTTCCAGGCAGTGACTCACCCCCCATCTCCCATCTTCTATCTCCCATCTCCGGCGGCAATGCCGCCCTCAAGACCTCACCGCCGCCCGCTCCCGCAACTCCTCCATCGCCTCCAAAATCAACGCCCGCTCCATCTCATGCACCTCCAGCTTCGTCCCGATCTCCGGCACCAGCGTCACCGTCAACTCCCCACCCAGGTGCTCCCGAAACTCCTCCAACCCCTCTAAAATCACCGACTCCCCGCTCTTCCCTTCCTCCATCAAAAACGGCGAGAAAATCTCAAACCCGATCCGCTCGATCAACGCCAGCGCCCGCTCCGCCTCCGCCCGCCGCATCAGCCCCTTCTTCACCGAATAGGTGATGTCCAGCGCCATCCCGATCGCCACCGCCTCCCCGTGCGTCACCGCAAACCCGGAGATCTGCTCCAGCTTGTGCGCCGCCCAGTGCCCGAAATCCAACGGCCGCGCCGACCCCAGCTCAAACGGATCGCCCCCCGTCGCAATGTGCTCCACATGCAGCTCCGCACTCCGCTCCACCACCTGCTCGATCGCCCCCTGCTCCAGCCGCGCCAGCGCCCCCGCCATCCCCTCCATCCGCTCAAAAAACGCCGCATCCCGGATCATCGCCACCTTGATCGCCTCGATCAACCCATTGCGCCGCTCCCGCTCCGGCAGCGTCTCCAGAAAAGTAAAATCATTCACCACCGCAAACGGCACCGCAAAACTCCCCACCCAGTTCTTCTTGCCAAAGAAATTCACCCCGTTCTTGACCCCCACACCCCCGTCCCCCTGGGACAAAGTCGTCGTCGGCAGCCGCACATGCCGGATCCCCCGGTGCGCCGTCGATGCCGCAAAACACACCAAATCCAGCACCGCCCCACCCCCGATCACCAGCACATAAGAATGCCGATCCAGCATCGCCTCCTCGATCGCCCGCCAGCACTGTTCCACCCGCTCAAAGTCATTTTTGCACCCCTCCCCGCCCGGCACCACCACCGGCTCCCCCGCCAGCTCCATCACCTCCGCATGCGCCCTCGCATACGCCGGAATCGAAGCCAGCAGCCCCGCATTCGCCGCCACCACCCGATCATCCACAAACACCAGCACCCGCGGCACCTTCACCCCCGCATCCACCAGCAGCAGCTCCCGCAGCGTCACATTCCCAGGCGCAAACACACCCCGCGTAAACAAAATGCGGTGCGTGTGCGTGACCTGAATGGCGTGCTGAATCATAAAAACAATACGTCCCCTCTTCGTGCCGCGATTTCCCGCAGTGATCAAAGGGAAAAAGCAAACGCCCCCCTCGACCAAGCTTTATCAATAATCACCGCCGCCGCTTCGCCTCCTGCTTCAAAAACAACGGCTCCAACTCCCGCTCCACAAACGCAAACGCCGCCTCCAGCCCCTCCTCCCGGTAAATCACCCCAATCCGCGCCTCCACCTTCGTCGGCGCCCCAAAGCACGTCAAAAAACCATTGCACGTGAACCGCCGCTTCATCTCCGCATCCATCCTCCCCTCCCGCTTCAACACCCACGCCCGCACATACAACTCCAAAACCGCATCCCCCATCCAAGCCTCCTCACGCAATTTCTCTTCTTCAGCAGCTTTCTGGGGACTCGGCATAACGTAAGTATCTCCTCCCAAACTCCCCCAGCCACCCAAAAAGTCCAAACCTTTCCCCACTCCCATCCCCTCACCCACCAAGTTAAAGCCAAGCCCTCAGCCAATCACCAAAACCTGCGCCCCCCAATCACTCCCTCAAAAAATCCCGTCAATCCCGTCAATCCCGTCAATCCCGTCAATCCCGTCAATCTTGTAAATCCTGTCCAACTTCCGCCACCACTCACGACTGACCACTCCCCACCCTCTACTCCCCACTCACCTCCCCCGCCGTCTGCTCCGGCGTCACCCGCCCCCCCGGCAACTCCAAAATCCGAATGTTCCGAAAGTGAATCTCCGCCCCCTCACTCTCCAAACACAAATACCCCTTCCGCACCGTCGCCTCGCGCATCCCGTTCACAAACTTCCCGTTGATCGCCAACTTCACCACCCCGTCCACCGCCACCACGTCATACGTGTTCCATTCGCCCTTCCCCTTGCACCGCATCTCATAAGACATGCTCCGCTTCCCGCGCGGATTGTCCGGCACCGCCTCCAGCCCATTCGCCCCAAACAATTCCCCCGACACATAACCCATGTGACGCGGCGACCCATCCTTCTCCCGATTCAACAGCGGATACTCCAGCTCCAGCATCTGCACCTCCATCCCCTTCGGCAGCGGCCGCTCCTTCGGCGTCGTTCCCTCGCTCCAGATAAACACCCCCGAGTTCCCCCCGGCCTCCATGTGCCGCCACTCGATGTGCAAAACAAAGTTCTCATACTGCTTCTCCGATCGCATCACCCCGATCGGCAACCCCTTGCACACCAGCAGCCCATCCTTTACCACCCACGTCTCCGCACTCGTGTTCACATCCACCCACCCCGTCAGATCCTTCCCATTGAAAAGCGAAACAAACCCCGCCTCCTCCGCATGACCCATCCCCAACAGCAGTCCCATCAAAAGCAAACATCTCATATCCCAAACCAACGCCACCCAACACCTCACTTTCTCCAAACTTTCGCCCCCTCATTTCTCCCAACAAGCCATGCCACACATCATCAGACCAAAGTCCGATAACGCTCCCGTCATCCATCGCGCACCTTGCCGAAGTCAATCCCATCGCGCACCATGAAACTGAAGCCCCTCCTTCTCACCGCCCTCCTCAGCATCCCCGTCCTGCCCACGCCGCTCCCCGCCGCACTCCCGGGCTTGAAAGTTCTCAAACTCTACAGCTCCGGCCAGACCTCCTACTTTCGCCGCCAGTTCGGTGCCGCCGTCGCCATCTCTGACAAATACGCCGTCGTCGGTGAACCCGCTTACGATACCAATACCCCCGGCAGCGGCAGAGTCCACGTCTTCAACCCCGTCACCGGCGCCCTCATCCGCATCCTCAAATCGCCCAACAGCAAACTCAACGACGGCTTCGGCTCCAGTCTCGCCCTCCGTGGCAATCTCCTCGCCGTCGGTGCCGACGAACGCAGCACCGGTGGCGGCCAGGCCTTCCTCTTCGACCTCTCCACAGGCAAGGTCCTCGAAAAATTCAACAACAGCGGCGTCGGGACCCGGTTCGGCCAAGCCGTCGCCCTCACTCAAGACTTCATGTTCGTCAGCAGCCCCGGCTCCAACGGCGGAAAAGGTGGCCTCTCAGTAAACAGTATTTCAGCTACCGGCGGCGGCATCGGTTTCTCTTATACCGGCGCTGCCGGCGCCGCCTTCGGCACCACCATGGCCACCAGCGGCGATCTGCTCTACATCGGCGTCCCAGGCGAAGCCACCGTGCGCGTCTACAAAAACGCTGACTTCGTCCTGTCCCTCCAACCCGCAGGCATCAGCGTCGGTGATGGCTTCGGCAATGCCTTCGCCGCCTACGGCTCCGACCTGATCGCCTCTGCTCCTCTCGATAACGCCAACGGCGACACGCAAAGTGGCAGCGTCCACCGGTTCAGCGCCCCCTTCACCTCCTCCTCACTCATCCCCGTCGACCCTTCCCCCAACTCAAATCGCAAGTCCGGCGAGGTCATGGCTCGCGAAGGCGCCCTCCTCGTTTCCACCATCGCCCGCACCGGCGGTGGCCACGACCTCATCCTCCATAACCTAACCAACAACACCCCGCTACTGACCATCCCCTCTGAGGAACTCTCCCTCTTCAAAAAAGTCACCTCTCTCGGCCTCGCCTCCGGCAGGCTCCTCGTCGGCATCCCTTCAGACGCCACCCTCACCACAGACGCCGGCGCGGTCTTCCTCATCCAAACCCTCCCCCAGCCGGAAACCTTCTCCACCCTCCTCTCCAAAGGCGATTCCGCTCCCGGCTACCCCGGCATCTCGTTCAACGCCATCGGTGACGCCTGCCTCACCCCCAACGGCGCCGCCATCACTCGCTCCACCCTCTCCGGCCCCGGCTCCAACCGAGGCAAAGATACCGGCCTCTACTCCAATGTCGGCCACCCCGGTTGGTTCGACAGCCTGGTCAAGTCCCGTGACTCCTACGACTCCTACCTCTTCGGCACCATCCAAAACGCCCCCATCGCCAACGACCCCACGTTCTGCCTTTTCCAATCCACCCTCACCACCCCAGGCGTCGCCTCCGCCAACAACCGCGTCCTCATGCGCGACAACGGCTCCTCCACCATCGATCTCATGAACACCGGCAGTCCCATCATCGGCGTCCCCGGCGTCCTCAAACAAATCCGGCAAGTCTCCCAAAGCCACTCCGCCGCCCAGTTTGCCATCAACCTCAATTCCCGCAGCAGCACCCCCGGACTCACCCTCCCCAACGATTCCTCCATCCTCATCCGGTCCAACACGGGCAACCCCCCCACCGAAATCATCGCCGAAGGCCAGACCGTCCCCATGCAGTCCTTCAAAATCGGCGAGCTCTCCCCCCGCACCTCCTTCCACTCCGACTGCCTCCATTTCTCAGCCGCCCTCACCGAAGACGTCACCACCCTCAACAACACCGCCGTCTTCTCCAAAAAACCCGGCTCCCCCCTCACCATCCTCGCCCGCAAAGGCGACCCCACCCCCGACCTCGCCGCCACCTACTCCACCTTCCTCGCCGAGGGCGGCACCCTCGCCCGTCCCTTCCTCCGCGCCACCGTCAAAGGCTCCGGCATCTCCACCTCCAACGACGACTGCCTGTTCTTCCACAACGGCGCCCAGCTCAAACTCGTCGCCCGCGAACGCCAAAACGCTTTCGTCTTCGGCAAAAACATCACCTGGCTCCGCTTCCGACCTGGCTCCGCTTCCGCAATGTCTGGCCCGTTGGCGACCGCCTCCTCGTCCACGCCACCGTTGCACCCAGCACCAAACTCAGCGCCGCCTATGACGCCCTCTTCCTCTACCAGGAAAATCAAACCTGGGCCGAACTCGCCGCCAAAGGCGCCACCTTCGCTGGCTCAAAGGGCGAGCTCATCGCCGCCTTCCAACGCATCGAAGTCAGCGCCTCCAGCGGCCACTACACCATCCTCGCCTCCCTCTCCCGCGCCACCTCCACCACCAACCAAATCCTCCTCCGTGGCGACGTCAACGCCGGCTCCCCCTCCCTCAGCGCCGGCCTCATGCGCCGCCCTTCCGCTGTCTTCCAAAAAGGCTCCTCCTTCTCCGCCCCCTACCTCGGTGCCACCCGCCTCACCAGCCTCACCCCCGCCAACCTCTCCACCACCGATCCCTCCGGCCTCGGTCGCAAAGGCCTCTCCAGCGTCATCTCCTCCAACGGCACCACCCTCCTCCGCGCCACCTTCAGCGACGGCTCCGCCCGCCTCATCACCCTCCCCTAACCCGGACCGACAAATCGCCCGCCGCTGGGCAGCGTGACCAGCATCTCAACCACCGGTCAAATTCATCCTTGGCCCGCCCCTCACCCGCGCCCATGGTAACCCACCCATGAGCGCCCCTCCATCAGACGCCTCCCCTCCCCCCTTCGACCTGGTCGTCGCAGGCGGCGGAGCCGCCGGCTTCTTCGGCGCCATCACCTTCGCCGAAGCCCGCCCCGGCTCCCGCGTCCTCATCCTCGAAAAAACCAGCCAGGTCCTCGGCAAAGTCAAAATCTCCGGCGGAGGCCGCTGCAACGTCACCCACGCCTGCTTCGACCCCCGCTCCCTCACCCAGTTCTACCCCCGAGGCTCCAAACAACTCATCGGCCCCTTCAACCACTGGAGCCCCGCCGACACCATGTCCTGGTTCGAAAACCGCGGCGTCCCCCTCAAAATCGAACCCGACGGCCGCGTCTTTCCCCAGTCCGACTCCTCCCAAAGCATCATCGACTGCCTCCTCTCCGCCGCCAAAAACGCCGGCGTCATTGTCCGCACCCACACCGCCCTCAACACCGCCGCCCTCACCCCCGACGGCACCTTCCTCCTTCACCTCACCCCCGACCAAACCCTCACCACCCGACGCCTCCTCCTCACCCTCGGCGGCACCCGCAACCCCATCGGCGCCCACCTCGCCGCCAGCTTCGGCCACCGCATCGAAGACGCCGCCCCCTCCCTCTTCACCTTCAAAATCACCGACCCCCGCCTCACCGACCTCCCCGGCCTCGCCGTCCCCGACGCCACCGTCCAAGTCCTCTCCACCGATCCCAAACTCCGCCTCCAAGCCACCGGCCCCGTCCTCATCACCCACTGGGGCTTGAGCGGCCCCGGCATACTAAAAGTCTCCGCTTGGGGCGCCCGCCACCTCCAGCAACTCGACTACCGCTTCGACATCCTCGTCAACTGGACCGGCCGCGCCACCGAATCCCAAATCCTCCAGCGCTTCGACCAACTCCGAACCAGCTCCCCCCGCAAAAGCCTCCTCAACGACCCCCAGTTCGACATCCCCACCCGCCTCTGGAAAACCCTCGTCGAATCCGCCCCCACCCCCCCCCCCCCCCACCCCCCCCCCATCCCCCTGCCCCCCCCCCCCCCCCCCCCCCCCCCCCCCCCCCCCCCCCGACGCCG
>Ga0164293_10003782_pt1 | contig 12926 bp, 16 predicted proteins | sample GEODES118metaG_FD_111487 | JGI IMG/M metagenome (GOLD analysis project Ga0164293, IMG submission 111487) | Eutrophic lake water microbial communities from Lake Mendota, Wisconsin, USA - GEODES118 metaG | ecosystem: Environmental > Aquatic > Freshwater > Lake | place: USA: Lake Mendota... | reverse complement strand
TTTGTTTCTGTTATATTTATTATCGCATTGATATCAGCATTGTTTCCAAGTGCAGATGGCGCTATTACCGCGTTAACATCATCTTTCTGCATAGATATTTTAGGAATCCAAAGAAGAACAGATTTAAGCGAAGCTGAACAGAAAAAAATAAGGCAAAGAGTACACTTAAGTTTCGCAGCAATTTTTCTTTTATTTGTAATGGTATTTAAATGGATTAACGACCCAAGTATGATTGGATTGTTGTTAAAAATTGCAGCATATACTTATGGGCCTCTATTGGGATTATTTACTTTCGGAATTCTTACTAAAAAAACAGTGAATGATCGATTGGTGCCTTATATATGTATTGCGGCTCCATTGATTTGTTTTTTCTTAGATAAATACCAAAAACTACTATTTGGCTCATTTGAACTTGGATTGGAATTATTGATCATCAATGGAACAATTACTTTTATTGGTTTATTTTTAATTACTAAAAAAAGTATTGCATCGGCCTAAATAAGCAATTCATGGATATGATTAACCAATTAGCTCAGTCCTATGCTGATTTATATACATCACCAGCATCGCCCGAATTAACAATCATTAACCAAGAAACCTTGGATTCCCATCCAAAAGCACATATGCTTTCTGGTAAAATACAGGGTCAGTTTTTGGGATTTATTAGCAATATGGTGCAACCAAAATATATTCTAGAAATTGGCAGTTTTACAGGATATAGCGCGTTATGCCTTTTAAAAGGAATTCAAAAAGATGGTCAATTACATACCATAGAAATAAGAGAAGAGGATGCCAATACCGCTGCAGCAAATTTTATGAAATTCGATGCAAATAAGCAAGTAACTTTGCATCGCGGAAATGCAATAGATATTATCAAGGAATTGCCATTTAAATGGGACTTGGTATTTATTGATGCAGATAAAACTGGATACATCAACTACTATGAAATGTTGGTACCAAATTTATCGGATAGGGGTATTATTTTAGCAGATAATGTATTGTTTCATGGTGAAGTTTTAGAGCAAAACATTAGTGGCAAGAATGCAAAAGCCATTCATGCATTTAATGAACATGTTAACAATGATCCAAGAACAGAACAAGTAATGCTCACCATAAGAGATGGCATCACTTTGATTAAAAAGAAAAAATAATGAAATATTTTTTAACCCTCTCGTTTGTACTAATTTCTTTTTCTGCAGTATTTGCACAAAGAGAAAAGGTTGAATTGTATATAGCGCAATTCAATGAGATTGCAATTAAAGAAATGATCAGAACTGGCGTTCCTGCTTCTATTACTTTAGCTCAAGGTATTTTAGAATCACAATCTGGAGAAAGCGATTTGGTTAAAAGATCAAACAATCATTTTGGTATAAAATGTAAACCCGAATGGACTGGTGCAAAAACCTACCACGATGATGATGAAAAAGGAGAATGTTTTAGGGTTTATCCTACACCAGAAGACTCTTATAAAGATCATTCTGATTTCTTAAAAACCAGATCGCATTATCATTTTTTATTTAAAATAGACCCGCTAGATTATGAAGCTTGGGCCAAGGGCTTACAAAAAGCCGGATATGCAACACTCTCCACCTATCCCCAAAGATTAATTAAATTAATTAAAGATTTTAATTTAAACGATTATACGATAATGGCTTTGAAAAAATCGTTGGATACCGAAACCAAATCTGAAACTAATCGCTAGTAATATTCAATCAAACATACAATGTCTGACGTAACCCTATTCGATAAAACATTTGAGTCTTATTTACCAGAATCGTTAATTCAAGAAAAAATAAAAGAATTAGCAACACTGATTAATAAAGACTACGCAGGAAAAAAACCACTGTTCATAGCCATTCTCAATGGCTCTTTTATGTTTGCAGCCGATCTTTTTAAATCAATTGATCTTGAGGCAGAAATTTGTTTTATTAAATTGGCCTCTTATAAAGGATCAAAGTCTACAGGCAATGTTGTTACTTCAATTGGGCTTGATGCAGATTTGCATGATCGCCATGTAATCATTTTAGAAGATATTATTGATACCGGTAAAACCTTGCATGAATTCTTGCCTCAATTAGCCAATCAACATCCTTCATCACTCAAAGTTGCAGTATTATTACACAAACCAGATGCAACTGTGTATCCTGTTAAAATAGATTATTGTTGTTTCTCAATTCCCAACCGCTTTGTATTAGGCTATGGATTAGACTATGATGGATATGGGAGAAATCTAAAAGAGATCTACCAATTAAAAGGATCAGCATAACCAAGTTGAATTTTAACCGAATGCTTCTTTAACTCTGTCGAAAAAACTTTTCTCACCTTTTGCCGGATTGGGTTTAAAATTGCTGCTATTGGTCATTTTCTCCAATGCTTCTTTTTCTTCCGCACTTACCGATTGAGGTGTCCAAATATTTACATTAATTAATTGATCTCCGCGATTATAACCCTGTACTTCTGGAAACCCTTTGCCTTTTAACCTGAATATTTTTCCGCTTTGAGTTCCTGCAGGAATTTTAATTTTCGCTCTTCCATCAATAGTGGGCACTTCTACACTTGTTCCGAAAACTGCATCCGGAAAAGTGATATGCAAATCATAGGCTACATTTAACCCATCTCTGTGTAATTCATCATGCGCTTCCTCTTCTATCTGAATAATTAAATCTCCAGGTGCCCCACCTCTTGCGCCTGCATTTCCTTTTCCACCCATACTCAGTTGCATCCCTTCTTGAACACCTGCAGGTATATCGATGCTAATTGTTTCTTCGCCATATACCCTGCCATCTCCCTTACATGCTCCGCATTTAGAAGTAATGGTAGATCCTTCTCCATTACAAGTAGGGCATGTTGTTACGGTTTGCATTTGACCTAAAAATGTACTGGTTACTTTTCTAACCTGTCCACTTCCACCACAGGTACCGCAATTTTGTACACTGTTTTTATCTTTAGCGCCGCTACCTGCACAAGTAGAACAAACTACATGCTTTTTTACTTTTACATTTTTGGTAACACCTTTTGCAATTTCTTCGTAAGTCAATTTTAATTTAATACGCAAATTGCTTCCTCTTTGTCCGCGAGCTCTTGATGCTCCCCCACCCCCACGACTTCTTCCACCACCTCCAAAAAAACTTCCAAAAACATCATCGCCAAAAATATCTCCGAATTGGCTAAAGATATCATTCATGTCCATTCCGCCTGGGTGTGCACCACCGCCAGTACCTGGGCCAAAAGCAGCATGACCATAACGATCATATTTTGCTTTTTTATCGGCATCACTCAATATTTCATAAGCTTCAGCAGCTTCTTTAAATTTTTCTTCTGCAGATGCATCACCAGGATTTCTATCAGGATGAAATTGCATAGCAACTTTTCGGTACGCTTTTTTAATTTCATCTGCAGAAGCAGATTTGCTCACACCCAATATTTCGTAAAAATCTCTTTTAGCCATAATGTGTTTATTTTCCTACTACTACTTTTGCAAATCTGATGATCTTGTCATTTAAGTAATAACCTTTCATTACTTCATCAATCACTTTACCTTTCAAAGCTTCGGAAGGTGCAGGAATTTCAGTAATTGCTTCATGCTTTTCTACATCAAAATCAGCCTCAATACTTTCCATGGCTTTTACCCCTTTCTGTAGCATTGCAGATCTGAGTTTATTAAAAACCAAATGAATTCCTTCTTTCTGAACAGCAATGTCATCTGAAGTCTGTAATTGCTTCTCAGCGCGATCGCAATCATCCAAAACATCTAAAAATGCTACAATCACATCTTTTCCGGCAGTTTGAATCAAGTCCAAACGCTCTTTTGCTGTTCTACGTCTAAAATTGTCGAATTCGGCCATTAAACGTAGGTATTTGTCTTTTTGCTCCTGCAATTCAGCTGCTAATTTTTCCAAGGCTGACTCTTCGACTACTGCTTCATTCGGCATGGTAGTACCGGCTGCATTTTCGTCAGCATTCATTGCCATTCCTTCCATTTTTTCCGCTGATTCACTATTATTGGTGATTTCTTGCTCTTCCATAATACATTTATCTTGAATCTCCTATTAGGCAAATATTTTGCCACGCAAAGAAAAGGGAAAAATTGACAGATTGCCACACCCTATATTTGTACCATGATTAAAGTTTACCTAAAGCAGAAAATAGCACCTAGAATAGCCAATGGACATCCATGGATTTACGGGAATGAGGTAGACCGAATTGCAGGCAATACCGAACCCGGTGATTTGGTTGAAGTAAGGTTTTCGGATGGCAAACTTGCTGGAATTGGATACATCAATCCAAAATCTCAAATTTTGATCAGATTGCTTACCCGAAAACTTCAAACGATTGACGAAGCCTTCTTTTTAAATAGAATAAAATTGGCCTGGCAGTATCGCCAAAAAACGGGGTATACCGAAAATTGCAGATTGGTTTTTGGGGAAGCCGATTTATTACCCGCTTTGATTATTGATAAGTTCAACGACTATTTTGTAATTCAAACTTTGGCTTTGGGTATTGAAAAATGGAAGCCTTCAATTGTAAAAGCATTGAATACCATTTTTTCTCCAAAAGGAATTTATGAAAGAAATGATGTGCCTGTTAGAACCCTAGAAGGGCTTGAACAACAAAAAGGGTTTCTTTCAGATCCTTTCAATACTCAAATCATTATCAATGAAAATGGTTTACAATTTAATGTTGATCTTGAAAATGGACAAAAAACCGGTTATTTTCTCGATCAACAAGATAATCGAAGAGCCATCCAACATATTGTAAAAGGTGCGGATGTATTAGGTGCATTTACTTACACGGGTACTTTTGAAATTCATGCAGCACAGTATGGCGCCAAATCAGTTTTAGGAATTGATATCTCGGAGCAAGCAGTAACTCAGGCCAATAAAAATGCTGAGCTAAATGGATTATCCCATATTTGCAAATTCGAAGCGATGAATGCTTTTGATGTTTTGAAAGACTGGTCTAAAGAACCTCCAAAATACGATGTGGTTATGTTAGATCCTCCTGCATTTACCAAAAACAGAGAAAATATTCATAAAGCAGTTACAGGATATAAGGAAATCAATTTAAGAGGGATGAAATTGCTAAGAAATGGTGGGTTTCTTGTAAGCTCAAGTTGTACCAATTTAGTAAGTCCAGATTTATTTTTATCAACAATTGATATGGCTGCCAAAGATGCCAAGAAAAGAATTAGGCAAGTTGTATTCAATGCTCAATCCGCAGATCATCCAATTATTAGAGGTGTAGACAATACCAATTATTTAAAGTTTTTGATTGTAGAAGTGAGTGATCGATAAGCCAGCAAAAAATCATTTGTGGGAAAGTAGAAATTACCTGATTACTTGAAATTTACCAGATTCAATGATTCTACCGCTTCTATCTCTTAATTGAAAAATATACAAGCCTCGATAATAAGTATCATTAAAGTAAAAAGTAAGTTTTGCTTCAGTAACAATTGATGAAGCCATTTTTCTACCAATGAAATTATAAATCTCCAACGTGTAAGATTTATCTACAGATTTATCAAATTCGAACTTGATAAATTGAGTAGCAGGATTGGGGTAAAATTTCTGAATTTTTGTAGTGGAACCCACTGACCCAAATGCATTATTCATCAAAGAATAGTCTGTAGTAAAGCTGCTACAAACCATCAGAAAACTGCACAATATGAGTGTGTATTGATATTTCATGTATAAATTCCGATGATGAAAATAACAAAACTCGAAGCCATCACCAAAAAAGAATAAGGCATTGAAATTTAAAAAGTAAATTTCAATGCCTTATAAACTAAAGTAATAGCTTAGTTAAGCCCTTCTAAGGTTGTTTTAATGGCTTCGAAATTAGGAAGATCTCCTGGAGTTGCACATACTTCGGCATATTGAACAGTGCCTTCCTTGTCAACTACAAATGCTGCGCGCTTACTAACACCTGCCATTTCAAAAGCTGGGAATGTTTCATACAAAACTCCATATGCTTTTGCTGCTTCTTTATTAAAGTCGCTTAACAAAGGAAAATTTAGGTTTTGCTCATTCTTAAACTTATCCAATACAAACAATGAATCTACAGATACGCCAAATACTTGCGCATTGGTGTTGTTGTATACAGCAATGTTATCTCTAACATTACATAGCTCAGTAGTACAAACTCCTGTAAATGCCAATGGGAAAAATAGAATTACTACATTCTTGCCTTGTTGTTCTGATAAACTAACTTTTTGTTTTTCTGAATTGAATAAAGAAAAATCAGGTGCTTTTTGTCCTTTTTGAATGCTCATTTGATGATTTATTTTAATGATGGTTTGCGAAAATATTAATAAAAATTGATTGTATGAATCTTTACAATCAACAAACTAATAATCAAATTGTTTACAAAACCATTTCAGGCACATGATCGGGAACAATTAGTTTTCCTGCAGTTTTTGCTACTATCTCTTCAACAGTTACACCTGGAGCGCGTTCTATCAACACAAAACCATTTGAAGTAATATCCAATACAGCCAATTCTGTAACTACTTTTTTTACACATCTTAAACCCGTTAATGGCAACGTACATGCGGGCAATAATTTACTTTCCCCTTTAGGATTGGTGTGCATCATGGCAACAATAATATGTTGAGCACTTGCAACTAAATCCATTGCCCCACCCATTCCTTTCACCATTTTTCCTGGAATTTTCCAATTGGCTATATCCCCATTTTCACTTATTTCCATTGCGCCTAAAACAGTTAAATCTATTTTACCAGCCCTGATCATACCAAAACTTTCAGCACTATCAAAAAAAGCACCGCCAGCAATTACGGTTACCGTTTCTTTGCCTGCATTAATTAAATCAGCATCTATCAAGGATTCTTCTGGATATGGGCCCATTCCCAAAATACCATTCTCGCTTTGAAAAACCACTTCCATCCCATTGGGAATATAATTGGATACCAATGTTGGAATTCCAATTCCCAAATTAACATACATGCCATCTTTCAATTCTTGAGCAATTCTTTTTGCTATACCGTATTTATCCAATGCCATTTGATTATTTTTTTTGTAAGCTTTAGTAAATGAATGCAATTAATTAAACCAAACGTACCGTTCTTTTTTCAATTCGCTTTTCGTAGTTAGCTCCTTGGAATATTCTGTGCACATATACACCAGCTACATCAACTTGGTCTGGATCAATCTCACCTGGCTCTACCAATTCTTCTACTTCAACAATGGTAATATCCCCAGCTTTGGCCATTGAAGTAGAAAAGTTTCTTGTGGACTTTCTAAAAACCAGGTTTCCCATCGTATCTCCTTTCCAAGCTTTAACAATGGCAAAATCAGCTCTCAACCAATGCTCCATTAAATAGTTTTTACCATCAAAAGCCCGCTCTTCTTTTCCAATGGCAATTTCAGTTCCATAGCCTGCAGGAGTAAAAAATGCAGGAATACCCATTGCACGCATTTCAATTCTTGTTGCAAGTGTTCCTTGCGGAACCAAGTCTACTTCTAATTCTCCACTTAATAATTGTCTTTCAAATTCTGCATTCTCACCAACATAGCTACTGATCATTTTTTTTATCTGTCTTGTTTTTAACAACAAGCCTAAACCAAAATCATCTACTCCAGCATTATTAGAAATACATGTTAAATTAGTAATGCCTTTATCTACCAATGCTTGAATGCTATTTTCAGGAATGCCATTTAATCCAAAGCCTCCCAACATAATTGTTGCTCCATTTGGAATATCATGAATTGCATCAGTGGCAGTTTTGTATACTTTATTCATTGGATATTTATTTTGTTTGAGGAATTGCTCTTTGACGACTAGACAATGCATCAACAGAATCAATCAATGTTTTAAATAATGCCGGATGTGCCTGATAATACTGATAACTATTATAAAATTGTTTTTTGGATATGCCATAGGCTTTAAACACTTGATCGTATAATTTTAAATTACCAGTTTGCGTTTTATCAAGAGAATCTATTGCGCTAATTCTAATATAATATTCATCTGCCTTCAACATATCCCAAACAATTTCACGCATTTGATTGATAGGAATAATTTGTTGATCCTTATTTGAATTGTTTTTACTATTACAAGCAAATAGTAGAGCAAGCAAAAAGAAATATCCTATTTTTCTCATTGTAATTCTTGTTTGTATTTAGTTGCGTTAATAACATCCAAGGTATTCATCAATTCAACCAATTTTGCTTTTTCATCTACTGATCCTTTCTTAAAAATACCGATGATCTCCGTTGATTTTCCTTGCATGAAAAATTGTACAATCATGGTATTTGGATTCTCTTTATTAAAAGCAAAGAGCTGCTGCAGAGATTGAAGCATGTTTGCCCTTGCTTCATTTTCATTCTCCACCATTTTATCTAAACCAGATCGATAATAGCTATAAATAACATCATGTATAATATTGTACCTGCTATTGATTAAGTTTTCATTCAGCCAATAGCGGTTTCGCAATCCATCAAAAACCCTCCAACCACTAATCCCTTTACCTTCGGGTGCATTGTTTACAATGTTCTGTGCTTTTCGATAATACTGATCTCCTGTTTTTGGCGAAAAAGAATCATAATCTAAGCCAACCAACATGTATGCATAAAAAGCAAAAATGGCGGATAGATTGGCCACTCCAGCATCTGTACCCTGTATCCTATTTTCATTAAACTCTACAGGCTGAAACTCTATGTATTTAAATGTAACTTCAGGATCAATGAAATTCACCAATGCTGCTTGATAAGATGTATTATAAACTGGCCTCGCAACTTGAACTGTAAGAGAAGCTTTATAAACATTGGGCTCTACAATACTCTCTAAGTTTAAAATAAAACTGCATTCGATTTTTTCATTTTCTTTGAATACATCATTTGTCCACTTTCTATTGTTCATCAAAGTATTCAACTGAGATTGCAGGGTTGTGAAAATCTTCTTATCAATGGTTGAGTTAATTCTACCAGACAGAACGGTCACTTTTGCCCTTAAATCTTGTGCAGAAGCATTAATGGATATCAATAAAAAAACAACAATGATTGATAAATAAGATTTACGCATTGAAGTATTGATTTAATGGTTCTTGCTTCAAAGTAACAAAAAACGACAGTAAAATACTGTCGTTTGTATAATTTTTGAAAAGATTTAGCTTATCTAAACAAATCGTTCTCGGCATTCCTTCTATGATAAATTTTATTTTCCATAAATTCCTGGGTAGCTAAAATAGCTGGATTGGGCATCTTCTCGTATGCTTTAGAAATTTCAATTTGTTCTTTGTTCTCATGAATTTCTTCCAAACTATCTGTATGGCTAGCAAATTCTTCCAATTTATTGTGCAATTCTTCGCGCAATGTAACATTGATTTGATTGGCCCTTCTTGCTATGATAGCAATAGACTCATACAAATTACCTGTTTTCTCTTTTATAGAGATTAGGCTTTTGGTTTCTACAACACTAGGCGTGTTGGCACTCATTTGCCTTCTTAATTTGCTCATTTTTTGCCTGATTTAAGTATGTTAAGGGTTTGTGTTTTGTATTTATTAACTTCTTCTAAATATTTACTTTCATTAAAACGTTCTGCAAAATCACTGCATTCTGATAATACTTTTTCGTAACGTTCTTTTTGTTTTTCTTCATAACTCATTTTAGCATATTCATAATATGCTTTAATTACTTGTAGCTTATATTCATCCGATTTTTTTGAATCCGGAAAATTATCTGCTACATTGCCAAATGCAATAGCAGCTGCCTTATAAAATCCAAGATTATAATACAACTCTGCACTTTTATAATCTTTCAACTCTAGTTTTTCTCTACATTGATCAATTATTTCAGACGCATCTTTTACTCTTGGAGAAGTAGGATGGGTAGAAATAAAAGCCTGCATTAAACCCATTGTTTTATTGGTATTGGTTTGATCCAATTCTACTTTAGGTGATTGTTTGAAAAAGCAGAATGCCCTCATGTATTCGCACTCTTCGCTTTTTGTGCTTGCCGGAAAATTTTCAACAAAGCTTTTAAACAAATTCTCTGCATTTAAAAAGTCTTTATTGTGGAAATAAGCGTATGCATATTTATAGTACATATCCTCATATCTAGTAGAACCTTTTAAAAATGGGAAAACGTCTTCAAAGAGCTTTTGTGCTTCCTGGTATTTTTTATTGGCATAATATTGTTCGGCCATTTTGTATTTGTACTCATAGTCCTTGCTCTTCATGATTTTACTCATTTTACTAGAACAAGCGCTAAGGCCCAAAATCAACCCAAAAAACAATATAATTCTACCCATAAAGTTGGCGAAATTAAGCATAAAATGGCAATTTATAAAGTGTTCCCCCTTTATTTAGCTTTTCCAGCGTTAATTTATAGCTAAAAAGGCCATCCCACTTGTATGGGACAGCCTTTTCTATTTCAACTTTAGGTGATATTACTTGGTATCACCCTCTCCTTCCTGCAATTTTGCTTTAATTTCTGCCAAAGCACCTAAATCACCCAAAGTAGATTTTTCTACTTTAGCTTGGATGTTTTTAACTGCTTTCTTGGTATTGTCAGACTCAGCTTTTGCTTCTTTCTTAGCTACTTCTTTCTCTTCTGCAATATGCTGCTCCCAAATACGGGCATGACTTAAAACGATGCGCTTTTCATTGCGATCAAATTCAATTACAACAAACTGTGCAGTTTCATCGGCTTTAACCTGAGAACCATCTTCTTTGTTTAGATGACGGTTAGGGGCAAATCCTTCTAAACCATATTGTAATTGTACCAAAGCACCTTTATCGTCTTTACGAGTAACTGTACCTTCGTGAATCGAACCAATTGCGAATGTTTCTTCTAAAGCATTCCAAGGATCTTCTTCTAATTGCTTATGACCTAATTGCAATTTGCGATTTTCCTTATCGATGCTTAAGATGATGATATCAATCTGCTCACCTACTTTGGTATAATCTGATGGGTGATTGAAACGCTTCAACCAGCTTAAATCGCTGATATGGATCATTCCACCAATACCTGGTTCCATTTCAACAAATACACCATATGGAGTGATGTTTTTCACCAAACCTTTGTGCTTACTGTTTTCAGGGAATTTATTTTCGATGGTATTCCAAGGATCTTGGCTCATTTGCTTGATGCTCAAGCTCATCTTACGAGCGTCTTTATCTAAGGTTACCACTTTTGCTTCATGCTCATCTCCTAATTTGAAGAATTCTTTTGCATTGATTGGTGTATTGGCCCAAGTGATTTCAGAAACGTGCACCAATCCTTCAACACCTGGTTGAATTTCAAGGAACGCACCGTAATCTTCAATATTCACCACTTTACCTTTTACAACTGTACCTTCTGCCAAATCAGTTGGCAACACATCCCAAGGATGTGGAGTTAATTGTTTTAATCCTAAGCTGATGCGTTTTTTATCATCATCAAAATCTAAAACAACCACTTGTAATTTCTGATCCATTTTAACTACTTCACCTGGGTGAGAAATTCTACCCCATGAAATATCAGTGATGTATAACAATCCGTCTAATCCACCTAAGTCCATGAAAGCACCAAAATCAGTGATGTTTTTAACAACACCTTCTAATACTTGTCCTTTCTCTAACTTACTCATGATCTCTGCACGTTGTGCTTCGATATCACTTTCAATTAGGGCTTTGTGAGATACAACGGCATTCTTAATTGTTTCGTTGATTTTAACTACTTTAAATTCCATTGTTTTACCAACAAATTGATCGTAGTCTGTAACAGGCTTCACATCAATTTGAGAACCTGGCAAGAAAGTTTCCATTCCAAATACATCTACAATTAAACCACCTTTGGTTTTGCTTGTAACTGTACCTGTAACTACTTCTCCTGTTTTGTGTACTTCAACAATTCTTTCCCAAGCACGGAAGATTCTTGCAGACTTACGGCTTAAGTGAAGATTACCTAAACGGTCTTCTTTTTCTACCACCATAACTTCTACTTCATCACCAACTTTCAAACCTTGTACATCGCGGAATTCGTTTAAAGAAACTAAGCCATCACTTTTAAATCCGATATTGATTACAACATCAGTTTTAGTTAAAGCAACTACCAATCCTTTTACGATTTCTGCATCTTCAATTTGAATGAATGTGTTGTCGTACACTTTATCGTACTTAACACGTTCAGCTTCTGCATAATGGCTAACATTACGCTTGTCGATACTCCAATCAAAATCGTCATGCGCAGTTTCAATAACTGGCGCAACTTCAGGTGCATTTGTTGTCGCAGTAGGAAGGTCAACAGCTTCTGTTGCTGCCGCATTCTCCTGAGCATCTGCGTTTAGTTGTTTGTTAATTAAATTCATAAAAAAATCCGATGGTTTTAATCGGGCGGCAAAGGTAATAAAATTGGCAAATCAAGCACCATAATTAAATGAAAAAAGGCTTTTTTTAAACCTTTTTTATGCTGATTGAGCATTTATTCACCAAATAAGAGAAGATATATAAATATATTTTAATTTCAACACGTTCTAATCAATTCCTCAAGACTGTATATAATTCTGCAATTGAGAAATGGTTTCCTGCTGATTTAAAATAGTTTCGGTAACCACATCATTGATAGAAATAATACCTGCCAATTTCCCCTGATCTATTACTGGAAGGTAACGTATATGCTTAGAAGACATTAATTGCATGCATTTTTCCACTGTATCAGACAGCAAAACGGGCGGGAAATCTACAGTCATGATTTCATTTACCGGGGTTTCACTTGAATGCCTTCCCATTAAAATTACTTTACGAGAATAATCACGCTCAGTAAGAATTCCCACAAACTGATCGTTCTTTAAAACAACCAAAGACCCTATATTTTTTTCCGACATTATTTGCAAAGCTTCAATGACAGTAGTGTCTGGGTTTACACTCACTACCTGATTGCCTTTTCTAGAGAGTATATGGCTTACTTTTCGCATAAATCATATTTAA
>Ga0164293_10003778_pt1 | contig 12939 bp, 11 predicted proteins | sample GEODES118metaG_FD_111487 | JGI IMG/M metagenome (GOLD analysis project Ga0164293, IMG submission 111487) | Eutrophic lake water microbial communities from Lake Mendota, Wisconsin, USA - GEODES118 metaG | ecosystem: Environmental > Aquatic > Freshwater > Lake | place: USA: Lake Mendota... | reverse complement strand
TTTGCTTTCGATGAAATGATAGTCTGCTCCGCCAATCACTACATCTGCATGGAAATCTTCCCCCGTATTGCATACCACACGTTTTACTGAATCAGCTTCTATGTCGATCTTGGTAACATCGCGCTTGAACCTGAACTCAACACCCAGTTCAACAGCGAGATTATACATCCCATCGACGATGCTGTACATGCCGCCTTCCGGATACCAGGTGCCGAGTTTGATATCGGCATAGTTCATCAGACTATAAAGCGCGGGTGTATTCTCGGGCAAAGCGCCCAGGAACAGCACTGGAAATTCCAGCATCTGCCGGATGCGCGGATGTTTAAAGTACTTATGTATGTGTTTCTTGATAGATGTGAATACGTCGAGTTTGAACACCCCTTTTACGAGGTCCATATCGGCAAATTCCAACAGGCTCTGACCCGGCTTGAATACCAATTTATGGATGCCTACTTCGTATTTATAAGCGGCTTCATCGAGGAATTTGTCGAGTTTAACTGCAGCACCGGGCTCCATACTTTCTAAGAGCTTTCGAAAATCATTATAGTCAGCCGGTACATCGGAGCTTCCTTCGTCCCAATAAATTCTGTAAGAAGGTTCGAGTCGTGTGAGTTGATAGTAATCGCTTACTTTTTTTCCAAACTGCGCGAAGAAGCGTTCAAAAACGTCGGGCATCCAGTACCAGCTGGGACCCATATCGAATGTAAATCCGTCTTCGATCAATTGCCTGGCACGACCACCGGGAGTTGGGTGTTTTTCCACCACCATGACGCTCCAACCTGCTTTCGCCATAAAGGCAGCGGCTGATAATCCGGCGAAACCAGCGCCGATAATGAGTACTCTTTTTTTGCTCACAGTATAAAGAAAGTCAAAACTCTAAAACGGACGACAAAATCAGGAAACTTTTTTACCAGATCCGGGAGTTTTTAAGCGGCTTAATATTTAGAAATTTGTTCTTTCAGCAGTCTTCTTGCGAAGTGGATCCTGCTTTTGGTGGTACCAAGGGGTTCGGCGAGCATATCTGCGATCTCGTGGTATTTGAAACCTTCGAAATACAGCATGAAAGGCTGACGGAAAATCTCGGGAAGGTCGTGGATAGCCGCCTGGATTTCTTTGATCCTGAGATTAGACTCAGCTTCATTTGAAATGGCCGACTGCTGATAGTCGAGCAAATAATCATTGGCAGATTTATCAAAAATGGTATTCTGCTTCACCTTGCGGCGATAGTTATTGATAAAGATATTACGCATGATGGTATAGAGCCAGGCCTTGACATTGGTGCCTACGCTATACTTCTCATGGTTGGCTAATGCACGGAACATGGTTTCCTGAAGGAGATCTTTTGCAGTCTCATGGTCTTTGGTCAGTGTCACCGCGAAGGGTTTCAGAAAATCGGCGTTCTGAACCAGCATCTTATTGAACTCTGCAGTAGCCATAGTCTTTTGTTTAGGTTTGTACGACACGAATCTAAACAAGAAATGTCATACAAAGCGCTTTTTCTGTAGAATTATTTTGTCAATAGTCTTAAACAAAATATTTCAGGTGGTTCTCCCCAAAGCCCTGATGATCTGACAAAGTTCTATTGAGGGACGGGCTTCTTGAATACCGGGACCGATCCCTTTCAGAATATCCCTATAAGATTGATTATGAAGGTATTCCATTCCGGCATCGAGCCGAATGACCTCGTTATTAACCGTCATTTGGCGGAAGCTCCGTGGCCCTTCCCGCGGGAGGTCAGCCGCATCTACACTGAGAAACCAGTTCACTTGGGCTTTTTCGAGATTTAACACGCCCGCGGCCTTATGGGAATTGTAGGTTTCCAGTTCAACCGTTTTGACGGGACCGAAGAGCCACAGCAGGAGGTCGAATAAGTGAATACCTATATTGGTCACGATCCCGCCCGAAAGTTCTTCATTGCCTTTCCAGGAATTAAAGTACCAGTTTCCCCGGGCGGATACATACCGCACATCCACTTTGTAAGTATCGTGGGATGACATAACTCTTTCCCTCAGTTTGATTACCGCCTCAACGTTTCTAAGCTGTAGAATGGTACTGATCTTCTTGCCGTAAGTCTTCTCCAGATCAACAAGTTGCTCGAGTTGCGCGGGATCCACCACCAGCGGTTTTTCGCAAACCACATGAGCATTTTGGGCCATAGCCCAGTTGATATGTTCAAAATGCAGATGGTTGGGCGAGCAAATGGACACATAATCAAGGGGGTTGGAACGATGAAACTCGGTGAATTCATGGACATCGCTGAAACAGGCTGCGTTGGGGAAATACTGATCCAAACTGGCCAGGCCATCGTGCAGATCATAAACAGAAACGAGCTCGTGGCCCAGGTCCTTGATCGCTTTCATGTGCCGCGGCGCAACATATCCAGCTGCGCCTATGAGGGAGAAATTTAGCATGATATAAAGTTAACGTTCCGCTAGAAACCATTGAAGCCCACTACATGGTCAGCGACCTTTGTAACAATGAGCATCGTCAGCTGTATTCTGACATACTCATTCTCAAGGCAATTGTTCAGGTTAGCAATATTCAAAAATGGAATGAAACGACATAACACTATAACTTGATGAAAAAGAGATCTACAGCTTCCTCACTTCATCTCCATCGGATAAATACGAGCTTTAAACTTTGACCATAGCCTCCAATTAGCCAATAGAAAAAATCTGCTTCAATCGTCGTCTCTTCCTGAAGTAAAAAAGATCCATGAGTCCTGAAAGCTGAAAAAGCACAAGATGAATAGAATTATACGTTTCAATATTAGTTCGCTCTAATCTGTGAGGATCTTCATTTGGCAGAATAGGATAATTATTCGTGGTAAATGCAAACTGATATCCTGCGTCCTTAATCAAAGTTGCAGCGGCTCTTGTGTAATGAACCTCTTCCCCACCAACCCAGCAGAAAATGGTTTGCTCCTGTCCTAAAATTTTCTCCAGCAACTCCTTTGAACTAACAATTTCCTTCCTCAAAGTAAAATCCTCGTCAGAACTCCTCATCCTATGGTGAGTATGTGTATGGCACCCTACTACATGTTTCTTTAATAGCGTGTGCAACTCATCGTCATTAACAATTAGCCGATCATTCTGATATTCGGCTATAAGGTCATGGTCATCTTTCTGTTCTTCAAATTGCTCTTCTTTGCTGGCATTCACCCAGCCCGCTGGAATAAAGAACCAGCCAATGAATCCATACTTCTCTAGAAGGGGTTTTGCCACATCAAAATTATTCCGCTTACCATCGTCAAAAGATATGATTAGTCCGGGTCTTGGCTTTTTCCATTCTTCGCCGGAAAGAAACAACTTTAACTCATTAAGATCTGTCTCAACATACCACTTACGCAACCAACGCAGCTGGCGTTCGAACTCCATACTTTGCCTGGCAGGCGTCCCGTGATAGTTTACAACACGAATATGTTTGCCATAAACTATACGCGATAGAAAGAAAAATACCCAGGAAATACCCGTATAGTAGAAGACAGTTGCAACTAAATTTTTCACCCTAGTACATTACATAAATAAATGAATCTAATTCTCCTGACTGCTCTTCGCCTTGTTTGCGAAGTTCTTCAGCTAACGGAGATAATGCAGTGATCATTGATCGAAGTACAGGGTCTCTACTCCAGAGCATGGAAAGGCATTCTTCCAACTCTTTTGAGTCTGATAAGGACATCAACTGAAAATGCAATTGCTCTTGGTTCCTTGGAGTCTCGAAATAACTATCAACTTCATTGTTAAAGGCAAGATCTAAAGGACGGCTCCCTGTCTTCATCAATTCGTGCCTGCTAAGAATATACTCCTTGAATATCCTGCTTATTCTCTCTTTCATATTAATCGAGTTTAAATTCTTCTCGCCAGTTCTCTACATCTTCAAAACCTGGTTGTTCTGTTTTATAAATGATATAGTTCTCCAACACCAGTACGTCCATATCTGTTCTCATAAAGCATCTATAGGCATCTAGAGGAGTACATACGATTGGTTCACCTCTTACATTGAATGAAGTATTAACCAAAACAGAGCTTCCTGTAAGCTCTTTAAAGGAAGATATTACATCATAAAAAGCAGGGTTTGTTTCCTTATGAACAGTCTGAATTCTTGCGCTATTGTCGACGTGGGTTACCGCAGGAATAGCCGATCTGACTTTATTTATCATATGAATCATATCATCCCCCTCACCATTGACGTGCTGAATGTCACTATCGTTGACTAAAAGGTGATCTGAAACAGGGGCCACCAAAAGCATGTAGGGACTTGAAGTATTTAAGTCAAAATATTCAGAAACATCCTCAGCTAACACAGCAGGTGCAAACGGTCGGAAAGACTCTCTGAACTTAATTTTTAAATTCATTACAGACTGCATACTTTGGTTTCGTGCATCACCAATTATGGACCTCGCACCTAATGAACGAGGGCCAAATTCCATACGACCAGTAAAGAAACCAACAATTTTTCCATCTGCCAGCTCTGACGCAATTTTTGCGGACCATAGTTTGGAGTCTTCTATAAAGTGAGCAGGGTATCCATTTCGATTTAGGAATGTCTTTATCTCTAAATTAGAGAACTTCGGACCAAGATAAGAGCCCAATTGCAGGTCAAGTTCTCCCTCCTTAGGCAACCTACGCGACTCGTTAAAGACCTGGTGCCAGCCAATTAAAGCAGCACCCAAGGCCCCACCCGCATCGCCCGCGGCTGGTTGAATCCACATGTTCTCGAATATATTCTCCTTTAAAAGTTTCCCATTTGCAACACAGTTCAGTGCTACACCCCCTGCAAGACAGATACTATCTGAACCCGTTATTCTTTTGGCAGTTCTTGCCATTTTGACAACTATCTCCTCCGCTACTACTTGGATAGAGGCTGCAAGGTCCATTTCCTTACTGGTAATTCTTGATTCTGGTAACCTTGCCTTGCCTTCAAACAACTCACAGAACTTTTCGTTAATTGTCTGAGATCCATCCAGAAATCCAAAATAATCCTGGTTTAAACGGTATGACCCGTCCTCTTTTACATCGATGAGATGCTCATATATCTTTTTTACATAAGTTGGTTTGCCGTATGGGGCCAACCCCATCAGTTTATACTCACCCGAATTGATCTTGAAACCGCAGTAGTAGGTAAATGCACTGTAGAGTAAACCCAAAGAACTAGGAAAATTGATCTCTTTCAAGACCTCGATGCTATGATTCTTTCCGAGGGCAATTGTAGTTGTTGACCATTCTCCTACCCCATCAACTGTTAATATAGCTGCCTCTTGAAAAGGAGACGGGTAGAAGCAAGAAGCAGCATGTGACATATGGTGGCCGCAGAATATTATCTTCCCAAGCTTTCCCACAGTACCTAAGTTCTTCATTAAATAATCATGAAGCCATACCTTAGAGCCAAAAACCGATTTAAGGGCCGACTCGAATGTTGCAGAACTAGATTCGCCCGCAAAACAGCAGCTAGTTACGATCCTGTCCCAAGTAAGAAGAGGATTATCATAAAAAGCGATCGCGTCAATCTCATCAGGCTCAATATAAGCTTCCTCCAAGCAATAATTAATGGCATTTACCGGGAAACGAGGGTCGTGTTTCTTCCTTGAAAAACGCTCTTCCTGGGCAGCCGCAACAATGCGACCATTCTTAAGAATAGCGGCTGCCGAATCATGATAAAATGCAGAAATGCCAAGAACGTATCTATCTGTCATTGCTCAATGTGTTTGTTCTCTACGAGATATGCTATTAGATAACCTATTAGAAAGAAAATACCCAATAGCTTTGTGCCCTAAATGATTCCAATGTCCGCCATATAAGCCAGTTGCTTTGAAAAAATACGCGTCATCAGTTGTGTTTCTAACGTACTTGTAGTCAAGTGTGTCCTTTAAGTCAATGTAATCGTAATCAACGCTATCCATATAACGTTGTAAAACGGAGGACTCCAAAGGAAAGTTGCGCAAAATAAACAAAACACGAGGACCACTTTCCTTTGACAATGTGTCAAATATTCTACCTGCCGTTTTGGACATTTCCAGATTTACTTCAAATCTGTCGTAAGTCTGTACAGCAGGCTGTGGAAAAAACTTTCCAAACACTTTTGGAAAAAATCCGTACATACCTATTCCGCTTTTTGTCCTGTATGCCAGTCTAAATAGTCCTGAATTATTCAAATAGTACAATGCCCCCATGTCTTTTAGCGTCTTTACCAATTTGAAATCCAAAGTCTCCATCCAAGACTTACTTGCTACGATGTCTCCAAGCGAATCACTAAAAACGAAAGAGGTAGAAGGGTAATCAGATATCTGCGACAGATCCCTGGCTTCTACAAAAAACAAAACCAGATCCGCGTCATATTCCTTCTTAATGTAATTAAGGTAATAATAAGAGGATGATTGCAGCGTGCAGTTGCCTCTTCCGAAATTGAGCACTTCAACTTTGTTGCCCAACTTCTTTGACATAATATCCTCCATGTGTGTTGCAAAATGGTGCCTACTGTAAACATCAATTCCCTCTACAAATGAATCTCCCACCAAAACGATGCGAAAAGTTGAAGAATCGATCTTTCTCTTGGGATAATGTTCCCTAAACCTTCCATCATAATTCGTCTGCCCCAAAAAAAGACCTTCTTTGAACTTCAAGTATTTTATGTTTGGGACATTTAGTGCTCCATACTCATCATGATAGTATTTCAAAATAGGAGGTGTTATCCTCGTGAACTTAAGGTACTGATCTAAGACAAATAACGCGATGACCGTTATCAAAGTTCCAATCAACAATCTCTTTAATGTCATTACTCTAAAGCATTAAAACTGAAAATAAATGAATGGCATCGGCTTACCTATACTAAACAGATACATCACTATAACAATCCATACTGGCATCAGTATAGCAAGTTGATAAACTATATTTAGATTCCGCATGAATAATTCCCCATACCTATGTTCGACAAAATCAAAAAAGAATGAAACGATATAATACGAAAAGGTGATAAAGAAAAGATCCATAGCTAAGTCACTCCCTTTCCAGTGAATAAAGGACTCTAGGAAATATGTGGCAGTTGTGAGATCAGGTGCCCGAAAAAACAACCATGCGAACAGTACCACAATAAATGTCACCACCCCACCTAACATCTTGGCCAGATAGTGCCCGTGGGTAACGCGTGGGTTACCCGTTAGTTCGCAGAACCATTTATGTACTGCAAGCGCAAGGCCATGTATGCCACCCCAAATGATAAATGTATAATTAGCACCATGCCAAAATCCGCCAATAAGCATGGTTAGCAGGAGGTTTACATAGGTCCTAATCTTACTTCTTTTATTGCCGCCAAGGCCCCAAATGTATAAATACTCCTTAAGCCAGCTTGATAGAGAAATATGCCACCTTCTCCAGAAATCTGTGATATTGTGCGAAAGATATGGTTGTCTGAAATTGATAACAAGGTCAACTCCCATTAGTTTCGCGCAGCCTCTTGCAATATTCGAGTAGCCAGAAAAATCAGCATATATCTGGATAGCAAACATGAGTAATGCTGCAAGTAATTCCGGCGAGCTATAGTAATTGGCGTCAGTAAAAACATGATCAACATACTTAGCAATGGTATCTCCAATGAGTACCTTCTTAAACATCCCTAGAGAGATCAAAAGAAAACCGTCCCAAACACCAGATCTACCTGGGTTTTTGAGCATCTTAACCTGAGGCAGCAGATCGATAGCCCTTTCGATAGGGCCAGCAACTAATTGAGGAAAAAAGGCAACAAAAAGAATGTAATCAAGAAGATTACCTTCAGGTTTCATTCTTCCTCTATACACATCAAAGGTGTACGAGAGACTTTGAAAGGTATAAAACGAAATTCCGACTGGAAGTATAACATTCAAATGGAGAAAATCGAGGTTCACACTGAACATCTCCTGAAATGATCCAACAAAAAAATTATAATATTTAAATACCCCGAGAATTGTAAGATTGGCAATCAGACTAAAAATCAGCCAGTTCTTTTTTATCCTATTCTCATTTGCACTAAAAATAGCCTTCCCAAGGTAAAAATCCATCACACTTGAAAAGATGAGGAGCCCCAAAAATCTCCAGTCCCAATAGCCATAAAAAAAGTAGCTGGCAAATAGAATCCACCATTTTTTATGCTGCCGATCCTTCAGCAGATAAAAAACAGGCATCACTATTGCCATGAAAGTGATAAAAACGATGGAATTAAATAGCATCTTTCTCCAGAATTTTCTTCACAACCGGAAGTATACTTTCAAACAATGCTCTATGTCCTTCCGGAGTTAAATGAATATCGCGTTCAAATCGAAAAGACCTACGGGATTTCAATTCATACCTACGAAGATCAGGAAGTGGATCATGAAGATGGCATATCGATTTCAACTCCGAAAATCTCCGCTGATAGCTACTTGCGCTCGCAGTTTCTTCAATGTGCTGGTAAAGAGGAATAGGAATGAGCAATACCGGCACCTTAGATTCCGACACCCATTGTTCAAGTATTTTCTTCATTAGCTGCCATTCAGGCTTACGCGAACTGTTATACTCGGGAACTGGTTGAAAGCGGACTAACTTTTGAACTTGTTCTTTAAGACCCAACTTCTTCACTATTGTCCTTAACAATTCAAACGGTCCTCCACTGTCTATGGCTCCCTTTTCACCTTCTGGTAAGTCACTTACATTGATAGGCTTAGGTTCGACGGGAGTGTTTTGGAGATGCAGTTGATTTCCTACAATTTGAAAATATGGCTTCATCCACACCTTCATTTCTCCTTCTGCTCCTAAATAATACCGATATTGCGCATTGACCCGCCTGATATTCTCTACTAAAACTGAAATTATCAAAAGGTCGTGATCAAACTTCGGAGCATATTCTTTGTAAAGTAAATATTGTTGGTCGGTGCCTGACCCCGGAAGTCCGAAATTATATACTTCACAATCGCAATCTTTTTCAAGCAAATCAGTATACCTGAACTTGTTTGACACACCGTCTCCTGCAGTGAAGGAATCACCAAAAACAAGTATTCGCTTTTTTCCCGCTTTACCCTCTTGAAAATTTGTGTCAGAGCGGAAACCCAAATTATTAGTTTTGACAAAATATCCCCCACCTTCATGTTGAATTCTCGATCGAAGGTCAGCTATGAACTTATATCCTACAATTGGGTGATATTCAAATTGTATTCTGTTCATATCTTTTCTGACATAATGGAAAATTATAATAGAATATACGCGAAGCCCATCAAAGAGCAACATATAGATGGTCTAAGTCACCATTTGCAAAAATAGGGATGTAGGGGAACTTTAAAAAATAGATTTTGCTGCCAGGCCCTTGAGACCCATGAACACCGAGGATAAGTATTACTCAGTTTATGGTTGTTATAAATTCCATGACCTCTCCGAGGCTACGTTTGAAGTTGATCTTGCTTGGGATCCTCTTCTCATATGCTTGCGTGAGACGGCCTGAAATAATTACGGGCGTTGTATCAGAAGCTTTGGTTAGGTTACTCAGAAACCTTTCAAAACTAAAGCTGTTCGACACCGAAGTCAGGTGCGTATAACAGTAATTCGGCTTCTTGATCTTCACTACATACTCAACATCTTCCAACGGCACGTTGGATCCCATATATAGTGTATAAATACCCCTGCTCTTCAACAAGTATTGAATGAATAGTAATCCAAGTTCGTGATATTCGCCTTCGGGAAGGAATAGCAGCACGGATTTGTTCACGACAATATGAGGGTTGATGCTTTCAATACCCACAATCAGTTTCTGCCTGATAATGTTTGATACCAGGTGTTCCTGCGCCGGGTTAATATGATCAGTGATCCACAGTACTCCGATCCGCTCCATGAATGGGAAGATGATCTGGTTGATCGTTTTTTCTATACCACGTGCTTTGATATAGCTGTCCAGTACATCTTCGTACTCTTCCAGTTTCATGTCGATCATGTGCTGGATGAGCTCATTGATCACACGTTCCTGCTGGGCCTGGGCATTGGCGAGCGTGACGATCTTGTCCTTCATCTCTTCTTCCGACATGCGGTCGATATGGGAGATCTTATAGCCATACTTATTCAGCAGGGCGATGTTGAGGATGGTCTTGAGTTCGTGATTGTTGTAGTACCTGATATTTGTGTCGGTTCGCTGTGGTTTTAGGAAACTATAACGCTGTTCCCAGATGCGAATGGTATGGGCTTTTACGCCCGTCAGGTTTTCCAAATCTTTTATGGTAAATGCGTTCATACCGTATTTAACAGCGGATAAATCAAAATGTTTAACTATTTAGGGGTAAATAGTTAACAAAATGATGGTAACTGCAGTGGAAGGAGAAATATCGACTGACAATCAGCGGATTAGAGGCCCGCGTTGAGGAGTTGGCGATCCATCAGTTTCTGGAGAGAAGGGGTAAAAGGCAGTTCCCGCAGCGATGCCAGGTGCCTGTTGTGGTGCAGATCGGTTCCCAGCAAATCTGTCAGGTTATGGGTAACCAGGTATTCAGCAGCCTCCCGGATGGAGCCGCCGTAGTAGCCTGAAAAGGATAAAATATTTGACTGGAATAGGCAACCAGTTGCTTTCAATTCTCCGTATTGACTGGGTTGCCGGTGGAAATAGGTGTATCGTTCCGGGTGGGCAAGGATAGGCTGATATCCTTTCATCTGCAATTCAAAGATCATTTCTTTCACGCCCATTGGGGGACTTATGAAGGAAAACTCCACCAGCACCATATTCTCTTTGATGGTCAGCAGTTTTTCGTCCCGGTTCAGGATATCAAGCACATGATCATCTAAATAATACTCGGCAGCAGCCTGTAGGGGAACGTCTGCCCATGACCTTTTAATCTCCTCCAGCCCCATACCGATGATAGCGGGTGTGTTCGAGTACATGTCCTGCATAACATGCGGGGAGGTGATGAGTTTCTCATACCCCAGGTCCAACAGTCCTTTGATCAGCTTCAAAGACTCGTCGACCCCCGGAGAACCGTCGTCCACAGCGGGAATGAGATGGGAATGCATATCCGTTTTCAAAAGATGGAACGGGAATGCTCCGGGCGAGGGTTTTCGTTTGAATATGGAGAACATTCCTACTGATTGGCGGATTGGCGGATTGGCGAATTGGCGGATTTGTATTCCTGATAAACCATTTTGAGTCCTTCTTCCAGGTCGATCTTGTGTTTCCAGCCGAGGGAATGAAGTTTTGAAACGTCCAGCAGTTTCCTGGGGGTACCATCTGGTTTGGTAGTGTCCAAAATGATATCGCCATCAAACCCAACGATCTCTTTGATCATCAATGCCAGCTCGCCTATTTCAAGATCCTCGCCGGTACCGATATTGACGAGGCCTTCTTCATCGTAGTGCTGCATCAGGTAATAACAGGCATCGGCCAGGTCATCGGCATGCAGAAACTCACGTTTGGGTTTGCCGGTTCCCCACATGGTCACCGAAGGCTGGTTGTTGACCTTGGCCTCATGACATTTACGGATGAGTGCCGGAAGCACATGGGAGTTCTGCAGATCATAGTTATCGTTCGGGCCGTACAGATTGGTTGGCATCACGGAAATAAAATCACAACCATATTGTGCGCGATAAGCGTCGCACATTTTAATCCCTGCGATCTTCGCGATGGCATAAGGTTCGTTGGTATGCTCAAGCAGCCCCGTGAGCAGGTACTCCTCTTTCATGGGCTGGGTAGCCATTTTAGGGTAAATGCAAGATGACCCGAGAAACAGTAACTTCTTCACGTTGTTTACATAGGAAGCATGGATCACATTATTCTGGATCATTATGTTCTCGTAGATGAAGTCTGCCCGATACACGTTATTAGCCAGTATACCCCCTACACGGGCGGCAGCCAGGAAAACATACTCTGGTTTCTCAGTCCTGAAAAATTCGTTCACCTGATGCTGGTTACGAAGATCGAGTTCATCAGAGGTTCTCAAGACAAAATTGGAGTAACCGCCTGCCTGCAGCCTGCGCAAGATGGCGGATCCCACCATACCACGATGTCCCGCAATAAATATTTTAGAAGATAATTCCATTATGATTATTCGTACTGATTCTTGATCTCAAAACCAGATTCTTTTAACAGCTTTTCCCTCCTGAACAGATCAACGTCACATCCTACCATTTCGCTCACCAGCATAGGCAGATCGTATTTCGGTTTCCATCCCAATTTGGTGTGTGCTTTTGTAGGATCACCGATCAGCAGATCAACTTCTGTGGGCCTGAAGTAAGCAGGATCCACGCACACCACTTCCTTCCCTATTTCCACCTGGTAGTCCGGATTTGAGCAAGATGATACAACGGCTTTCTCGTTTGCGTCTTTCCCAGAGAACTCCAGTTTGATACCCACTTCAGCAAAAGCCATCTTCACAAAATCCCTAACCGTAGTAGTCACGCCGGTCGCCAATACAAAGTCTTCCGGAACATCCTGCTGCAGGATTCGCCACATACCTTCCACATAGTCCTTGGCATGCCCCCAGTCGCGGCGCGCGTCGAGGTTACCGAGATATATTTTGTCCTGCATACCCAATGCGATCTTGGCCACGCCGCGGGTGATCTTGCGGGTAACAAAGGTTTCGCCGCGCAAGGGTGACTCGTGGTTGAACAGGATACCGTTCACTGCGTACATACCATATGCCTCGCGATAATTTACGGTGATCCAATATCCGTACAGTTTTGCCACTGCGTAAGGCGAGCGCGGATAGAACGGGGTAGTTTCTGATTGAGGAACTGCCTGAACAAGTCCGTACAGTTCAGATGTAGATGCCTGGTACACTTTCGTCTTATTCACCATGCCGAGTAGCCTTACTGCTTCGAGAATCCTCAGCGTTCCGATGCCATCGGCATTAGCGGTATACTCTGGTGTATCAAAGCTCACCTTCACATGGCTCATCGCTGCCAGGTTATAGATCTCATCCGGCTGTGTTTCCTGGATGATCCGAATGAGGTTGGTAGAATCTGT
>Ga0164293_10003777_pt1 | contig 12940 bp, 9 predicted proteins | sample GEODES118metaG_FD_111487 | JGI IMG/M metagenome (GOLD analysis project Ga0164293, IMG submission 111487) | Eutrophic lake water microbial communities from Lake Mendota, Wisconsin, USA - GEODES118 metaG | ecosystem: Environmental > Aquatic > Freshwater > Lake | place: USA: Lake Mendota, Wisconsin... | reverse complement strand
CATCGTCGACGCTTGCCTCGGGATCGCCCAACGGATTGTCGGATGTCATCTTTGGCGCCGCCATCAGCGGGGGCAAAACCCCCTTGAGCGACGCATCTTCGCGATCGTCAAACGATGTTATTCGAAAGAAGGAAAACCGCGCCGGCAGGGCCGTCCCCTCGCGCACCTCAAAGCCGACCGCCTTCGCCGCAGCCCGCGTCACGCGATAGCGCGCCTTGACTGCGACCAGTGCCGGCAATTGAACGCATAGCGGCGGAGTGCAATTCGGGTTCACCGCTTTGACTCCGGGCTGTGCGCTTACGTCCGCGCTCGTCAACACGAAGGTGCGACCTGCGCCGTAGAACGACGAGGACGGCACATCGACCACCAGCACGTAGGGGTACTCGGGACGCGAAAATTCGCAGCGATTTTTATTGCATTGCGCATCTGTTTTAGCGTTTGCAACCTTGTACGCGCTGCATGCGCGCACGTCGGGACAACCATCGTTGAGCGGGGAATCCACCAGCGATACTCCCCTCACCGAGCCGCAGGCCCCGGTGCCGATGCTTCCAAGGACCCCCGCAAGCGCGGCGACCGCCAAGCGCTTCGCGGTCGCGCGCTTGGCCGCCCAGTGATGCAACTTTCCGCGTCGCAGACCTGTGTCTTGGTCACACCTCACAGAGCCTCCGCGCTCGGCTCTTGCGTCAGAGCCGCATCGGATTCGGCGTCACCCGCATCGTCGGATGACAGACGCGCAATGCCGGCGTCGAGCGCGGGACAGCCTTGCAAGTCGCCGCCCGGGTTGTAAAGCCAGGTGGCGATGTCACCTCCTGGGTCCTCCGGCGAATGCACCAACTGTGGAAGGCGCGAACCGAGACGGTAACCCACAACGATCTCAATCGTGTGACACGTCTCGAGACTTGTCGGCGCGGGCAACGCCACCTGAACCGTCCGCCGTCGGGCTTCGGGTCCCGACCCGAGGTTCGCGGGCGATACCCTACTTTCTCGCGGCTCGAGGACCAAGCCCTCGCCCGTGCGTGGGTTGTAGTCAATAAACGCCGCATAAAAAAACGAGACGGTTGGGTCAGGAAGCTCCACCGTCACAAGGAATTCGTCGGGAAAAGACATAATCACAGGGCCACGTGGAACAAGTGCAGAATGCACGATTGTAGGGCGCAGCAGAGGCGGTCGTGGCAAGTCCCCAGACGGCGCCGCGATGACGCAAGCGTGTTCCAACGCCGCGAAGACCATCGCTCCCGCCAGCCCAAGCCCCGCTCGTTGCCACCTGCGAGCGTTCACGCGACCTCACTTCACCTGGAGTGCAAACGGCAACGCAACCACCGCGTGCTCGCGCTGCAGCGCAAGCGGCGCGAGGCTTTCCGCGAAAGGTTGCAGCTCAGCCGCCCCCGTCACTTGCCCAATCGCCCCAAGAGCCGAAGACCCGCCCACGAGCTGGCGAATCCACCCGCCAACGCGCCCGCTGACATCGTCACCCCCGGCGATTCGCTCGAACCAATTTTGACTGTAATGCACAACTTTCACGTCGCTGTCGCCGGGCAGGCCGGCAAGCTCGCAGGCTTTCGCGATCGCCTCGCTGAGCCCGCCGATTTCGTCGACGAGCCCACGCTTTTTGCCCTCGATACCGCCAAAGATGCGGCCTTCGGCACTCGCGGCTACGACGGGCACGGGTACATCTCTGCCACGCGTGCTGCGGCCCTCTGACACGCGCGAGAGGAACAAGTTGTAGACCGCAGTCATTCCGTCGAGGACGCGCTCGCGCGTCGGCGCGTCCCAGCGCGTGAACGGCGACTCATAGGCGACGCGCGCACGCGCCTCGGGACGGGACGCGTTCGCTGGAAATGTCTCGACGTGAACTCCCAGCTGCTCGAGCGTCTCGCCGACAGAGAACTTACCGCCCACGACGCCGATCGACCCGACAATACTCATGGGCTCCGCATAGATGTAATCCGCAGCAGATGCAATATACATCCCACCGCTAGCAGCCATGTCTCCGACGCTTACAACGAGCGGCTTTTTCGAGCGCAAACGCATCAGGTGATTCCAAATGAGGTCACTCGCCAAGGCACTGCCTCCCGGCGAGTCGATGCGCAGCACGACCGCTTTGACGTCATCGTCGCGCTCGAGCTCGGCGATCGCGGGGTCCAAGTCGCTCTCGACGATTCCGCCGCTTCCACCGCCGAACGGTCCTCCGCCCGATGTCATCGAAATCGCCCCGACCGCCCGAACAAGGGCGATTGGGCCGGTCTCAGGCGACTCCCCCGAAAACGAGCGAATGACCGTTTCGAGGTCGGGGCCCTGCGCCGACGCTCCCGGCCCAAACACGACGCGCTCGCGCATCCGCGAATCGTGCTGTTTGGCAATGTTCAATGCATCTTGCACAAATCCAACATGGTCAATGAGACCGAGCTCTTTGGCCTTCAGGGGTGAGTACGGGCCGTCTTCGACAACCGGCAGTCGCTTGGCATCGCCCAAATCGAGCGTGCGGCCTTTCGCAATGGTGTCGAGCCACGCTTGACGCACATCCGCAAGAACAGTCTCGAGCGACTGGCGCGCTTCCGGGCTTGGCCCGTCGCGCGTGAAGGGTTCTTCCGCACCCTTGTATTTTCCAACCTGCAGCATATCGATCGATACGTGCAGTTGATCAGCGAGCAGCCGCCGGAAGTAGACCACCTGAGTGCCGAGCCCGACAGCATCAACGCCGCCCGCTGGCGACACAACGATGTCCGAGCAGCCACGCACCGCCGCCATAAGCGTCACGTTGGAATAGCCATCAGCGTGACAGACGACTTTTTTGCTTTGCTTGACGCGCGCAAGAGCGTCGCCAAACTCCAACGCACGCGCCGCGCCGAGGCGCGTGTTGTCGAATTTTACGAGCACGCTTGCGACCGATGCGCTCGCCTCGGTCTCGCGTGCAACGCGGAGCAGATCACTGAAGCTTCGGTTCGTGGGGGCCAGACCAAACCACGTCTCGGAATCTTTCTCGGGCGCTCCACCGCCGAGATCGAACACCGCCACCGTTTTGGCTTTCGACGAATCCGTAAACGGGGCCGAGGCCGCCGAAGGGCGCTTGGATGACGCGGCGTTACGCGTAAACGCAGCCGGACGCCCCTCGCAACCGACGCCAAAGGCCACCGCCACGACAACCCACAGCCCGTGAGCAAAGAGCGTGTATCGTCTCTGAATTTCACGCCGCGCGCAACTCATGCCAAGCCCCCTACCCGCAGTTCAGCGGACACTTTCGCGTTCGCGTTGACGCACCCATCGCCATGAAACCTCATCATGCTCGATGGCTCGCAAGTCGCGATGCGACCTCTTCGGCCACCGTGGCGAAATCGTCTGCCGCGCGCTCGCGCTCACCTCGGATGTACGCCTCGACCGCATCGACGGCAACGAGCGCGAGGCTGATGTTCACGCCCCGACTGGCGAGGACAGCGCCAACATCGGCATTTTTGAGAAGACCGCGCAAGTCTTCGCATGCTTCATGCAATTGAGTTACCGCATGGTCCTCGGTGATCATCGTCGTCATCGCTGGCGGGAAGGCTAACCGATGCGCCGCAAGGGAGGTCGAAAAACACGCCCCAAACAACGCAACAAACCATCCGAGGGCGGCCCATCGCACTCGTGACTTGCTCGGCGTTGATGGGACGCGCGTGCGCGTGCGCGTCGGTGGTAAGAGGTTGCGCGGGTTGATTCGCGAGGGCAACCGCACGCGCACTCGCAACCCCGTTCGCGAATCACAGATTCGTTTTTTCGTTTTTCACCGAGACGGAGTAGTCAATGGCAATTCGCATCGTAGGCGTCGTGGGCGCAGGTCAAATGGGCGGGGGCATCGCGCAAGTCGCGGCAACGGCGGACTACTCCGTCGTGCTCGTTGATTCGTCGGCAGACATCGCCGCCCGCGCCAAATCAACAATCGACGCGATGCTCGGCAAGCAAGTCGACAAGGGCAAACTCACCGCCGAAGCGCGCACGGCCATCGTCGAGCGGATCACGACCGCGTCGACAATCGAATCCTTCGCAAGCTGCGATCTCGTGATCGAGGCCGCAACCGAAAACGTGGCACTCAAACTCGATCTGTTCCGCGCTTGTGATGCCGCAATGAAGCCCGACGCCATCCTCGCGAGCAACACATCGAGCATTTCGCTCACGCGCCTCGCAGCTGCCACGAAACGTCCTGAGCGGGTCATCGGCATTCACTTCATGAATCCGCCGCCACTGATGAAGTTGGTCGAGATTGTCAAAGCCGCACAAACCTCGGACGAAACGCTCGCCGCTGTGCGGGCGACCGCCGAGGCCATGGGTAAAACCGTGACCGTCAGCAATGACGCTCCGGGCTTCTTGGTCAATCGCATCTTGATTCCTATGTTGAATGAAGCGTGCTTCGCCCTCCAAGAAGGTGTAGGATACATTGAAGATATCGACACTGGCGCCAAGCTCGGACTCAATCATCCGATGGGGCCGTTCGAGTTGGCCGATCTCATCGGCCTCGATACGGTACTCGCCATTGCCGATGTTCTGCATAAAGACATCGGCGACGATAAGTACCGAGCGCCCACGCTGCTGCGCAATCTCGTCGCCGCCGGCTGGTTCGGAAAGAAGTCGGGCCGCGGGTTTTACATCTACGACGCCTCGGGCAAACGCCCGGCCTCGCTTCGCTAAATCCTAATCGGTGGCGTCCGCGGCTAGCGACGGCGAAGTGTGTACGGTCGCGGGAAGATGCATCTTTCCGCGGCCGAAACCTACGCCCCGTCGAAACCGTGCACGCACGCCGCCTTGCCGGACCGACCGCCGGTTACTCATCACGCTCGCGCGCCGCGGTTTGCACGCGCGAGCGAATCACGCTAGCAACCTCGCTTCGCATGGATCAGGAGATTGACGAGGAGCTGCGCGAGATAAAGCGGGAAATTATCGAATCGCGTGGCCTCGTCATCAAGACGAACAACCTTACGAACGCGCTGGGCGCTGACATCCGTTCGATTGCGAAGCGTCAAAATACCTACGAGCGGCGAATCACATGGACCAGCGCAAGCTCGTATGTGGTCTTCGTGATCGTCGTTTTCACAGCTCTCAAGCTCGCGATGGATGCACGCATCGACCAGCTCAAAGCTGAGAGCGACCAGCGCATCAAAGACATCGGTCGACTCAAAGACGAGCTGGCACGGAGCAACGAACGCGAAACCGCGCGCCACGGTGCCGAAGAACGCGCCGCGAAGTTTTACGACCTCATCCGCCAAGGTCGCCGCAGCGACATCGTGGCGCAATGGGAGCAAACGAAAACCCTCGCGCTCAGCAAAGCCGAACTGGCGTTTTTATCGGACGCCGTCGAGCGTACGCGCAATGAGCTCGCCGCCCAGCTCTATCAGCAAGGACTCGAAAAACTCCGCGCACAGCATTGGCAAGATGCGGCGTCGGCATTCGAAGAATCAATCAAGTACAGGGAAGACGCATCTATCGGTCCGGCCGTTCGCTTAGGTCTGGCCGAGGCTTACCGTCACACGAGCCGAGCGCGCGAGGCGGCGGCTCTGCTCGCGCCACTGGCCGACAATCCCATCGACAAGGAAGTGCACGACGATGCTCTCGCCCTTCTTGCGCAGTGCCAAACCGAACTCCAGGCGTGGAACGACGCGAAAAATACGTGGCGCACGCTTCTTCGGCGTTTTCCGGAATCGCACTTTGCCGGCGAAGCCAAGATGCAATTGGCTCAGCTCCACATGATGCACTAATCCAGGTCTTTTTCGCGTTCGCGTGCGTGGTCACGTGGAAGTGCGACCGATTCGCTGCGCGCGAATCACCTGGTAGGCCTCCGTCACGCGTCGCATGTGGTCGGTGAGCCGCGCGCGAGTATCGCCGCTCGCGTCAGCATGACGGTCTGGGTGCAGCTCAAGTACCATTCGCTGGAAGGCGCGCTTCACGTCTCTTTCACTCGCATCAGGGGGTACCCCGAGTGTGCAGAGTGCACGCGACAACGCCGAATGACCTTCGGAGTCCGACCGTGCTCGGTTGGCAGCGGCATCGACAAAGTTGCATTGCGCATCGTGTTTTTGTTTCGGCAAAGGCCTCGCCGAAGCACTCGCGGATGCGTCACGCTCGCGCTCGCGCCTTCGCCACAACCCCACCAAAAACTCGGGCATTTGCAATGGCCGATGCGCAAGCGCGCCGCGCGGAGGACGCAGGGTTGCTCGGAATCTCACGGTTGCATCGGGCAAAGCTTCGAGAGCGCGCAGGCGCATTCGAATCTGTTCGCGCAACGCCGCATCGACGACGGACGGCGACACCGCGAATTGCTCGACGAGAATCTCTCCGTGAAGACGCTGCGATGCCGACGCAAGCTGAAGGGAACGACGTAGCATCGCGGGCTCCGCCCACCCGCGCACGGCGAGCACCTCGGCCAACGACGCAAGCCGCGCGCGCAAAGCGCCGCGCCCGTCGACGGTCACGGCCGTCACAAGGCCTTGCGATACGCACACGCGATGGATCCCGCCGCCATCATCACCGAGTTCGAGCATTCCCGTAACCCGCGCGCGATACAAAGTGCCGAGCAAGTCGCCGAGAGTCGTGGCCCGAAGCCGCCCCGGAAGCACCATACCTCGAGGTCCTAAACTACTTTCGTCAAGCCAACCAAATTCGTGGCCGGCGCCGCGCACGACGTCTGAACGCAGCCGGTTTCTATGCCCCAAGCCGCCGGCGAAGTTCCTCATGAGCGCACGGCCGACACCATCAAGGCGTGCCCCCACGTTGTACGCGCGCTCAGAGTCAGCGATGGCGACGCAACGCTACCGGCGATTTAGATGCAAATTCCCACCATGATAGGTTCGGGCTCGAGGCGAACGCCAAACGCGGCGTCGACACCATCGCGGACGTGCCGCGCGAGCGCGACAACATCGCTGGCCGTCGCTCCGCCGCGATTGGTGAGCGCGAGCGCATGTTTCGACGAAATCGCTGCGGCCCCGCGCGCGAAACCTTTCGGAAACCCCGCGCGCTCGATAAGCCAAGCCGCACTCAGCTTGGTACGGCCCCCGGCGTCAGCGAATGCAGGCATCGCCCCGAGTTCGCTCGGCCCAAGTGCTTGCTCAACTCGGTCACGAACCGCGCGCAGCTGCGAGTCGCCAACCACAGGATTGACGAAAAACGAGCCCGCACTCCAGGTGTCGTGATCGTGCGCATCAAGGACCATTCCTTTCGCACGCCGAAGGTCCATCACCGTGCTTCGCACGCGCTCAAGTGGCAGACGCGCGCCCACCGTCACGTCGAGCGCTCGCGCCAATTCCGGATAGCGAAGAGGTGCACTAAGTGCACTTCGCATCAATCTGAACGTCACGCTGAGAACCACGCGATCGGTTCTGCCGCGAAACACGCTACGCCGATAGCCGAAGTCACATTGGTCCTTCGCGACGTCGATCTCGCGGCGAAGGCCGCGGTCCCACACCCGAACCGACGCGATCGTGTCGCTCACCTCTTGCCCATAGGCACCAACGTTTTGCATCGGCACCGCGCCAACGCTTCCGGCGATCCCCGAAAGGCACTCGACGCCGCTCCACCCCTGCATCACGCACGCTTCTACGAAGGCATCCCAGGGTTCCCCCGCACACGATGTAACATACATGCATTCATCAGGGCCTGCCGCAGCATGGATTCCCCGCGTTGCCATATGCACAACCGTGCCATCAAAGCCGCGGTCGCTCACGACGAGGTTGCTGCCACCCCCGACGATGAGGAGCGGATGCCCGAGAGCATCGACCTCGGACACGGCATCGAGGACCTCAGGCGTACTGTGCACGCGAACCACGCGGCGGGCCGGCCCCCCGACACGCAACGTGGTCAATTGTGACAGCGGAACATCTTCATCAATGCGCACAACGATGGGGCGTATTAAGCCTTAGCTTGCACGCATCGCCAACGATTGTCGTTGCGGTTCGTCGACAATTTCATCGTTCGAGCGCCCGCCATGCACCTGTCTCCCCTCCCCATCGATTCGGTACTGCACGAACTTGTCGAGGCGTTCGGTCGAGGCGCACGTTCGGTGGTTCTCGAGGCGCCGCCCGGAGCCGGAAAAACAACGCGCGTGCCGAGAGCTTTGCTCGACATGGCGCGTTCACCCAATGGCTCTCCGGACGCGCCAATCAAGGCGCCGTCGCGTGACTCCGAAATTCTTGTTCTCGAACCCCGCCGCATTGCGGCTCGTCTCGCCGCGCGACGCGTCGCTGAAGAGCTCGGCGAGCGCGTCGGACAAACGGTCGGATACACCGTGCGCTTCGAGGACGTGTCGAGCCCAAGCACACGCATTCGCTTCGTGACCGAGGGCATCGTGACACGAAAACTTGTATCCGATCCGCTCCTTCGAGGCGTCTCGACCGTCGTGCTCGATGAATTCCACGAACGACACTTGCATGGCGACGTCACGCTCGCGCTTTTAAAGAAGTTGCAACATACACAAAGGCCCGACCTGCGCCTCGTTGTGATGTCGGCCACACTTGATGCGGCTCCCGTCGCCGATTTTCTCGCCTGCGACGTGATTCGGTCCGAAGGCCGATGCTTCGACGTCGCCATCGACCACCTTCCCGCTCCTGACGACCGCAAGCTTGAGCTCCAGGTCGCCTCGGCCATACGTACGCTCGTCCGCGACGGACTCAGCGGTCACGCACTCGTATTCTTGCCGGGCGCCGCCGAGATCCGCGCGGCGCTGTCCGCATGCGAGCCCATCGCGCGCGAACACGATCTCGCGCTGGTGGCGTTGCACGGCGACTTGCCTCCCGCCGAGCAAGACCGCGCGGTAGCGCCGAGCGCGAAGCGAAAAGTCATCGTGTCCACCAATCTCGCGGAATCCAGCGTCACCATCGACGGAGTTGTTGCCGTCGTCGACTCCGGACTCGTGCGCTCGGTTCGCCACGCTCCATGGTCAGGGATCGCCACCTCGACCATCGAAAAAACAAGTCGGGCATCAGCGATTCAGCGCGCCGGTCGCGCCGGCCGAACCCAGCCAGGTCGAGCGCTACGCCTGTTCACCAAAGGAGACTTCGACACGAGAAATATGTATGATACACCAGAAATTCACCGGGCTGACTTAGCTCAAACCGTGCTCGAATTAGCCGCAAAAAACATTGCGGCGCGCGAGCTCCATTGGCTCGACCCGCCCAAAGCGGAGCATCTCATCGCCGCCGAAACCCTTCTCTGTCGCCTCGGAGCTGTGAAGCTCAATGGCCCGAGCCCAAGTGTTGCATCTGGGCACCAGGCAGTTTGCGCGCTCACCGATACGGGAGCACGAATGCTCGCTTTTCCGGTTCATCCGCGACAGGCTCGCATCGTTGTCGAAGCCGAACGCCGAGGAGTCGGTGACGACGGCGCTCTCATTGCCGCGCTGCTTGGCGAGCGTGACATTCGGCTCCGATCAAAGTCCATTGCGCACAGTCACGGCGGCAGTGCATCGCACGCAGCCTCAGGAACATGGCACGGCCCCCCACCTAACGACCTTGCCACCGAGCCCAGCGACGTTTTGCATCTTGTCGACCGTTACAAAGAGGCGGATGCCTCCGGCTTCGCGCCCCACACATTGCGAGCGCTGGCGCTAGACGCGCGGGCCGTACAAAGCGTGCATCGCGCACACATGCAAATGACACGCATTCTCCGACCAGCACGCACGACAGGTCCCGAGACGCTTGCGGCAGCCGACCAGGCTCTGATGATCGCGATTCTCGCTGGATTCCCCGATCGCGTCGCGCGGCGCGTAAAAGCCGGCTCGCGCGGCCTTGCGCTCGCGCAAGGATCGACGGCGGAGCTCAGCGAGCAGAGCGTTGTGCGCGATGCACCGTGGCTGGTTGCCGTCGATGCCGAGGTGTTGCGCGGCAGAACGGTGGTGCGCCTCGCCAGCGAAATCGATCCTACGTACCTGATTGAGCTATTCGAGGATTCGATTCGCGAAGTGTCGGAGCTCACCTTTGATGAAGCCAAAGGCGAGGTAACCGGTGCATCCCGCATGCTTTATGACGCCCTCACGATTGCCGAATCGGGGGGCTTTGATTCAAACGATCCGCGTGTCGCCGATCTGCTGTTTCAGCACGCTACGTCGAAAGCACGCGGCGCCCAGTCGCTTTTGCATCACGATGGGCAACTTCAACGCTTCATCGCGCGTTCGCGGTTTGCATCGAGTCAAGATCCGTCCATTCAGCCACTGACCGACGACAGACTCGCGACGATCCTCCGCGGGTGCTGCGCCGGGAAAACGTCGCTCCGGCAAGTGTTCGAGATCGACCTGGTGGCTGAGGTGCGGGCGGCGCTTGGCGGCCTCCCACGGCTCGATGAGCTTGCCCCTGAGCGCGTCACGCTGGCGAGCGGCCGAACGACGACGGTCGAGTACGAGGACGGCAAACCGCCGTTTATTGCATCTTACCTGCAAGACTTCATGGGCACCGTTACAAGTCCCCGAGCCGGGCGCATCCCGCTCGTCATTCACCTGCTTGCTCCGAACAAAAGACCCGTGCAGGTTACAACAGACCTCCCGGGCTTCTGGCAAAAACACTATCCGAGTATCCGCAAAGAACTCATGCGCAAGTATCCGCGGCATGCGTGGCCCGAGGACACTTCCCAGCCGATCGCGATGCGGCCTGCGCGACGGTAGCGAACACGATCGAGGCCGTTAGCGTTCGTGCGTCCCCGTTGGCGTTACCGACGGCGCTGGTGCGTCGCGAAAGACGAACCAGCCCACCGCCAAAAGAACAAGCAACGCGATCGCCGCAACCGTAAGAGCCGGAATGAGCTTTTTCGGCCGACCGGGCTCGGTGATCGCGGAGGTGGATGCGGCCGGTGGCGTGGTGCTGCGTCGCTGTTCACTGTCGAACCGCAGGGCCTGAGGCGCTTGCCCATTGAGTTGTTCCTGAAGCATCGCCTGCAGCGCAGCGGCGAATACCGTCGCATCGACAGGACGACCGGCAGGATCTTTCGAGAGCGAACGCATGATGAGCATCTCGAGCGCCTCGGGCACGCGGCAGCCCCATGTCGACGGTGGCGGGGGCGGCCGCTGCGCGTGGGCGACGCCAAGCGCGAACACGTCGCGAATGTCATCGAACGGACCGCGACCGGCGAGCATTTCGTAAAGAACCAAGCCAAGCGAATACAGATCGGCCGCAGGTCCGAGTTCGGCGCCCAGCACCTGCTCGGGCGAGGCGTAACGCGGCGTTCCTAAGAAGTGGCCGTGCGTCTCGCTCGCATTGCGATCGATGAGACGCAAGATTCCAAAATCAAGCAGCTTGATAACCGTCGCGCCCGTGGCGGTTCGATGCAAAAAGATATTGTCGGGTTTGACGTCGCGATGAATGACGCCGTGCTCGTGGGCATGGGCCAAGGCCTCGAGCACGGCAATGGCGATGACACACCCATGCGCGACGCCAAGCGGGCCTTTGCGCTCAAGGACAACCCGCAAGTTTTGACCATTGAGGCGCTCCATCACGTAAAACGGAGTGGGCGGTTCTTGGTTGGTAACGCCGGCCGTCACCACATCGACGATGTTTGGATGCTGCAACGTGGCTAATGCCCGCGCTTCCACCTCCATGCGGCGGGCGAGGTCAACGCGCGAAACCAATTGCGGATGCAGCGTTTTGAGCACGTAGCGTTTGCCGACGGTGATGTCTTCGACGTCGTAGACGGTGCCCATACCGCCGGTGGCAAGGTGCTCCACGACGCGATAGACCGTGCCCGGCACCTGCTCGCCGGGCCCAAACTGGATCTCGCCACTCGCGCTCACAACCACAAGAGCGGACTTTGTCAGGCTCTGGGCGCAGCGTCCAGATTCCCGCGGCTTGGTCGCGCGCATGGCGCACGTTTTGTCGCTTTGACCTCCGCTGACGGCGCCTGAACGCGCCTCGAAGCCCCCACCCCCGCGGCGACCCCCTTGCAACCAACACAATCCCGCGGAACTATCCCGGGTTCGTTCGTTGAGACAACCCCGCTTGCAAGCTTTTCTTGTCGCTCACCGACGCGCGTTCGTCGTTTGTGTGCATCTTACACTTTGGACGTCCGCGCTCTGTGCGGCCTCGGCGCTTCGGTTCGAGTTCGCCATCCCTCCGGAGTTTATGGCCATTGCGCCGCGACTCCTCCTCGTGACCCTCGTGACGCGCACCGTAGTGCACTGGCGCCTTGGGCTCTTTCACGGGTTATGGAGATATTCCGGCACGCGCGACCTCATGCGGCTTGCGCAGGCCGCAGCGCTGTCGTCGGTGCTTATCGCGGCAGCGTGGGCATTTCAGCAAACCGGTCTTTTTCCTCGGTCAATCTTCATTCTCGACGGCGCGCTGAGTTTTCTCGGCGTCGGAGGTCTGCGGTTTAGCATCCGGGCGCTGCGCGAGGTAACCATGCAGAGTACCCGCAACTCGGCGAATCGCGACCAAATGCCTCTGCGCCGTGTCCTCATCGTCGGCGCTGGAGACACCGGGGAAGCGTTCGTACGCGAACTGGCACGCGCCCACACCCATCGCTACACCGCCGTTGGATTCCTCGACAACTCGGTTGCAAAACAGCGCGAACGCATCCACGGGGTTGAGGTCGTTGGCACGCGAAGCGACTTACCCAACGTCATTGCACGCTGCGACATCGACGAAGTCATCGTGGCCACCGAAGGACTCGCGGGCCAAGAGCTTCGCACGATGTTCGAACACTGTCGTACCGCTGGCGCATCGCTGCGAATCGTTCCCCCGGTCGACAGCCTGATCGACGGGCGCATTACGATCAACCACATAAGTCCGGTAAAAATCGAAGATTTGCTCGGACGCTCCCCAGTGACGCTCGACACCGCGGCGATCCAAAAAGTGCTTCGCCACCGGGTCATCGTTGTTACAGGCGCGGGCGGCAGCATTGGCTCGGAATTGTGCAGTCAAATCTGTCGCTTCGGCCCTTCCCGTCTCGTGCTCATCGAACAAGCCGAACACAACCTTTTCGAGATTCATCGAAAAAT
>Ga0164293_10003776_pt1 | contig 12942 bp, 14 predicted proteins | sample GEODES118metaG_FD_111487 | JGI IMG/M metagenome (GOLD analysis project Ga0164293, IMG submission 111487) | Eutrophic lake water microbial communities from Lake Mendota, Wisconsin, USA - GEODES118 metaG | ecosystem: Environmental > Aquatic > Freshwater > Lake | place: USA: Lake Mendota... | reverse complement strand
TTTGCAGTGTGTATTCGAAGAGGTGGATTTGCCCGTCTGCTTCGATGAGTTGGCGCACCTGTGCGCTGAAGTTGCTGTATTGCTGGGGCGATAGACCCCGAAGCACGGGAATCGCCAGATCGACGAGGCTTATGCGTTGCGCCGAGCTGAGTTGGCTGCGGCGGTCGACCATATCTCCGATTTCCTTTCGCAAGGCGGCATCGAACTCGAGGGCTGTCAGTTGGGATTGTCTAACCGATTCGTCCTCCGAGAGCAGGAGCGCAAAAATCAAGGCGCAGGCACTGTGGATCTCCCGCATTGCTGGTCTTGAAAACTCGGGTAACCCGGCAAGCAGTGATGTTGCCGCTGCCAGTTGTGCGTCGCCTGAAAAACTCGGCCCGGCCGAGGCAAACGGCGGCGTGGTGGTTGATGCTTCCTGAGGATCAAAGTTCGGCGCAATCTCAGCGATGCGTTGCTGGATTGGTGGATGTGTCGCAAAGAGTCCAAACCACGCCTCGGCCATTCCATTTCCAAAAAACATGTGGCTGGCCTCCTGCGCCTTCGGATGCTCCAAGCGCGACGAGTGCGAGGCGATCTTCGAAAGCGCGCCGGCAAGGCCGCTCGGATTGCGTGTGTATTGAACCGCTGAGGCATCAGCCAGAAACTCCCGCTGCCGGCTCACAGCAGCCTTGATGAGCTTGCCAAAGAAAACTCCAATCCAGCCCACAACGTAGAGCACGAGACCACTCGCGATGAGTGCTGCCACAATCGATCCGCCGTTTTTGTCGTTGCTCGAGCGAGGACGGCTTGTGAGCGCGAGGCGCATGAGCACACCGCCGAGCAATGCCAGGAAGAGGATGCCGTTCAACAAGCCCATGAGGCGAATGTTAAGCCGCATGTCGCCATTCAGGATGTGGCTGAACTCATGGCCGATCACGCCTTGGAGCTCGTCGCGCGTCAGGCGCTCGATGCACCCGCGAGTCACTCCCACAGCCGCATCCGCCGTGCCGTAGCCTGCCGCAAAAGCATTGATTGCCTCCTCCTCGAGCACATACACCTGTGGCACAGGCACGCCCGAGGCCAGCGACATCTCCTCCACCACATTCAAAAGGCGACGCTCACCGGCATCCGTGGTCGAGGGATTCACTGGAAAGCCCCCAAGCATTTCGGCGACGGCTTTTCCTCCCTTCGACAGCTCCGCAATTTTGACCAAGCTCCCGATCACCACCGACACCAGAACGCCTGCCGCCGTGAAGCCCAGCATCTCCCAATCATCGAGCGGTTGCCCCAGAAGCAGGCTGAATCCGATGTGCAAAACTGCGATAATACCTGCAACGGCCAGAACAAAATAAAAAACCAGCCACTTCGTCTGAAGCCGGGCCCTTTCCTGCTTTTCAAAAAAATCCATCGGCTGCTGTCTCGTGCGCGCCTGCATCGCGCAGGGGATTGGTGTTCTGATTGACGATCAGCGCGACCAGTCGAGAGCGCCTTTTTTAATGGCGTAGACGTAGCCGAACAGAAGGATCAACACAAAGCTGAGCATGCTCCAAAGAATCGTCGGGCCAAAACCAGTCACATAATCTTGGAAAATCACAGCCCATGGATACATGAAAACAATCTCGATATCGAAAAGGATGAAAAGCATCGCCACGAGGTAGAACTTCACGCTGAAACGCGGTTGCCCGCTCTGCTCCGGTACCATGCCGCACTCGTAAACCATGTCCTTCGTCGCATTCCGCTTGCCGTGGCGTCCCAAAGCCAGATTGGCAATCATGGCCACGCTGGCGAATCCGATGGCGACAATGATGTGCAGAAGCACAGGAATGTAGGTCTCTAACATGCATTTCCCTTTAATCGCTCCGACTTCCTCCGGCAACCTCTAAAAAACACCACTCCAACCTTGAGCCACAATCGGCACTTCGCCCGCCCAACTGCTCGAACCAAGAATTTCAGAAATTCAGACATGGAAGGAAATCGTGTGAGCAGAAAAAGCCAAGGGAGCATGGGCATCCCGCCCGAATTTTCGCCGCCTCGCGCGACTTGACAATCCAATCATCGAACCACAAGGTTTTATCCAATGAGCTTGGTCAAAATCCTTTCGATCCTCGAAGCCGCCAGTATCGAGCCGCCCAAGGCCCGTGCCATCGCGGAGAGCATTGAAGTGGCCCTCCGAGAAAACGAGTCGGACCTTACAAAAACGCTCATGACCAAGGAAGACGGGGCCAAGCTCCGTGTGGAGATCGCCGAATCGAAAACCGAGGTTATCAAGTGGATGTTCCTCTTCTGGATCGGCCAGATGGCCGCTACGGCGGCGATCATCAAGCTCCTGCAGTAGCTTCAGAAATTCTGACATGCAAGGCAATCGTGTGAGACGCACAAGCCAAGGAAGCATGGGCGTCCCGCCCTTCGTGGCACTCATTTCTGCTTGGAAAAGGGTCATCTGTTTACCTCGCTGAACCATTTTTGCGGATGATGTCAGGATGTTTGTATATTGGCTTCCGCATCTCGGGGAAAACGGATGATCCCCGTTTTGCTCGGAAAGCCACGGCCATTCACTGAACAACAGGCATCCACGATCGATGGGATTTTTTAAACCACGAATGGCACAAATTTTTACGAATGGGGAGCGGCTTCGCCGGAGAATTTTATCGTTGGTTTTATTCGTGTTCATTCGGAAAATTCGTGGTTGAAATGTTTAGCGCCTGGACATCCGGGCAGGACGGGCTTATTCGGTTTCCCAGTGGGTCAGGATATCTTTCGCGTTTTTAGTTCGTTCGTGATGGTGAGTTTAGTCAGCGGCTTGGTTTTAATGACGGCGGTGGGTTTTTTGGATTACAGTGGATGAGGCTTGCGCGGAGGGGCGGTAACCTTTCCAATGCGGTCCCGCTGGCATATATTGCATGGGCATTTTTAACATTCTTTCGCCGGTTCTCCTGTTGGTCGTTCTCGGTATCATTCTGGCCCGTGTGCGGTTTTCCGGACCGGTTTTCATGGGGGAGCTGAACAGGTTCACTTTCTATGTGGCGCTGCCTGCGTCGCTTTTCCGCACGGCGGCGATCTCGGGGGATTCCGGGCCGGAAGTCGCCGGCATTCTTGGGACTGTTCTGAGCGTCACATTTCTTGCGGCCGTGGCTGGTTGGTTGTCTTCCATGGCGTTGAAGCTGCCGCCGACTTCGCATGCGGCCGTCGCACAGTCTTCTTTCCGTGCCAATCTCGCCTACATCGGTCTGCCTGTTCTGGCCTATGCCTTCGAGGGGTTGCCAGATGGGAACAGCCACTTCGCTACCGCTGTCGTTTGCATGGCTGTTCTGACATCCACCTACAATGTCCTTGCCATCATCGTGCTTCAGGCAGGTCGTCATCAACTTTCGTGGAGAGCTGTGAAACCCGGTGTGCGCGCGTTGTTCACGAATCCCCTCCTCATTTCCTGCGCGGCGGGTTTGATCTTCAACGCGTTTGATTGGTCTTTGCCGCTCTTTCTCGACAGGACACTCGAAACAATCGGAGCTGCAGCCGTTCCGATGGCATTGACCTGCATCGGAGGCTCGATTGCATTTATCAAACTGGGAAAAAATATCGCTGGAATGGCAGCGGCGGTCGCTCTCAAACTTGTCTTCGTTCCCGCGCTGGTTTTTGCCATCGGGACTCTGCTGGGACTGGCGACAGTCGATTTGCGGATTGCCATGGTTTTTGCGTCCTGCCCGACGGCAGCGGCGGCTTTTGTTATGGCCCGCCAGATGGAAGCCGATGAAGCCGTCGCGAGCGGGTCGATTGTCTTGAGCACCATCTTTTCCGCATTTGCCCTGCCGGTGGCGCTCTGGCTCACACGATGAATTTGAAACCTCTCGTCCTCCTACCGACCTACAATAGCGGCGCGCGCCTGGCGCAAACCCTTCGTGAAGCCCATGCCCAGTGGGACTCCGTGTGGGTGGTGGTGGATGCCAGCACGGATGGCAGCGACACGGACGCCGAATCGCTCGGTCTGGAGGGGGTAAGGTTTTTCCGCCTTTCGCAAAACTCCGGGAAAGGTGCCGCCGTGCACGTGGCGCTGCAGGCCGCACAGGCTGAGGGATTCACTCATGTGTTGGTAATGGATGCCGACGGTCAGCATCCGGCCGCGATGATCCGTCCGTTTTTTGAAATCTCGAAAAACAATCCCGCTGCCTTCGTTTGTGGGGTGCCGGTCTTTGGGCCCGATGCTCCGCGTGAGCGCGTGCTCGGGCGCCTCGCAGGAAATTTCTTCGCCACGCTCGAGACGCTTGGAGCAGGGGCCGAGGATTCGCTCTTCGGCTTCCGTCTTTATCCCATCGTCTCCGCCTTGGAGATTTTGAAAAACACAAAGTGGGCGCGTCGATTTGATTTCGACACGGTTCTTTCGGTGCGGCTCACTTGGGCCGGTTTGCCGTGCATCAATGTCGCAGTGCCTGTTTTTTATCCCCCGCGCAGCGAGGGCGGGGTGACTCATTTTCGCTACTTGAGAGACAATCTCCTGCTCGTTGCAGCCCACGCACGGCTTCTTTTGGAATGGCCATTTCAAGCCCTTTGCGCCCTGCGCGGGCACAAGCCATCCGGTGGTGCCCGGTAAAGAAACCCGTGAAGAAAGTCACGATATTTACTGATGGTGGATGTCTCGGAAACCCCGGACCGGGTGGCTGGGCGGCGATTTTGCGTTACGGCAAACACGAGCGCGCCATCTCCGGGGGCGAGGCCGCCACGACCAACAACCGCATGGAATTGACCGCCGCGATTTCCGCTCTCAAAACGCTCAAAGAACCCTGCGAAGTGATCATTTTCACCGACTCCCAATACCTTCGCATGGGCATTACAGAGTGGATTCACTCCTGGCGTAAGAGAGGCTGGGTGACCGTCAAGCGTGAACCGGTAAAAAATGATGACCTCTGGAGAACCCTCGACACCGCTTGCATGCCGCACCGCATCCACTGGAATTGGCTCAAGGGCCATGCCGGGCACCCGGAGAACGAGCGATGCGATGCCTTGGCAGGCTCCGAAATGGAAAACATCCAAAAATCCCACACTCCTGAAGAACTGGCTGCGCGACTCGAGGAATTTCGAAGAAACAACATCAAAAACAGTCCATCTCCGCACGCTGCGCAAATGGATTTCGAGATCAGCGCCTCGTCTCCGCACGGGAGTGAATCGAGTTGAGAGGGACCTCGTCTCGCCTGACCCAGATTTCCCGTTTCAATCTTTTTGCGACTTCAAGCGAATGCTGGATTCGTGGAGTTCGATCAGGCGTTGCCGGTAGAGGTTTCCGAGGGCTTGTTTGAAGGCTTTTTTGCTGGTTTGGAAGGCGGCGCGGATTTCATCGGGCCGGCTTGAATCACTGTATGGCAGGCTGCCATTGTTTGAGCGGAGGGCGGCGAGAATGCGGTCGGCGAGCGGGGCGACGCGCTGATAACCTTGCGGGTCGAGGCCGAGGTCGATTTTGCCGTCGGGGCGGACGGCGCGCACGAAGCCTTCACAGCGCTGGCCGATTTCGAGCGGTGTGGCGAGTTCGCTGCGGTAAAGAAGCCCGAGGCGGGAGTTGTTGATGATAGCCTTGTAGCCGAGGGGCGTCTCGCTGGCGATGAGGAGGGAGACTTCAAAGCCGGTTTTGTAGGGCGTTGTCGTGTGGTCGATGTGCCCTTCCAGGCGAGTGGTGGCGATGATGCGCTCGGTCTGGTGGTCGATGAAAACATACACGACCACTGTGTCGCCGACTTCCACGCGACGTTCCTGCTCGGCATTCGGAAGAAGTAGATCTTTTCGAAGTCCCCAGTCGAGGAAGGCTCCCATGCGAGGGTGGACTTCCGTGACTTTTAACGCGGCGAAATCGCCGACGGTTGCGAGCGGCTTGAGCGTGGTCGCAACGAGACGGTCCTCGGAATCTCTATAGATGAAAACCTCTAGTACATCGCCGGGACCGGCACCTTTCGGAATGGCATCTCCCGGCAGGAGGATTTCTCCGAGTTCCCCGCCATCCAGGAATAGCCCAGGGCTGGAGTCTTTGAGGACAGTGAGGCGGTTGAGTTTTCCGAGTAGGGACATGGAAGTCTTAAGTTTTAAGAATTAAGTTTTAAGATTCGGCCGCTACTTGCCGCCATACCAGAATGCGCGGCGCCAGTTGTGGCGGCGGAGTTTTTCCAGAAGGTCGGGGGCGAGGTCGGGAAGGTCGCTTGTGCCGCAGTTTGCCTCGGCCTGTGCGGGATTGCGGATGCCGGGGATGACCGTTGAGACGGCGGGGTGGGCGAGCACGAACTTAAGCGCCGCCTGTGCCATGGAAAGTCCCGTGGTTGCAATATCCTCGCGGATCGCCTCGGTGCGTTGGACTGCGCGGCCCAAGCGGTCGCCTGCGAAATAGGAGCTGCGGAAATCATCGGGGTGGAAATGGGTGTCTGCCGTGAATTTGCCGGTCAGCACGCCTTCGTCAAAGGCTACGCGCACAATGACACCGACACCGTGTTCCATCGCCACATCGAGCAACTCAGCGGCGGGTTCCTGCTCGAACAGGTTGTAGATGACCTGCACGGAGTCGATCCATCCGCCGCGTATGAGATCGACAACGCTATTCTGGTCGTGCTCGGGCGTGGAGATGCCGATGAGGCCGATTTTTCCCTCGCGCTGCAATTCGCGGAGGAGTTTGAAGGGGGTGGGATTGCGGTTCCATGCGCGCGTCCAGGTGTGGAGTTGCAAAAGGTCTATCCGCTCCGTGCCAAGGAAGGCGCAGCGCTGGGCGATATTTTCCCGCAGGTAAGCCTCTGAATAGCGGTCTTCTGCCTTGCAATAGGGGGACGGCGGCCAGATTCCCGGGCTGGGAGGGGTTTTGGTGGCGACAAAGACCTTGTCTGTTTTCCCTGCGGTAGCGCGTTCGCTGAGGACTTGGGCAATGAGCATTTCGCTGCGTCCGTTTCCGTAGCCGGCGGCGGTATCGATGAAATTGCATCCGAGATCGAGCGCACGGTTCAGGGCGGCAATAGAGTCAGTATCTGCTTGCTCGCCCCAGCTGCCACCGATGGCCCAAGCGCCGAAGCCGATCTCCGAACAGTTGAACTCGTGTTTGCCAAAAGGTCGATTTTTCATGGTGGAGTTGTTTCTATGGCAGAGAGGCACCATTACCAGTGCAGAGAATGCAAATATGCCAATCTTGCATAGACAATGTGAGCGCGTCTTTCCGCAGCCTGTCCCTTTTCGTAAAACTACTTGGCCGCGCCGAGGCGCTCGCGGTTATAGCGGTTTTGGGTGATGTCGTCGGTCCAAGAGCGGTTTTTCAAATACCAGTCCACGGTTTTAGCTAGGCCGGTTTCGAAGGATTCGCGCGGCGCCCAGCCGAGTTCGGATTGGAGTTTTGAGCAGTCGATCGCATAGCGGCGGTCGTGGCCGGGGCGGTCAGCGACATAGGTGATCTGGGCGGTGTAGGAGGCTCCGTCGTGGCGGGGAGATTTCGCCTCGAGCAGTGCGCAGAGGGTTTTCACCACATCGAGGTTTGCGCGTTCATTGAGGCCGCCGACATTGTAGGTTTCGCCCGTGCGGCCGCGCTGCAGAACGAGCCAGATGGCTGCGGCGTGGTCCTCGACATAGAGCCAATCGCGGATCTGCTGTCCATCGCCGTAGACCGGGAGCGGCTTGCCATCGAGGGCGTTGAGGATCATGAGGGGGATGAGCTTCTCGGGAAAATGGTAGGGGCCGTAGTTGTTGGAGCAGTTCGTCGTGAGGGTGGGGAGGCCGTAGGTGTGCTGGAATGCCCGAACGAGGTGGTCGCTGGCGGCCTTGGATGCGGCGTAGGGGCTGTTTGGCGCGAACGGCGTGGTTTCGGAAAATGCCGGGTCTTGCGGCGCAAGTGTTCCGTAAACTTCGTCGGTCGATACATGCAGAAAGCGGAACTTCTCGCGGCGTCCATCCGGAAGCTGGCTCCAGTGGCGGCGGGCGGCATTGAGGAGACGAAGTGTGCCGGTGACATTGGTCTGGATGAATGGCTCTGGGGAGTCGATCGAGCGGTCCACATGCGACTCTGCCGCAAAATTCACGATGGCGTCGATATCATGCTCCGCCAGCAAACGGGCCACAAGCGATTCATCGCCGATGTCGCCTTTTTGGAAAAAATAGCGCGGGTCGGAGGAGAGGTCCGCTAGATTGGCCGGGTTGCCTGCGTAGGTGAGGAGGTCGAGATTGACAAGTTTGCGGAGCGGTGAGGAACTTTCGGTGAGGCGTTGTCGGATGAAATTGCTGCCAATGAATCCGCAGCCCCCGGTGACAAGGATGTTCATGGATCGATGAGCTGTCTTTTATTCTGCTTCCTCGCCCTCGGTGAGGACGTCGTCGAGGCAGGCTTCGAACTCGTCGAGTCCGGTGCTTGGAATAATAACGGAGTTCCTGCGCCCGTGGGCTTCTTCGGTGATTTTGAGAAAGCGTCCGCGGTCATTCTCGCGAAGCTCGATAATGATGTGCTTGCGTTCGACTTGGAGTTCGCGCAGGGCGATGGAGTGTTCCATATGGAAAGGTCGGCATACTATCGGACGGGGAATGGGTGGATCAAACGAAAATCCCTCTCGCTCGAGTTAATGTTTCGATCCCAGCAAATAATCGGGGTTCAGTTTTTTGAGTGCAGGAAGAGTGAAGAGGCCGTCTTTGCGGATGAGCTTGCCGTCGAACCACACCTCGCCGCCGCCGTAGTCTGGGCGTTGGATGCAGACCATGTCCCAGTGGATGCGGCTCGTGTTGCCGTTTCCCGCTGTTTTATAGGCTTGGCCGGGCGTGAAGTGGAAGGAGCCGGAAATTTTTTCGTCAAATAGGATGTCGCGCATCGGGTGGAGGATGTGGGGGTTGAATCCGAGCGCAAACTCGCCGATGTAGCGGGCGCCGGCGTCGCTATCGAGAATGCGGTTGAGGGCGGCGGTGTTGTTCGCTGTGGCGTTTTCCACGCGTCCTTCGGAGAACTCCAGGCGCACATTGTCGAAGGCGTGGCCCTGATAAATGCTCGGGACATTGAAGGTCACATGACCTTCAACGCTCTTTTTCACCGGGCAGGAAAACACCTCGCCGTCGGGAATGTTACGGTCGCCCCCACAGGTCACAGAGCCGATGTTTTTGATTGAGAAGCGGAGGTCGGTGCCGGGGCCCTTGAGGTGAACCTTGTCGGTGCGGTCCATGAGTTCCTTAAGCGCAGCCATGCCGGGAGCCATGCGGCCGTAGTCGAGCGTGCAGACCTTGAAGTAAAAATCCTCGAACGCTGGCGTGCTCATCTGTGCCTGCTGGGCCATGGCAGCCGTCGGCCAGCGGAGGACGACCCACTTTGTTTTGTTGATCCGCCAGTCCATGACAGGGCGCATGGCGCCGGAAATAAGACGCATTTTTTCATCCGGCACATCGGACATTTCAGTGATGTTGTGGCTGCCGCGCACGGCGATGTAGGCCTGCATTTTTTTTATGCGGGCGAGTTCGATAGAGCGGGTAATCTCAAGTTGTCCTGCTTCCGCTCCGAGGGCCATTTCGCGGCTGATGCGGGCATGGTGGTTTTGCACGAACGGCACGGCTCCGCAGGCGCGGGTGGCACGGATGAGCGCGATGGCGATTTCCTCAGGCGCGTCGAATATGTCGATGAGCACATTTTCGCCGGGTTGGAGTTTGGTGGAATGCCGTGTCAAGACATCGGCCAGTCGGTCACAGCGTGGATCGTGCATAAAAAAATCAGCGTGGGAATCGCGAAGACAGTTCGCCCAGGCGTTGAGCAGCGTAGGCCGAGAGGGCGGGACGGAAGAGCGGAAGGAGGAATTTTGCCAGATTGAAAAGCGCACTAAAAAAGCTCTGCCAGCCACTGCGGGCAGGCTCGGGCTTTTCAAGTTTCACCCCTTTTTTGCCGGGAATGGTTTGCGGCGCCTTGCGTGTCTTCGGGCCCGCAAGAATGTAGCCAAGCGCGGCGGCGCTGCCCAACCAAGCGAGTGGACGGGTCTTCACCGCACGCCGGATTTTTGAGACGAGGTTGAGTTCCTCGGCGACGGAGGCTGTGTCGCGGGCTATCGCTACGCGGCTACGGCGGAGCTCTTCGAGGATTTCCTGTTTGCTGGTCATGGCTTGGAACTTTTGCGGAGGGATTCCAAATCGCGGGCCATCTCGCGGCGGGTTTCCTCAAAAATCGGCGTGCGGCTATGGACCTTCACATGGCGGGCGCAGAGGTATGCCAACAAGGCGTGCAGCGCGGTGAATGCCCCAAGAATCCAAAGCCAGGAAACGCCCAGCACAAAGGCCGCAAAGAACGCTACTGCGAATATGAGAAGGATGTAACCGAAGGCAGCAAAAAACAACGCAGCCAACAGCATAACGAGCAGCCTAACGCCCAGAGCTGCTGCTTCCCGCGACTCTTCGCCAGCGAGTGACCCCATGGCCTGCGCATAACGGCCCAGCGAGCCCACAAGACTCAGCAGCTCCACCATCAGGCCCCTCGGAGCTGAAACCGTGGCTTTGGTGTCCAAAGTATCCTAACGGCGGAGGAGTACTCCGAGAACGAAGCCTACGCCTGCGGCGATGGCGACTGCCTGAAGCGGATTCTCTCGAATGTAATTCTCCGCCCCGGTCTGGTAGTCGTGGGCGCGATCGTAGGCATCCGAGTAGATCGAGTTGGCGCGGTTGCGAACATTGTCATAGGTCGCGCTGGCGGCGGCACCGAGGTCTTTGGCGGCGGCACCGAGATGTTCGCGGCCGGTTTCGTAGGCGGCTTTCGCCTCTTTTTTCGCAGTGTCACCCACTGCGCGACCGGCTTCGGTTGCCGCGTCGATGGCTTTTTTCGCGTGTTCGCTACTGCTTTCGAGCTTTTTGCTCACGATGTTGTTATCAGGTGTTTCGGACATGGTAATAGATTCCTTTAGTCTCATCCTGCCATGGAATTGCCCCTTGGCAAGTGCCTATCCGCTGTTGATCATGCGGGGTCTATGTCCCATGTCACTGCCTTTGCGCCCGGTCGCGTTGAAATTCTCGGAAATCACACGGACTACAACGGCGGCGTTGTTCTTTCAGCCGCCCTCCAGCTTGGTATCACGGCTACAGGTCGCCGCCTCGAGAATGGCGAGGTCCGCCTCTCCAGTTCGGGTGTTTGCCATGAGGAAAAAATCCAGCGCGCGGCAGGCCTCAAGAAAACCGGCGAGTGGATCGACTATCCGCTGGGAGTCGCCGAAATGTTGGCCCGTGCGGGCGCCGAAGCCGGTGGATTCGAGGCGTCCTATGAATCCACGCTTCCCGCCGGCGCTGGGCTTTCGAGTTCCGCCGCCTTGGAAGTGGCAACGGCGGTTCTTCTCTCTCGCCTCTACCCTTTTGAAATTTCCCGTATGGATCTGGCGAAACTCTGCCGCCGCGCGGAAAATGAATTCGTCGGCGTGAATTGTGGCCTCCTCGACCAAGCGTCCTCCGTTTTTGGAAAAAAAGACCACCTGGTGTATCTCGACTGCCGCAGCGAATCGGTGGATGCCGTGCCGTTTCCATCGCACCTTGGCCTTCTCATCATCAACTCCGGGGTGAAACACGCGCTCACAGGCGGCGAGTACAACGAACGGCGCGAGCAGTGCTTTGAAGCAGCTCGGTGTATGGGCGTGGCTGCCTTGCGGGACGCCTCCAGCGCACAACTCGAGGCCACCGGGATGCCGGAATTGGCGAAGCGCCGGGCCCGTCACGTGGTAAGCGAAAATGAGCGCGTGCTCCTCGCTATCGATGCCCTGCGCTCTGGCCGTTCCGAGGCTCTTGGGCCGCTCATGTCGGCTTCGCACCGCAGTTCGATCGAAAATTTTGAAAACAGCACGCCAGAGCTCGATTTGCTCGTGAGCCTAGCCACTGTCCAGCCAGGATGCCTCGGAGCTCGCCTCACCGGCGGAGGATTCGGCGGCGCCGTGGTTGCCTTGGTTGAGATTGGTGCCGCAGAGTCTGTGCGCGTCGCGGTAGAGGCCGCCTACGCCGTGCAAACCAACCATAAAGCCACTGGCATCCTCTGCCGAGCGGGAGATGGCGCCCTTCCTGTCCAAGATTGAGGAAACAACCATGAACGACCCTACGCGCAAAACCATCAGCCAACTCCGCAGCCAGTGCCGTGGAATTTCTCTCTCCGCACGCCTGCGCGGGCAAGTCGATGAACTCACCAAAAAAGAATCCTCAAACGGCAAGCCCTACTGGGAAATGAAGGTCCGGGACGCCGGCGATGTTCTCACGCTTCGTGCTTGGTCCGATACGGATGCCTTCGCAGCTTGCCAGGAACTCGCGCGCGGCGAGTGCGTTGAGGTAGAGGGGGAATTTGCAGTCAATGGTAGTTTCGGCCTCGATGCCCGGCGCTGGCGTATGAGAGTAATGAATCCTCAGGAGACGGCGGAACTTTTCGCCGGCGGCGAGGCGGAGACGGCTGCGTCGGAAAAGGACTTTGCGGATGTGCGTGAACTCGTGCAAACCATGCGGGATCCTCGTTTGCACTCGCTCTGCGAATTGTTTCTCCAAGAATTTGGGCCCCGCTTCCAGCGCGCCTGCGCCGCACGACATAATCATCACGCCCACCGTGGGGGTCTGCTCCGTCACACCGGTCAGATGATGCGCTCCGCCTCGGCCGTCTGCAGCGTCTATGCTGCCCTCAATCGCGACCTATTGCTTGCCGGGGTTCTATTTCACGATTGCGGGAAACTTTGGGAAATGTGTCCACCCGAGGCGGGGTTTGAAATTCCACGAGAGCTGCGCGGCGAACTTCTCGGGCACATCAGCATCGGTATCGAAGCGGTGAATGCCCTCTGGCGCAAGCTGCCCCTCGAGAACTGGCGTGGCATCGAGCCCGCATCGGACGATGTTCGCTTGCACCTTTTGCACCTCATCGCCTCGCATCACGGGGAGCTCCAGTATGGATCCCCCGTCGAGCCCAAGACGCCCGAGGCCATCGCCCTCAACATGGTCGACAACCTTGATGCCAAATTGGAAATGCTCGCCATGGCCTACACGCGCCAACCG
>Ga0164293_10003775_pt1 | contig 12943 bp, 13 predicted proteins | sample GEODES118metaG_FD_111487 | JGI IMG/M metagenome (GOLD analysis project Ga0164293, IMG submission 111487) | Eutrophic lake water microbial communities from Lake Mendota, Wisconsin, USA - GEODES118 metaG | ecosystem: Environmental > Aquatic > Freshwater > Lake | place: USA: Lake Mendota... | reverse complement strand
TGGATAAAAATAAAAAAACAATAAAAAGATAATAAGAATAGAATAAGAATAGAATAAGAAAAATAAGAATAAGAAAAATAAATTAAAATCATTTTATTAATTATAATACTAATATAATGCTTGATAAAGAAGTTATTATGCTTATTATGAATTGTAAAAAATATCAATGGAAAGCAGATATCCAAAGAAATACCTGGTTAAAATCTGTTCCAGGCTTTATTAAATATTATCATGTTATTGGTGATGAAGATTTAGAAACAGAATATAAATTTTATAATAATGATAATAGTAATGAAGAACCAAATATTTTATATGTAAAAACACCAGATGATTATAACTCACTTCCAAACAAAGTTATTACTTCTTTTAAAGCAATAAATGATACATTTAGTTATAAATATATATTTAAAACAGATGACGATCAAAATCTTATAAATACAAATTTTTTTGAAGTTTTATATAATTTACTTAATGCTAAAGATAAACCAATACATTATGGAGGACATATAATTGAAGTTAATAGACCATATTTATCTGAATATTATAAATTACATCCTGAATTACCAAAGGATCTGCCTATACAAATTACAAAGTATTGTAGTGGAAGATTCTATTTTCTCTCTCATAAGGCAATTCAGAATCTTTTGACAAAGAGAGAATCAATTACCAAAGAATTTTTAGAAGATTATGCTATAGGTTTTAATTTACATATTTTTTTCAAAAATAATATGCTTAAATTAAATACTAATAAGGTATTTATTGATATTCAACTTTAAAATCGAATTATGTAGAAAAATTAATTTTACTTAATGAAATTGGTGGTTTATTTTGAATATAATTCATTCTAATGTTTTGATGATTTTGTGATACTAGCCATTCCTTAGTTAGATCTGTCATGGCACGTGTATAATTTGTTGACCTTTTTTCTATATCACTGTAATCTTCTCTCTGAGTAACAGTTAAAGGTGTAATTAAATACCAATTATCCTTTTGTTGAAGTTTAAACCAGAACTTATCTATAGCATATAAAAATTTGTTATTAGGTTCTTTAATTAAATTAGTAATTCCATTTCTTATGTTATCAATTAAAGTATTGTAATAATGATTTTTTACAATATATCCAGTTGTTGTTTGACATTGTGTAACTTTTACGCAAGTATTATCAATAACTTCATGTGGCGGAACATTATTTCCTGCTATTAAAATAACATCCCAATCTGAATGTAAATTTAAAAACTTGTTTATTTGTTCTTTAAATAATTCTGGATTTAAAAATTTAATATCATCTTCAACAATTAAAATGTGATCCCAATTATTTTCTTTTGCTATTTCTAGACATTTAAGATGACTCATACTACAACCTAGAGCACCATTTGGCAGTTTAATAGCATTAAATCTGTTTGCTTGTATACCAATTATGTTTAATTGTTCTTCAACGTGTATTTTTCTGTCATTTCTAAAGTCTAGATTAATATAAAAAGAATGTTTAATATCAGATATATTTGAAATCATATTTAAAATATATATGTATTTATTTTTAATTTATTTAAACTAATAATCTATTTTAATATTAATACTTTTTATTTATGTTTTTTTTCTAAACGTATATTTTAAATGATTTATACAGATGTAGAAAAAGTAGAAATATCAAAGAGTATTAAAATGATATCAATAAATGACGCCATTGAAGACTTTAATAAATTAAAATTAATAGGTTTAAGTGCTTGTAATATTTCTTCTAGATGTAGAACTGGAAATAATGTTGTCGATTATTTTACATTTACAGAGAGACTAAATACAAAAGGTAAATATGATGTGAATTTTTTTGAATTTATTGCTAATATTGATGAATTTAAAAAAAAGAAATTTATATCAAATATGCTGAAATATTATGAAGACGTAAAAAATAAAAACAAAACAAAAAATAATTATATTGTTTTAAAAGAAGTATATAATATTTGTATTAGTGCGATTAATATTTTTAGGCCATTAGTTGCTATGGAAATATATATAAAATATAAGCCTACGTCGGTTCTTGATTTTACTTGTGGTTGGGGAGGCCGATTAGTTGGTGCGTGTGCTTTAAATATTCCGAATTATATTGGTATTGATATTAATACTAATTTGATAAATCCATATTTACAAATGGCATCTTTTTTTAAGGATATTTCTAAAACGAATGTTGATGTTTTTTTTGAAAGTGCTGTAGAATTTGATTATTCAAAAATTTCGTATGATATGGTTTTAACATCTCCACCATATTATTTTTTAGAAAAATATTCAAATAATGAAACCTATAATAATTCTAAGAATGAAATGAAAAATAAATTTTATATTCCAGTATTTTCAAATACTTATAAGCATTTGAAAAAAGGTGGCAATTATTGTTTAAATATTAATAAAGAAATATATGAAGACATTTGTATTGGTTTGCTAGGGGTAGCAAGTGATATTATACCTTTTAAAAAAAGTAAAAGGCAAAATAATTATGAAGAATTTATATATGTTTGGCATAAAAAATAAAAACAACCTTAATAAAGACCTCCTAAATGAATTCTAGCACTGGCTGATGCTTTGGGTTTATATCCGATATATCTTGCGTATTCTTGTGAGAATTTATTTGGTGGTTGAGGTTGTCGTGATTGTTGTGTTTGTGGAGGTGTAGGTGGATGTGAAGTTTTTTGAACGATTGATTGATTGTATATGTCAGTATTCACTTCATTTAATTTATCATTTTCAATTTGATTTAATAAATCTTGAGGAACTTGTTTACCTTGAGATATCATAGATTTAGCCATATTTTCTCTTCTTTCTCTTGTGGTTGGATAATATGGGATATTGGTCCAATCATTTGTATTAGAAATAACTTGTTTAGTTTCTTTTATCTTATCTGGATTAATTATTTTTCTTTTTGGTTCTCTCAAATCATAATTATAAAACTGGTCGTTTTCAAATCTAATATGCGTTAAAAATGTTTGAATATTAATTACAAAAATACGTTGATTATCTACTATAAAAATATTATCATTTGGATTATCTGATTTAGAACTTATATTATATTTTAATGTAGTAATTGTTTTTAAACCATCAACACCATTATCTTTATCCATTCTCCATGGATCTTTTCTACTTATTATTCTTGATATACCATCAAATAATTGTAAAATTTGAGGACTACCAATTTCATAAAATATTGAGCGATCAATTTTTAACCCATAATGATCGCACCTTTTTTGTAAAGTATTATCTTCCATACCCCATCCCCAATAACAAGGAAACCCATTTATTTTTTCAAAATCAGAACCCTTCATAACTACAATTCCTCCTAATGCGTATTTAAACCCATAATAATGTTTAACTACACCTTCTGTTGTTTCATAATCAAAAATTTTATAAAATGGAATAGTATCTACATCATTAAAAATAAAAGTAATGTTTTTATAATCGTCTGGATATTTTTCTTTTATTGCTAAAAACCCAATATTTTTTGTAGCTCCTCTGTTAAAAGTTCTTGCGTCGCATTGATGAGAAAAATAAATTTCATAATCATCACAATCTTCTAAAATAAAACTCATATGTTTACTAAAAAAAAATTTATGCTGAATACGATTCCTATATGGAACAATAAAAACTCGTTTAGGCGCTATTTGTTTTTCAGACATAATAAAATGATTTATTATTATATTATATATTTAACTTAAATTAAGAATTAATATATTTCTTAATAATTACAGCAGGTAACAACTCATCTTGAATTTTTTCAAGTTTCTTAAAGCATTTATTAATTGTAACTTCGCTTATTTCACTGACAATTTTTACATCTTTTTTACTAACATTTAATTTACATATTTGTGAAATAAAATATACAACTCCTGCTGCGATTGAATGAGGAGTGTTTTCTGGCATAATATTTGATTTTTCAATTTTCATAGAAATAAATTGACATAACTTAGTAAGCTCTTGATTAATATTTAATTTACTACAAAATCTTTGAATAAAATCTTCTGGTTTTGTCTTACAAAAGTTTGTTTTATCTTTATTTACCATGTCTTTCTCCAAATTATTTATTATTGCTAGAGCATTTTTACAACCTTTTGTAGCACTTGTAACATCAAGATGAAATATATTTGCTATTTCTTTTGCTGTTCTTGGAAAATTATTAATTCTACAAGATATGTATTTAGAAGCTGCTATAATTCCATCTCTATTATCACCTCTAAAAGTTAACTCATATTCTGATATTTTTTTATGATATCTCATAGCATCATCTATAATCATTTTTGGAATACCGGCATTTTGTGCCATATTTGTAATAATTTGAAATTCATCATATTGCGATTTTTCTTTGTATGGCATAGACTGCCATTCCGTGTATCGTCTTATTTTTCTCATTTCATATGACATTGAACCAACGCATAAGACTTTACAACCATAAGAAGATTCTTCTAAAAGAGGATTTATTGGCATTCCGCATCGTGTAGGATCAGAATTTTGATTATCATCTGCTCCATAGTATCTCCATTCAGCTGATTGATCTACAATGTCCTTATATATGATTCCACATTTTTCATTTCTGCAAGTTAAAAATCCTTCATCTGAAAATGCTAAAGTAGTTTCACATCTTTCACAAAATTCTCTATTTCCTGAAGATCTATATATACATTCTAATGGATCAATATTTTTTTTATTGCCATCAATTTCGTTACTAAAAATATTCCATAATTCTGTTTTATTAATACTGGATTTTTTTTTAGCGCTTTTAACATTATTGGTTATCATGTTCTTATTTTCTTTCATATAGAAAATAAAAATTAGAATCAATTTTATTTAATTATTTTAATTTATTTATCATTATTTTTTTTAAAAAGATATACTATATGGGAAATTCATCATCAACACAAAATAATAAGCAATTTTCTAATTTTTATGAAATTATAGATTATATAGCAAGTTATTATATTTTAACTATGGATTTTAAAAGCTTAAGCAAACTTTCAGATAAAGATTATTGTGATAATTTAGTTGTATTAACATCAAATATCATACAAAAATATTTCAATGATTTGGATGTTACTTATTTAGAACAAAGAGTTAAAGATGGTATTGAAGTTAATGAATTAAAAAAAGACAGTATTATTTTTTTAAATAAAGATCAACTAGACAATTTAGATATTCAAAATGATGCGCAAAAAAGCATAAGAAAAAAACGTGTATGTATTGGAATCGCTAAATTTTATGTTAAAATCGCTCATCTTTTTGCCGCTATTGTTATGACTATTAATCCAACGTATATATATAAAGATGAAACAGGTAACATTATTAAAACAGAATTATTAGAAAAAGATAAAATTCCTAAAAATACTAAAAGAAAATTATATAAATTAAATATTTGTGATAATAGAATTAAATCATTAAAAAAGGGAGAAGATTTTAAGAATTCAAATTCAGAAATGGCACAACTTCATCCTAAAATGTGTAGTATGAATTTAAAAAAAGATGGATCTATTAAAAATTTATCAGATGAACCTGGAATTACTGAATTAATGCAATTGTATTTAGATGATAAATACGATTATTCAAATGGCACATTTACTGGAATGTCAGATGAAACAGAAAAACAATTTAAAAAAGATTTACAAATATTTTATACCACATTTACTGGTAATGAAATAATGCCTCCAGAAATTAAAAAATTTAGTGATATTAAATTAAAAGATTACCAATCTAAAAGTGGTTGTCAAGGAGAAAACCCATTATTTAAACAACAATATAGTATATCAAAAAATGATAAATTATTTATTAAATATGCTTCAAACATAAAAGAAATGATTAGCACTGCTGCTTCAAAACAAAATGAATTATTATCAGTAATTAATGATTTATTTATTTTTGTTCCTGATCCTTACACAAAAAAAAATAAAATTAGAATTAATCCAAAATTAACAGATGAATTATTACAAAAAAACATCGTAAAAACTAGAAAAATAATTGTTGAATTATATATAAAATGCGAAACAGATTATGTTAATGGATTAAAAATTTATGAGGCAATTGTAGAGAAAAAAATATTAGAAACAACCCAAAAACAAATTAATACGCTACAAAAAGAATCAGATAATATTGTATCTGAAACTAAGAATATAATAAAACCTCCAATTGAAACTCTTCCTCCAATTGAAACTCTTCCTCCAATTGAAAAGCCTGTAATATCAATTAATAATGAACCTCCTAATAATATAAATCAACAACCTGTATAAAAAATTTAAAATTTTACACTTTTTATTATTAATTAAATGTGTAAAATAATTTATTATTTTTGAATGGAACCAAATAACTTTCGAGCATTTTTTGCCGCTTGAGCTCTAAGCATTGCTTTCGCTTTAGTTATTGAACCTGTTTTTTTTAAAGTTTTTTGTGCTGCGTCAATTGCCGTAGTCCAACCCTTACCACCAGTTTTTCTGTGTGAATTTCTTTTTGCTCTACTTTTTTTCATCGTTCGGTTTCGTTTTGACTTCATTTATATAACATAATATTTTATTAAAAAATATTATAATATTATATTACTATTTTACTATTTTACTAAAATAATTTATGATCTACCAGCGCTACGTTGTGCGGAGGCGGCGCGGGAAGCAGCGGCAGAGGCAGCGCGGGCAGCAGAGGCAGCACGAGAAGCGGCGGCAGAAGCAGAACGGCCAGCAGCAGCGGAACGTCCAGCAGAAGCAGAACGAGCAGCAGAAGCGGCACGGGAAGCAGCGGCAGAGGCAGCGCGGGCAGCAGAAGCGGCACGAGAAGCGGCGGCAGAGGCACCACGGGCGGCAGAACGAGAGCGACCACGAGCAGCGGAACGGGCGGCAGAACGAGAGGCGGTACGACGACGATGCATTCTTCTAGACTTAGACATTTATATATATATAGTTTATAAAAAAAAAGTAAAAATGCTAAATTAAATTTAAAAATTTAAAAAATTTAAAAATTAAATTAATCTGACCAAACTTTATTTGTTGTATGCCACCACATTTTATCTCCTTTTTTTATTTTATACATTTCTCTAAATACTTGCATTCTTGACAAAGGAACATTTGTTCTATATTTGTCTAAAGGATGTGGATTAGTTTTTAACTGTGCTTGAATTGCTTTTTCTGATATTTTTTGTCTTTGATGATAAGCAAAATAAACAAAAAAGGCTTCAAAAGATAATGCCTTAATTGGTAATATATCTTCATTTTTAATTTGAAAATCTCTTAAATATTCTCTACATATTGTCAATCCTGAAATATCTGCTAAATCTTCTCCTATACTTGGTTCCGCATCGAATATAATTTTATCATATGAAGCAAAAACTTCATATTGTTTAATAACATCTTTTTGAATTTTTTTAAATTTTTCTTTATCTTTATTGGTCCACCAATCATTTAATTTTCCTGTTTCATCATACTTACTACCCCAATCATCTAACGCATGCGACATTTCATGCCCTAAAGTAAAACCAATATGTGCTAAATTATATTCAATTCCTCTTTCTTCTAAATCAACGAATGGTTTTTGAATATATCCTAAAGGTATATAAATACCATTCTTTGATGGTGTATATGAAGCATTTACTACATACGCTTGAGTTCCTATAAATTTTGGTGGAACTTGAGACCAATCTATAACAGGAATATCAACTACATTTTTTCCTTCTAATCGAACAGCTTTATTATGTCTCCATTTTGTTATTTTTATTATATTTTCCCACGCATCATCGTTTGAATAATCTAAATTTGGATCTTCTCTTAAAACTTTAGGTGAACCTACTTCTAAATTAAAATTATACAATTTTTTTAAAGCCTTTTCTTTTGTTTTTGGTTGTAACCATTTATTGCGTTTAATTATTCTAATAAATACTGTTTTTAAATCCTCAGCCATTGTTTTAACATAACTTATGAGTTGCTCGTTTTGATATTTATCAATATATTGATTTGTTAAAAATGTATTAAAAGCAAAACCAAGGCTAAAAACTGGAGCTAAATTCTTTTGTACTATTGATTCTTGTCCTTTAACAAATTTACCAGCAAAATCAAATATTATCTCACTACCTTTAGCATTCCATCTATTAAGCTGTCTAATATATATATATACCCAATATGTTCTCCATTTTTTACTATTCCATTCTTTTAATAATAATTCTGTCCCACATTTTAAGTAATTTAGATTTGATGTAATAAAAAATTCTGGCGTATAATTAAACCCTAATTCTTTTGAAAATGTAGCCCAATCAAATTTATATTTATCTAATGCTTCTTTTGTTGTGATTTTATTATATGTATTATCGGCTTTTTTACCTTTTATATAAGTACAACTCATTGCCATTATAAAGTCTATTTCTATCAAAAATACATCTTCAATATTAAAATCATGATTTGGTCCAAAAGAGTTTTCAAATAATTTATATACATATTTAAAAAAATTTTTTTTATAGTTTTTTTTATAATCTATATCAGTACCATCATCAAAATAAATATTTATATCAATTAATGATAATTGAGGTTGGTCTATATAACATCTAAATATAGAAGGGTTTTTATCATCTGGATTTAAAGTCCATGAAAATGGAGCACCAAATGATATTACTTCATTGTTATTTACTAAACCTAATAATTCCCATACATTACCATTTTCCCGTATTTTATCAATTGTATTTAAAAAATCCATTGAGTATTTTTTAGTTTGTTGATCTGTATTAAGCTTTAATTGCGAATTGTAGAAGTTTTTTAGTTGTTTAGATAGTGTATCATTATTATGTTTTATATAATCATTAACAATTTCTAATAACTCTTTATAAACTTTATCTTGAACTAATCTAAAACTATCAACTTGCACTATGTATTTTTGTTCTTCTTCCAATACTTTTTGATTTATCCATCTCTCATTTATATATGAATAAAAATCATTTTGGGGATTAATATTTGAGGGACTAACTGCTTTTTTTAATTCCTGAATATCACTTTTTTCTAAATCAAAATCTTTTGAAGAATAAATATCTCCATAAACCTTTTCAAATTTATCTTCAAATGTGTTATATACATTAAAAAAATTTTTACATTTATTTTCTAGATTTTTCTTTGTTCTATTTTTCTTTTCTTTCTTAGTTTGTTTATTTTTTTTTGTAAAACTCATATATATATATATATTATATATTATATATTTATTTTTTATCTATTGTTACCACCTTAGCTATCTTCTTTACTATTTTATCAGCCTTTTCAGCATCATTATCACCAGACCCTCCCATTGCTTCTAATACAATATGATTATATTGATCGCTTTTTAAAGAATCACTATAAATACAATCTGGATACTTTGATCTCCATTCTGGGAGGGCACATATATTTTTATTAGAAATGTATTTGATTGCCTTTTTAATTTTCTTATTATCAGGATCTTCTTTTTCCCATACATTTTTATCTTTTACATATAATGAATCTCTTTTTGGATCACTACAATGGACTGGTCTCATATTTTCTTCTAAAGCATTTAAATGTTTAATAATGAGTTTAGACATTCCATTAACGTATCCTAATTCACCTATGCTTTCAATATCGGATAGTTGAATTTTAATAGAATCAACAAAATCCATAATATTCATCGCATCTTTACAAGTTTCATTCAAGAAAACTTGAAGATTAAATGTTTTATTATTTGAATTAATAATGCCATTTGTATTATTAATTGTTCCATTTTTTATTATATCTAACATTTGTTTTTGAAGTTCATTATTTTGCTGAATTAGTGTAAGAATCAAATTTTTATCAGATATATCTATTTCTTTTTCTTCTTTTATTTCTTTTTTTTTAAAACATTTTTTTTTATGTCTCCATAATCCAGATTTATCCTTGTATTTTTTTTCACAAATTTCACAAATAGGCTCAGAGCAGGTTTTTGGCAGATTTTCGTTGAAAATAGTTGATTTTTTATGTTTACTAGTCAATAAATGATCGTCGAAGCTACTTTTTTTACTTGTTCCATAGTCACATTTTTCACAATAAAATTTATGGCAGTTTTTAAGCAGATTTTCATTGCTAAACATTGCTATATATTAGCATTATACAAAATTCTTAAATAATTATTTTTTTAAATAATAAAAAATTATGCTAACAAAATTAAAAAAATATAAAAAGTCGGCAGACGCTAATTTTAAATTATGCAGTAAAAACACATTTTTTCCAAAAGTCAAAGGCCTCTTTTCAAAATTGGACATTTTTTTTGTCCATTTTTAGTTTTTTGCCCGGACTTTTAAGACAAAAAATTGTAATTTTAAATAATAAATTGGAAAAGTAACTTAAAGAAACTTATCTTCAATTTTACTTAAAAGATCTTCTTCATAAACTAAATTTCCAGAAGGCTTATAACTATTAATTGGAGTATAATTTTTCTTTTGTTGTTTTCCTTGAGTTGTTTGCTCTTTAGTATTAAACATATAATCATTCGGATTTGTATTATCATAATTTGTTTTATTATCTTGACTTTCTGATTCATCAATTTTTTCTCCAAATTCATTTATTACAATACCAGTTTTTTTCTTAAGTTCTGTTCTAACATAAGATGGAACCCAATGTATCCATGAAATAAATAAAGTATTTGGATGAATATATCTAACATTAAATTTATTCTCTTGTAATTTATCCATTAAATAAGCAATACACGCTGCTTGATCGTATTTTGGCACACCAATAATAACTTCAGGAACTAAAAACCAACAAAAATGTTCGTCTGTTTTTTGTCTAGATGTAGTTTTTATTCTAACATGTATTCTATTCAAAATTTTGTTAAATAATGTTAATTTATTTAAATCATATTGCCTTTTTTTTTCGTATAATTCATCAATATTTAATTTTTCTGAAAAATCAGAAATATTTTCTAGTGTAAATATATTTGCCATTTGAAAATAAGTTAGAAAAAAATATAAATAAATATATGTATTGATTTATATTTTTATTTTATTTTGTGCTCTCTTCACAACTTAAATAGTGTTCTAAATATACACTATGATCGTCTGTATTTGTTTCTTTTAATAAAAATTGTTCCGAACAAAGAGGATCTTCACAATTTGTTGTACTACATTTATACAAATCACCATTTTCATTTTCATATATTTCATTACATGAATGATAATAGTTCATTTCATTTGGAGGGATATGTGGAACAATATCTTTATAATGTGTATAACGATTCAATTTTTCTTTATAAAATAATGAAACAAAATCAGCATAATTCATATCTCCTATTCTTGGCTGTCCGTAATTATATACAGTGGAATAAATATTATTCAGATTTAATTCCATCATCATTAGTTGTGCTATTGCTGCTCCTAATGAGTGACCTGTTATAACAACATTTTTATAATTATACTTTTTTTTTAAAATATTTATATTTATAATTACTGATGATTTAAGATGAAGCGTAGTTGTATAAAAACCATCATGAACGCTACAATTACATTCTGGATAAGAATCATATGGAATTTTTTTAAATTTTAAATTATTGATCCAATTTAATACTGATGAAGATCCTCTAAAAGTAACATAAATTGTTTTTGTTTGTGGAATAATTCCTATATAGCCTTGTAAATCTGTTACCTTATCATATAAAATATTTGAAACTACAAATCCAGTTGCTGGCCCTGCTAAAACCATATCCATATAATTTTCTTTATTACAATATGCGGCTCCACTTAACCATACAGCTATTTCATAGTCTTGAAAATATGAATTTACATTTATAATAAAAGTAAATAATAATGAAAATATTCCAAAAAACTTCATTTATATATTTATATAAATAATATAAATAGAATTGTATTTATATTATTATCAATGGAAAATAATATTCAAGTATTTGATGAGACGTATTATGGTAATGGAGAATTTGATTTTGTTGGAGATGAATCTATTAAAGAGTTTTTAAAAAGTGCACATAAAGCAATTACTTTATGCGAATTATGGGATTGGATTAGAATTTATCAGCCTGATCCTAAATCTGGATTTATGTGGAGCAAAACCCCAGAATTAGATAGAATAAATAAACAAATGTGGAAGGACCCTGTTAATAGTAATCATTCTGGTAGTTCATATGGATTTATAATGAGAGAAATGGAACTCATTGCTAAAAAAGGTTATGAAAATTATAAAAATACATATTAAGTATACATTATTTAAATACAATTTCATAATAATAATTATGCCATTAATTAAACATTTAGTTATAGCTGGCGGAGGACATACAATGATACAAACATTAGGTTCACTCCAATATCTTGAAGAAAATAAATTTATTGATATTAATAATATTGAAACTATTTATGGAACATCTGCTGGAGCAATTATAGGCGTATTAATTTGTTTAAAATATGACTGGATTACATTACGAGACTATATTATTAAAAGACCATGGCAAGAAGTTTTCCCAGTAAATATTCAAAATATTTTTGATGCTTACACTAAAAAAGGAATATTTGATGATAAAACTGTTATTAAATGTTTTAAACCTTTATTTGATGCTAAGGATATATCCTTAAATATATCTTTAAAAGATTTTTATGAATATTCCAAGATTGAGTTACATATGTTTTCGTTTGAAGTCAATGCTTTTAATGTCGAAGATATTTCTTATTTAACTCATCCAGATTTAAATCTTATTACGGCAATACAAATGTCTTGCGCTTTACCTGTTTTGATGACTCCTGTTTGTAGTGATAATAAATGTTATATAGATGGAGGTGTTACTAGTAATTATCCTTTAAAAAATTGTATTGATTCTAACAAAAATATTGAAGAAATATTAGGATTAAAAAATCAATATGACGATCATAAAAAAAGTCAGATTGATTCAAGCTCTACATTATTAGATTTTATAACAAGTTTTTTATTTAAATTAATTCATAGTATTGGTTCAAATAATT
>Ga0164293_10003773_pt1 | contig 12943 bp, 11 predicted proteins | sample GEODES118metaG_FD_111487 | JGI IMG/M metagenome (GOLD analysis project Ga0164293, IMG submission 111487) | Eutrophic lake water microbial communities from Lake Mendota, Wisconsin, USA - GEODES118 metaG | ecosystem: Environmental > Aquatic > Freshwater > Lake | place: USA: Lake Mendota... | reverse complement strand
GAGATCAGGCTGATCAGAAAGAAAATAGCAAATACATTTTTCATTGAGTGGGCATTTTATTAATAGTCATATAAATCGATTCATTGACAACGGTGCCGTCTGCAGCCTTAATGCGCAGACGCAATCGCACGGAATTGGCTTTTTGCAAGGCAGGCATCTTAATGTCGAGACTCTTGCCTGCATTTCCCGCATTCAGCCCACTGACCGCCAGCCTATCCTCACCTTCTGTTCCAGGGTTCAATACAGAATAATGCGCAGAGCCATACTTGCTGGTCCACTGATAATTCCACATACTCACCTCAACATCTGAGGTATCGAGGGCTGACGGATCCAGCGAAAAATTGAAGGCCACGCGAATACCTGAAGGAATGACGTCAACATCCTTAACGAGATGCCCTTCGCCACCCGTGTATCGAATGCGCGACAATGTACCATAGGTCTGCGCCACACCATCATCCCAACCCGTGAGTCCCGTTACATAAAGATTGTTGTCAATAGGATTCACTGCGGCGCGCTGTATGCCTGCATCGAACTGGAAGGGCAGTGCAACCATAGATGCCTGCCACACACCTTCCACGTTCTTTGGCCTAACGTAGTAACACCAGCCCGTACCATAACTGGTATGTATAAACGAGTTACCCAGCGGTCCCCATGCTTTATCTGACCAGGTGCCTCCACCGGGCGAATTATCAAACTCCTGCGGCATCCACAATGCAGGCTGGGCGAACGTATCAGGCACCTGAATAAGGTCAGCACTAACTACCGCATCCTTTATCTTCTCTTTGGGAAACGACTTGCCGTCGGGGCTCCATCTGGGAGTTGAAAAATTTGGAACATACCCGTAATATTTCCCTTGCTCGATGACGTTGATCTTGTTCGCCGGTGTCCAGCTCCCCTGGTTATCACTTACAAAGATGTTGTCGTCCGGAGATATGGTAATTCCATTATTAACCCGGAAACCTGTGGCAATAGATTCAGAAACCCTGCCATCCGGAGACACCTTCATGACGTTCCCGGGATCTTTATTATCGGTAAACTGCCCGGGCTTTACGTAGTATAGATTTCCTTTTGAGTCCCTTTCAAGCCCGAAGTTAAAGGCATGAAAGAAATTAGAAACGTCTTGATCCGCGTACATCTGCTCATAAAAATCGATCTGCTCATCCCGATCAAGGTCGTGCAATTTCATGATCCCATTCCTGCAAGTCACCAGGAGCTTATGATCTACTACTTGCATCCCCATGGGCTCATAGAGCCCCGTGGCAATTCTTTGCCAGCTAATTTTTTGTAATGTACTGTCAACGCCCCTGGCCAACCATACATCACCAACATAGGTGCCAACGTATAAGCCTCCATCGGGTCGGAAGGCGAGTGTTGTGGGCCTGATCCAGGCATTGTATGGATTATCGTATGGAAGCGTTATCTGATCTACCGTGTATGGATAGTCGAGCGGAATATTAACGAGTTTGGAGATGGAGGTTTTGTCTTTGTCTTTGTAAAATCGGGAATCAAAATGCGGGCGCGCAGCATTGGTGGTCCCTTTGGCTACCTGTAGGCTGACTGGTGCCGGCGATGAATGCTTGATCAACTCAGATAACGAGCTATCAGCGTACTTCCTCAAAGAAACATAGCTTTGGAACTGTTGTAAAGGTTTTATTCCAATACCTGCTTTTCGGGTAATGGTCAGGGTTAGTTGTTCCTTTGAAGCAGGAATGGCAAGCAAGACGCGGTTATCGGGTGAGACGGTCCACCTCAGACCTTTCACAGAAGAAGAGGCACTGCCGGCGATGAATTTTTGAGACGTTGATCTGCTCATTAAAATGATCAGGCCCTGACCTGGCTCAACTGGTTCACCTTCCACAAAGATTCCATCTGATTTCATCGTTCCGGCAACAATACCGCTTGCACTATCTTGCAAATTCCCAATCACCACATTGAGGGCCTCACCTGGGGCTATAGTCAGCCGCTGGTTCAAGATAATACCGTCGCCCTCGTTACTGGCTGAGGGCATTTCCAGGATTTCGCGGCCTTCCACGGCGTAAGACAAGATGACTCTTCCAGCCCTCAGATAATGACCGTGATATTGAAAAACTGAAGGCTCCGGAACGGATCGCTTTCCGGTTTTCGATAGCATCGCTTCGTGTTCCGGAGAAAAAAGCCATTCCCAGGTTTGAATGCCCTCCGGCCTATTGCCCTGTATAGCAGGTTGTCCTTCTCCTCGGTATAGTTTATACTTTGTATCAGACAGATTCAGGGACCCTTCCCATAGTGCAGTTGAACGCAGGCGCAGCAAGTCGTAGTTCAAAAAAATAGTCTTCCCCAACTGAACAGTTAGTGTTGACGTGCTGTGTTCCTTGATTTGAGAATAAATAGCGGGGCCGTAATCGCTGACAGATTTGTTAAACCATTCCTGTCCGTACTGCAGGGAACCCTTTTTTGCCTCCTCTTTGACCAGCGTTGCCTGGTCGGCTATCACAGTCATTTTCGGAAGAGAAGCCAAATAGGCTGTCGTGATGGGGAAATATTGGGTTTTGTTGGAAGGCTTGATAAACGATTCGCGGATGTATTGGATCACATAATAGCGTTCCTGGGGAGTTAACCACGACTGGGCGGGCATGATTCCGGCGCCGTTTGTGATCGTCTTCCACATATCGAAGGGCTTATTGCCGAACCGCATGGGATCTTTTGTAAACGAGCGAGCCTGTGGAAGTGATGACACGCCATTGTTACCGTGGCAGATGGCGCAGGCCTTTTGGTAAATTTCCTGCCCTTTAGCCAATGTGGATGCGTCGAGGGAGGTCAGGGCTTTTGCATGGTCGAATACGGGGTTTGTATGATTCACCCCTTGCAGGAAGATGAGCAACAACATGCCTGCCATGGCATATGGCATATAAGGCCGGAAGCAGGCATTAAGGAAAGTCATTCCCTAAAATACGGGAAATCTCGGGATTGACTGATTGGCTCATTCGTTAAGGCCAAATTCTTAACAGCGTATCGCACGGAAGAATTAGCCAATGAGCTAATCAGTTAATTGTAAAAAAAAGGGCCAAGATGGAAATCTAGCCCCGTTTTAAATCCAATATCCTATGAAAAACCAAGTCTGAAACGAACCCCTTGATCTTTATATTGTTAAACTGCTCGATTTCTTTTCACTGTGCATTGCCTTTGCAGAACAGCAAAAGAAGCACCACATCCATGTACCGGAGCAACTGGTCTTTGGTGATATTGGGATGGTAGTAGAAATAGTAAGACTCGGCCTCGCCTTTATTCCTATTCACGAAGAACATGGGAACTTTATTCTTAGTGATCTTCTGGCCGCTAAAAATGCCGACAGGTGATACTGCCTCCAGGTTGACGATTACTCTAGCAGTCTTGTCCTCCATCACACTGATCATATTGCTGGTGAGATCAAATTCTGCGTAAATCGCATTATCCCCGATCTGCCTCAGGACATGACCAGTTCCACCGTCTTCGATCAGCCGAAATCGGTAGACGGCGAAATTATTCTGTCTGAAGGGATGTATGAGGGCGAGTTCAGAAACTACTGCCTCCAACCGGGTACTCCGGATTCTTCGTCATTGAATGCCTATCGGCAGACACCTCTTTCAGGCTACCGGAAAGACATCATAGAAACTGTACTACGGCAATGCCCTGACCGCCCCGATCTTCAACAGCACAACGTTCACCAGTATGCGTAATTTACTTGTTACTTGAACTGGGAAAAAGTTCTTTTGAAGTCTATGAAAGCATCGTGGTGCTTCGCCAGCATTCTCTGAAAACCAAGGCAAAATACAAAACTGACCAGTGGTACCCGCAAGACAGCAACTACTACGTGAGATGCTTCCCCCAGGGATTCCAACGTACGAAAATTCAGATCTACGTTCCAAAAGGCAGCCTGGACGCAAAAGGTAAAAAATCCGGCAACTATCTGGCCTTCAACCCTATAAACATGATGGTCTTCCCGGCAAACCCGAATGCGCAGCGCCTCGGTAAAGGCGCTCTTGTGGCGGATGTGACCCGCAAGATGATCCAGATCCAAAAACTTCCAACTGCACCCAATAGATCACACTAAAACAAGCCTAATATAAGTCTCAAGGGACCCATACTAAATTAATGGCTTGATTTCTACTGCAAAAAATATTGTCAAAAACTTAACCGCGCTGTGAGCGCGGGGTAATAGTTAAGGTAGGTTGCACTTACTCTTTCACCCATGAATTTTTCGAACGAGATACCGGCGCTCATCCTATTTGCTTTTTTCTTATTGCTTCCCGCCGAAATAAAAAATGGCACGCTGGTCAATGCGACCAGACTACCCACTACCGCTACTGTCCCACCAGCTCCCGCCTGTGCTATGATACCAGTTGGATTCTGATCGTTTGTACTGTTATCGACGATCAGTGCTCCTGCAACCCCAACGGCTGTACCAATGCCCAAAAGTACAAAACCAGTTGTGCGCTGGTTCTTGCTCTTTCTAAGAAAATCTTTCTGTATGTCAGTTTTACTTGTACCATCGGTCTGACCAAAGGAAGTAATATAAGAGGCTACAAAAACCAAAAGCATCGATAATTTTTTCATGGCGTAGTTGGGTTTAGAATTTTCCAAATATAGGGATTTCATAAATATTTGACTCACTCATGTTGTATCGTCCCAGAGCCGCTTGCCGGAAAACTGAGTATTTTCAGTTCGCCATCTTCCCCCTAAAGTCTGGGTTATGTTTTACCATGTTTAAGAACTTCAGTTCAATGACAAGGTGTCTGAACTATTCGATGGCGGATTGATCCCGAGCCGGACATCAGCTGAAGCGGGACAGGTCTACCCGCAACTTCACGGGAAATCGAGGAAAGACAATATGAGCCGGTTTTCCCGCCGGGCTACCTGTAAAACCCTCAATAACTATGGGATCATAATGTCACCACCTGACCCGTTCTGACACTTTCATCGCAGGCAAATGCAATACGCAGTGAATTGACGGCATCTTCCACGTGATCTGTAAGGTCAACATCTTCTACGATAGCTTTCAGGAAGAATGCCTGCTCCCGGTCACAGAGTTCCTGGTGATCGGGTTCATCGGTCAGATCGATCCATTCGTCGGGTTTCGTAAACTCATTCTTATCATCAATATCGGCATGATGCCACCTTTGGGATTCCGTTTGGGTATGCGCCTCCACTGAGTCCGATTTTCCTTTACTCCCGGCATCTTTCGCCACTATAGACACACAACCTTTTGGACCGATGACATCCTTCACAAAAAATGCAGTTTCACTGATCATCGGGCCCCATCCTGCTTCGTACCAACCCACCGATCCATCTTCAAAACGGATCTGCAACTGCCCGTAATTATAATTTCCTTCAGGAATATCATTTGTCAACCTTGCTCCAATGGCAGTTACCTGAATCGGTTTTGAGCGAACCATCTGACACATCACATCGATATAATGAACACCGCAGTCAACAATAGGACTCAGACTTTTCATCAGATTGCGATGAACATCCCACATATACCCATGGCTTTGCTGATTCAGGTTCATCCTCATCACCAAAGGCTTGCCTAACTGCTGCGCTATATCTATGAATTTTATCCAGGAAGGATGATGACGAAGGATATAACCTATGACTAATTTCTTACCTGATTTTTTTGCCGCCGCCGCTACACGCTCTGCCCCTTCCACTGAATCAGCAATCGGTTTTTCCATGAACACATGACAATCTTTTTCAAAGGCCATGACGGCAAAAGCTTCGTGCGTATCGGGGTAAGTTGAAATACAAACGGCGTCAGGCTTGGTCGCTTCCAGTGCTTCCGCATAATCACTAAATAACGGATAACCACCGCCCAGTTTCTCGTTCAGCAGCTCCTTGCTTTTGCCGGTAGACACAATACCGCAGATCTCGAAACCGTCCAGCAGTTGAAAAGCCATAGCATGCGATGCCCCCATATTACCGCAGCCCACTACGAGCACCCGAATGTTCTTTGTATTTGTCAATGGAATCAATTTATAAGATGTCAGAATCTGGCAAAGAAACAAGTTTTCTGGTTAATGGGGAACTGTATACATATTGACCGGTCCAAATAAGCTTGAAGGCTGCAGGTGACTGTCTGCCTAATAACTGTTCAACGGACATCAGATTTTAGCCTGATCTTCCAGGCAAGCCCTTGTCCCCGATCAACGTATTCATCCAGGTATTCACTAATTGCACCTTTAACTAGTTATCACCCTCTTTAATCCATTTAGTGATGTCCAGTTGGTAAAGCGCCATCCAGAATCCACCTGCATAACCCCGTTTACGCTTACCATCTTCACATTACCATAAGGAACATCGTCCAGCCCAATAAGAAACCGCATTAGCAGCGTCTACTACAATACATAATCATCGTCAAAAAGTACTGTAAGAAGCGTCCCGGTGGCACTATCTATCTATATTCCACCAAAGACATATATTTAAAGAAGAAACAATAACATGAGAAATCCTGGTAAGACCCTCCCGATCATCCCTTGGTTGATCCTTTGTATTATATCCTGTTTCCCGTCCCAGGCCCAAAACAAAGACATCAGCTACCTTTCTTCGGGCGGGAAGTTGAATCCCCTGCAGGCCAATATGGATATCAGGCATTATACCATCGCGCTGGACGTGGATGTGGCAGGTCAAACCATCAATGGCAGTGCCGAGATCTCCATCATACTTGCCCAACCTGCAGACACCATACTGTTTGATCTCGTTCATCTTCTTACGGTATCAAATATCAAGGTCAACAACAAGGACGTAACCTTTGAACATAAGGATGATAAAATATACATCACCGGTAAAAAGCCGTTTCAAGCCGGCAAACAAATAATCAAAATAATGTACGGCGGTACCCCACCTGTGGCTGTCAGGCCACCTTGGTTCGGCGGGTTTACCTGGACCAAAGACCGGAGCGGAAATCCCTGGGTGGCCATCAACTGCCAGAAAGAAGGCGGCAGAGTCTATTTCCCCTGTAAGGACCACCCCAGTGATGAACCCAATGAGGGCGTGGATATGATCATCACCGTGACAAAAGGGCTGGTGGTAGCGGCTCCTGGTTTGCTGCAGAAAACCACCAACAAAAAAGATAAGCAGACCTACCACTGGAAAACGAACTATACCATCAGCAACTACTGCGTGGTGTTCAATATCGGGAAATACAAGGTGGTATCAAAAGACTATACCACCATTAACGGGAACAAAGTTCCCATCCAATTCTATGTGTTGGAAGAAGACCTTGCCCAGGCAGATAAAGTGATCGAGTTAAAAGCCAGGGATTCAAGGATCCTTGAAAAATACTTTGGCGAGTACCCCTGGTGGAAGGAGAAGATCGGCATTGCCGAAGTTCCCAATTCAGGCATGGAGCACCAGACCATGATCACCTTCGACAACAAGTTCAGGTATGTGAAGATCGGCGAGCACGATTACTCAGATAACCTGTTCCACGAATACGCCCACGAGTGGTGGGCCAATAAAGTCACCAACAAAGACTGGGCACATATGTGGATCCAGGAAGGTATTGGCACCTATGCGGAAGCGCTGGCGATGTACGAACTGGGCGGACAAGCCGCATACGATAAGATGATCAACGGACACCGCAGATCCATCCGCTACATCAAGCCCATGGTAGGCGGGGAAGAACTGTCGGAGGACGAGACCTACCAGCAGGGTGATATTTACTCAAAGGGGTCATTCTTCATGCACAGCCTGAGGTACCTGCTGGGTGATGAGATCTTCCTCCCCACCCTGAAAAAACTGGCTACCGATCCTGCATACACCTACGATCATTTCGTCACCACGGACGATGTAGAAAAGCTCTTCAGCAGCGAATCCGGGCAGGACCTGAAACCGTTTTTCCATTTCTATACCAAAACCATCGACAAAATTGACATCATGATCAAGGAGACCGGACACCAGAGATATGCAATTAAGATCAATAACTTCTTTATGCCCCTGCCTTTTGAAGTCAACACATCAGCAGGCACCACACGGACGGTGATCGGGAAAGAGGGTATCACGGTGACCAGCGAAACGCCGCCAATTATTGATGGGAAAGGTCATTACTTGAAGAAGGTGTCTATGTAACCTTCGCCTGATCAATAAAAAAGGGTTGGATCCTACCAGAGCGGATCCAACCCTTTTTTATAACTCGTTCGCCCGGGGATCGCTATCCCTTTTTCACGCGTGCCTTATCGTCTTTCTTCAGGGGTTTGCCGTCTTTCTTGGGAGCCTCACCATCATCGTCCCTTCCGATCTTCCTTTCTTTACCCTCCTGGGCATCTTTTCCTTCCTTTCCTGCAGGACGCTCGTCACCCCGGTTGAATTTTGCATTCTCGTTCGCTTTCTCTTTGGCGTTCTCCTTGCCCTGCACTCCTCTATCGCCTACCCTTTCGCCTACATCAGTAGCTTTGTCAACCGCTTTCTTAGCAGGCGCTGCTGCCACCTTGGTGGCCGCGCCTGCAACTTTCTTAACTGGTCGCACCTGCGCAAATCCCGCAGAGGTGATTAACACAGCGAAGACGACCATCATCAGGTATTTCATTTTTATCATTTTTTAGTGTTTAGATGTTTATGCTATCTCAGCCAAATCAGAATGTAAAATAAACAAGAACTAATGTTGGCGCAGATGAAAAATTGGCTCAACTTATAAATCAAAACAGACTTGCTCATATTGATTTACCCGATAAAATACTAAAATCCCGGCTCATTCTAGCAGTTTCCCAACACTGCCGCCACAGAGGGATGGACGCCTGCATATGCAGCGGGCTCTGGGCCAAATACCGTTCAAGCGCAGCAGGAGCCATTCCGGTAAACTCCTTATAATCGCGGATCATATGCCTCTGATCAAAATAACCGGCTTCATAGGCGATGCCCGTCCAGCTGCGATCCGGCATGGCTTCCCTCAGGCGGTACGCTTTCGTGAACCGCGCAATACGTGCATACAATTTTGGTGTCATTCCGATGCGCTCCTTGCACTTCCGTTCAAACTGCCTGCGGCTTAAGCAGGCCAGGGAGGAGATTTTTCGATAGACAGGTTCCCGTTACTTGCCATCAATTCACCCATGTCGAGATCGAACGGGAGTGCTGCCAGGAACTTTCCAATTTTCCCGAGGAGAAACTGTTCTACAACATCTTTTGCAGCCCCTATACCCGTCTCATTGATTAACTATTCATTCAGTTGGTTCATCTGATTACCCATCAGTTTGGCAGCATTAAGGCCAACGCGCCAGGAAAAAAGTGGTTACTAAATTCATCCAAAACAACAACGACGAGCTGGTATATGATGTGGCTGTGTCAGACAGCGATATGAATTACCGATATGATCCCGATACGCAACGAAGGAGATCTATCCGGGGTAAAACGGATGTTTGGAGTTCGTTCAATTTACCTGCGGGCAAATACGTCCAAACCCTGACCCTGTCGCATATCAACTACCGGGAAACAAATTACCGGGGCAAACGCGCAGGGGTCGATGGTAATAGCGCGACAAACTTGCTCAATTCCATCGCCAGGATCGGTGTGATAGACGCAAAACAATTTGGAGGGAATAGCTGGCATACGCCATACGGACCCATCTGCCTGTACGAACAGTATATTGCCCAATTATGACTGGCCATCAATGCCCCTGCATATACAAACGGATATAGGCATTGCCCCGGAAATCAACGCGACAATCCCATCGACCCAGATGGGCGTGTAATGGTAAGAGTGGCATTCACCAAATAAGAAGCCATTCCCGGGGGCTTGTCGATGATCCGTATACGAAAAAAGCAGAACTAACCAATGGGTGATTTAAAGCAGATCAGAAATGATGTCCAATGCTGAATTCAACAAAGTCAGCATTTCCAAAATGAGAACGGAGGGCAACACCTGCTGATAACGACTTGTTCTTCAGCATTCGGTACCTGATACCCAATCGCTGGTAAAAGGCATTGGCCTCATCATTCTCATAATTTCGATGGATATAAGCTCCGATGTGTACCGGAATGAAAAGTCGTTCTGTGAGGTACCAATCCCAGCCCACATAAGGTCCGTAGCTGATGCTCTTGCTGAATGCGCTGGCATTACCGCTCACCCTGATATCGCTTCCGGATGAATGGGTAATGTCGAATCCCGCGACGATCCGGTATTTATAGGAAATATGATATCCTGCATTGAAGCCAGCACCCAGCTTATACATCATGGGGCCATTGATTTCCATTTGCTTCATCCCGCCGCCCAGGTAAACTATGTAGCTCATATGTTTGCGGAAAGCTGGAAGAACTGGCACATAGCCCTCATGGAAAACCTCCCTCGTTCTGAACTGCGCCATCAGTTGCAGTGGGATAACATTAACCCCGGCATTGGGCTTTCTGATTGAGCCGTTTGAGTAATGCCTGAAGCCGGTACCTATACTAAGCCGAACTTTGTTCGTGAGCCAGTAGCCCAGGTTTAAAATTGCCTGCAAATGCGGGTTCACGTATGAACCGATGGCTTCATTCACCGGATTGGAGTCCTTGTTGTACTGATTGAAGCCCCACGCCAGGCCTAAACCTATACCGTATGATAAATGCAACCGGCGGTTCTTGTTCGTTACGGGCACTTCGGTAAACCCGTATATCATAAAAGGATTTCCCAACTGGCTATTCCTGAAACTGAGTGCAGAAAATCCAAATCCAAGTAAAGGCTTTCGGTAGATGCGGGCATATACAGAACGGGGGTTCACCTCCCATGCGCCAGCAAAAGAAAAGTTGATGTACGTAGAACTCCTGAGGAGATTATTCACGGATTCTTTATCGTCAACAGGCATGCAATAGCCACGCTCGTAGGAAACACGAAAATATCGGGAAGAAGTCGGTGTGTAAAAAGATTTCGCGGCAGCAACGGCAGCAACGCTGTCGTTGCTGGCCACAGCCGCCGGATAATCGTCCAAAGAGCCTGCCATGATCCTCCCTTCAGGCTCAACCTGAGCCACGCCAGTTTCCTGACCATAACCCAGCCTGGTGAGGCACAACAAAAAAGAAAAGATGATGGCAGATGTTCTCATAATGCTGTACCGGCATAGTGCCGGGGAAAAATACCGGCAAAATTACCTTGAACATCCGCATCCTGAAACAATACAAGGCCCGGCTTGTGTCAAATCGTAACCCTTTTGATACGAAGCCGTAAGAATTGAGATCAACCTTTCAGGTTGATTCATGATGATCATACTCCACTGAAATTCAGGTATTAGAAAAGTCGTTAACGATTTACTCAGTTAATTGAGAAACTGTACTGAATGGCTTTCACTGTCTGGCCAATACTTCCCTGGCCCTTTCCAGTGATAGCTCGAATTCGTTATGTACGTATCGTTTACCTATTAGAAATAAAAGTCTTGACTTTTGGAACTCACTCAGCACTTGAGGTTGGATACCGCTGATGATTAACTGGATCTTGTCTCTTCTGCACATATGCAGCACGTCTCTTATGGTGTGAAGACCAGTAGCATCAATAACCGGAACATTTCGCATCCGAACAATAAGAACCTTTGGCTTATTTTCAATGACTCTCATGGCATCTTTAAATTTATATGCAGCGCCAAAAAATAAAGGACCGGAAATTTCAAAGACTTCTACCCCCTCGGGGATCTCATATTTGCTGATCGCATTTTCATCTGTTGGCTTCTCGCCATTATCCTGTAATAGGGAACTTACATTGCTAATCTTGATCATCCGGCGCATAAACAGAAACATGGCCAGCACCATCCCCACTTCGATGGCAAGCGTTAAGTCAAAAAGAACGGTGAGTAGAAAGGTAGTGATGAGTACCGCAGCATCACTTCTGCTTCCTTTGGCAATGTTGAAAAAGGTCTCATACTCACTCATGTTGTAGGCTACAATAACCAGCACGCCCGCAAGGCAACTCATTGGAATGAGTACCGCCCATTTCCCTACCGCCAGCATGATCAGGAGCAAGGTGATGGCATGAACGATCCCAGCGACAGGTGTTCTCCCTCCATTTTTTACATTGGTTGCAGTACGGGCAATTGCCCCGGTAGCAGGAATTCCACCAAACAAAGCGGAGGCAATATTTGCACCCCCCTGCGCAACCAATTCAACATTGCTTTTGTGGTTGGCGCCGATCATCCCGTCTGACACTACGGCAGACAATAAGCTTTCAATTCCACCGAGAATGGCGATAGTTAAAGCAGGTTTGATCAGGTTCTTGATAATTTCCCAGTCCAGGTGTGGAATAGACGGCGCAGGAAGCGATGACGGAATGCTTCCAAAACGGCTGCCAATGGTTTCAACGGGTAGATGGAAAACTTGCACCGCGATTGTTGCCAATAGAATCGCAATGAGCGACCCCGGCACCACACGGGTTATTTTGGGCGACAATAAAATGACGAGAACTGTTCCTGATCCAATCACAGTGGTATACCAATTGATGGAAGAAAAATGATGATAAATTGCCTGCCACTTCTCTATAAAATCCGCAGGAACAGCACCCATAGAAAGGCCAAAATAATCTTTCACCTGCGATGAAAATATAATCACTGCAATACCTGTTGTAAAACCAACGATCAGTGGGTGCGGAATAAATTTAATTACATTCCCAAACCTCGCAAAACCCATCAGCATCAGTATGATACCGGCAAGGAAAGTAGCAATAACCAATCCATCAACGCCATATTGGTGCACAATGCCATACACCACCACTATGAATGCTCCTGTTGGTCCGCCAATCTGCACCCGACTCCCGCCAAATGCTGAAACAATAAAGCCCGCGATGATGGCTGTGAACAATCCCCTTTCCGGGGAAACCCCCGAAGCGATCGCAAATGCAATGGCTAAGGGAAGGTGTAGGCTCCCCCTTTTTTAGTGCCAGTGTCAGTTAGAGTTTTCAAAGATAAATTCAGTTTTTGATTCTACCGCTTTATCCACTACCGGCGTCGCTTCAATCTGTTTTGATGTTTCGCTCGCCGGTG
>Ga0164293_10003772_pt1 | contig 12944 bp, 17 predicted proteins | sample GEODES118metaG_FD_111487 | JGI IMG/M metagenome (GOLD analysis project Ga0164293, IMG submission 111487) | Eutrophic lake water microbial communities from Lake Mendota, Wisconsin, USA - GEODES118 metaG | ecosystem: Environmental > Aquatic > Freshwater > Lake | place: USA: Lake Mendota... | reverse complement strand
TCTTTCTTTTGTTCATAAGAACTAGTTACATCGGTCGCAATTTTCATAACACGATAAATTTTACCATCTGTACCAATAATAGGATTGTAAGTTGCCTGTAGATATACTAAAGACCCATCTTTTTTGACTCTAACAATTTCACCTGAAAATAACTCACCATTATTTAATTTTTTCCAAAAAAGAGAATAGTCATCACTTTTTGAATATTCATCATCTATAAAAATTCTGTGGTGTTTTCCGACAACCTCATCTTGTGATGAATATCCCATAGTACCTAAAAACAAGTCATTAGCAAAAACAATGTTCCCTTCTAAATCAAACTCAATAACCGCATTAGATTTGTTTATTGCATTCATTCTATTACGTATTTCTACTTCTTTTTTCTTTAGTTCTGTAACATCATATCTAATAGACATAAAACCTTTGAGTTTACCATTTTCATCAAACTCTGCTTTAATATAAGAATCAACCCAATATAATTCACCTTTCTTATTTCTGTTGGTACAAACAGCGTTCCATATATCTCTTTCTTTAACTGTTACTCTATACATTTCAGACCAAAATTCTTTCGGGTGTGTACCTGAGTTAACTATGTTATGGTCTTTACCAACAACTTCATCCAAAGACCAACCCGAAACTTCTTGGAATTTTTTATTTACGTAAGTTATTTTACCTTTAGCGTCAGCTCTACTAACCAAAACAGAACGGTCAACAAACCTATCAAACTCTTTTAGTTCATTAATAAGCCTATTATTTTTACTTGATGAATACTCTTTGGTTATAAAGACAAAAATTGGTATAAAAAGTAAAAAACAGGTATATTCAATCCCACGAGTTATGGGTGTTGATTGTGTGATTTCTAGTAATACGAAGGTTTTTACTATAAAAAATACTAACATTACTAGTACTGCTAGTGTTATATATATTTTTAATTTTGTTAACATAACAATAAATATCTCAATAAAAAGTTGGCACAAAAAACCCCAAATTAATCGGGGTTACTTTTATCGATTACCAATTTAGTAATTATAATAATCGTAATAATCATCATTTTTACCACCATTCTCCTCACCAACGTGATACCATCCTCTTTCTTTTGAGAATTTCCAATCACCCATCATTTCACCTTCTTCAAAATCTGCCCAAGGGTCATCTTCTTTCGGTAATTCTTTTTTAGTTTTAGTTTGTGTCTTGGGTTGGTAAGTTCCGGTATAAACTGGTTTATAAGGTTTTGGTTCAAAAGGGTCTAAAGGTTTACCGTGTACATATTTCATTTTAATAACACGTTTAAAAATGTCTTCACCTCTTTTGTTAAAATACTTTTTAACCCAATTTAAAAAATCGGTTACGTTATTAAATTTCTTAAACAGAGGGATGTCGAGTTTTTTCATTTCCTCAAATTCTTCCTCAAGTCCCTTAGCAAGTTCTCCTTGTTTGTTGAAATAACTATCTATTTTAAAGTTTTTTAGTTTTCTACCAATTTCTTGGTAACCAACACCAGTACCATCATATTCATTTTCTAGATAAGCTGGAGTTTCTAAACTAGAACCTAAATAAAAATTACGAATTAATGAACCAAGTTGTGGATATCTTGAGCTACCTCCCAATACTAACTTTTCAAAATCAGGGGTGTATATATTTTTAATTTCCCAACTATCACGGATAGGTTTACCACCATGACTCATTCTGTTCCAATCATCATAAGCGTGTTTAATCTCATGTATGAAAGCCCCTTTACTCATTGAAGCAATTGGTATATTGAAGTAAACAACGTATTTTCCTTCTTCATCGTATCCAGAATGCCGATGGTCATACTCAATACGATTACTACTTTTCATAACCCATTTATCAACAGAAAATTGTTTGTATTCTTCAGGGTATTTCTCACCCATAACCACAATTTCTTCTAACGGTGGTATACTAGGTCTAGGTGTGTAACTTCCATAACTGCCATAACTTCTACCATAACTACTTTTAGTATAACCGTAGTCATCATCTGACTTAAATCTTTTTTTATAATAACCACCTTCACGTTCCTTCCAATCTTTATTTTTATTCTTTTTCCAAGAACTAAAATAATCATCGTCATTTTTGTACTTACTACCCGAACCATAACCCGATTCATCTTCCCAATAAAAAGGATCATTCTTTTTATCGTCAGTTTCTTTCTCAAGAAAATCAAATGAAGATTGTGAGTACTTTGGTTCTTCTTTTTTAGGTTGGTTTTGGATTTTTTCCATTTCAGTTTTTCTGTGAGCCTCCATTTGTTGGTTCACTTCTTTTTCTAAAATGTCAGCCCATTTACGCACTATGAATGAAATACCTGCGACTTCATTTAATAAGGTTTTACGAGTAATTTTACGGATATTATTCATCTTTAAATAAATATCCGATAAAAATAAAAAACCCTGATTACTTAGGGTCTTAATTAGAAATCTCTACAATATTTATCAGCATCTTCAGATTTTAACATCCTACCCAAAGATTTAATTATTGCTTTGCCGTTTAGTAATTCAAACTCAACTTCTTGATTGGCATTTGGCCACCAATCTAAAGTACGTTCAACATCATGAACCACATGCTCATGAGTATGTACTTTACCGTCTCTATATACCCCTTTTTTTACCATTCTAGATTAGGTCTAACTTGTTCATCAATTTCGTCACATATTTCATCACTCACTTCTTCCGCGTACCCATATTCTTCTGTCAATGGTTCAAGATCAAATTGATTTTGACCTTCTTCATAGTCAACCGTAGGTATTAGTTCTTCCATTTTTACTTCACTATAATATTTATCACATTTTTCTTTTTCTAAATCAGAAAAATAAGTATAATTTGGTTTTTCATTTTTCATGAATTTATACGTATTAGACATTATTTCAAATGGAATAGAAGATTCAACAGAGTCAATTCTTCTGTCAGGAGCATCCCAAATACTAAGTTCTGAATTTTGCATATCGTAAAATAAACCATATTTATCACCGTCATTTTTATTTATTGCGTAACACAAAACACCGTTTTTTGAATAACGATAAAAATATTCTTTGTTATGTCTTGATGCTGTACACCATTTAGTCCCAGCACCGTAAGTTAATGAAGACTCAACTGTTAATGGACGTACAATTAACCATTCATCGTTTTCAAAAACTTTTTGAACTTCTTTTTCAAGTAATTTTTGATTTTGTTTTAGTGTTGCTAAAGCAACATCTTTCTGCATTTCTTCCCAAGATTTATAAGAATTAATATCTTTTCCTGTAATTCTGTTTTCTTGGCTGTGTTTATGGAAAGAATGTAAAGCATCTATGTTTTCTCTTCCATAAACTTCCATTAAATAACTAATCAAGACATCTTCCAAATCATCATGACCTTTTGGTCTTTCAAACACACGAACAACATTTTGGATTGTCCTAAGACGACCTTTTTTAACACGTTTTTTTTCTTCTTCTAATTTATTTTGTAATATTTTAGTTAGAAAACTAGTGTATTTGTTAGTCCCACTTGGGTTAAATTTGTCTATCAAATCCACAACATGGATTTCCAAATTTTTATTTTGTTCTTTTAATTCTCTTTTTCCCATAAAAAACAATTATATTAATTTTAAATTTTACTCTGTAGATGATTAATGAAATTCATCATAATTTATATTTAAATCTGATATACCATAAGATGTTGCACTCAACCAATTAGGTAATTTAAGTGCCTCAAATAACCTTTTTTGGAAATACTCCATATCTTGTTCACTCAAATCACCAATAAATAATTTTGGTGTTTCTTGCATACTAAACTTTGGTAATTCTTTCTTAATAAAAGATACATCTTTTCTTTTAATACTAATAATTTGGTCGGATTTGTTATAAAAACTTGAACCAGTATATAAAGATACGTAGTCAGTATCGACAACAGGATAATTCATTGTCATACCTGAAACTACAAAGTAATTGTTTAGTAAATAATTTTCATTCATTTTACCCATATTTTTATATAAGAATAAAAAAAAATCGGTAGAGAATCAATTATATTCTCCACCGAATTTCATAATTAAATTGTGTATGTATTCCGATTGTTCGATGTTTCTCTCATTTGGGAACCCAACGGTCATGTGATAACTAAAATAAGGTTCACCAAGACCAAGTTCCTCTCTAACAAGGTTAAAACTTTCAGAACTTGCTCTTAACCACCAATACTCAATATTGGTACGAACATCCAAGTTTAAGGTAACTTCAATTTCTTTGCCATCCCACTTTTTTCTAACTTCTTCCCACACTTTATCACCACCATTAATTTCCCTAACAGAGTCGTTAACAAATGTAATGTGTGGTCCACGTAAAGGTTTGTTCAAAGTAATACCATATCTACGTTTAATAAACCAAGAATAATACTCTGCAGTATCATCTTCAAAAACAACCATCGCAATACGCTTCCAATCAGCCTGACGATTGTGTTTACGAGTTACGTTATCAGGATCAAAAACAATCCTACCTGTTATGTTTAAAATATTATCCACAATACAAATATAATGAATATTTATTAAAAGTGAGAAGTATTATTAGGAAAATATTATTGGAAAGCGTTGAACCCCAAAAAATTGAGGTTGGTGACATTTTTTTTATTACCGAAACAAATAATTTGATTATGGTTACCAATATTATTCAGGATGGTAAACCTGGTATTAAATCTGTCCAAACAATGTGGGGTACTAAACAATATGAATCAGAAGGTTATTCATTAAAATATAAAGTATCTTTAAATAACGGTAAGACTTGGGCATATGAAGACGTTGGAGAAGAAAACCATGATGGTGAAGGTCATTATGTTGATACTGGTTGGATTGGTGAGTTGGTAAAAATGGGTTATTGGAGTTTGTTACAAAAGAATATAAACTTCTTTGATAGTTTAACAGAATCAGAAGAAGAATTTGATTGGCTACCTACCCAAAATGAAATTGGGTTAAAAGTCCGTGTAGATGGTAAACCATTTTATATTGAAAATTATTATCACCAACAAGATGAGGGTATGTTTACTTCCAAAGTAGGTGGTTGGAGTGATTGTTACGAAATTATTGATGAAAAAGTATTCAATAATATTGATTGTTATATAGTTAAATTTAATGATCATTACCCTAAAGTTTATTTTAGAAAACAAGATTTTGTTGAAAAAGATTTTTGTAATCCACAGATGAATGAGTCTGAAGATGAATTTGGTTGGGCAACCGATATTGTTAAAGAACAACCAATTAAACTTGGTGATGTTTTTTATATTGTGGATTCAAATTTTGGTGGGGATCAAAATCCAATGAATCATAAACCAGAAGATGTTCGTTATCTACTTTTTGTTACCGATATCTATGAAGAGAATGGTGGTTTGATGATAGAGTATAAAAACTGTGACCGTAAAGGTATATCATACAACCCCAAGGACTACAACCCAACAAACCCACGTTGTCATTATGATGACGGTGATGGTTATTACAATTATGTAAAATATGATGATGCTTTAAATTTGGTTGATGAAAGATATTGGCGTCCAATGGGTAACAATGGTTATTATAATCACTTAACTGAGTCTGAAGACGATTTTGGTTGGGCTGAAAATTTGGTAACAGAACCTTTTCACCTTCAATTAATAAGAGATAACCCAAGAAAACCTGTTAGATTGGAAGATGTTAGATATATAATGTTTAATCCATCTGTTGAAGTTGGGGATAAAAGATTCAATAAAATTGCCTATTTTTTAGAAGATAATGATTATTATCCTGAAACTTTAGAATATTTTGGTAAAAAAACTTCTTACATCGAAATTACAAAATGGATTAAACGTACAATCAATGTACGTCAAAATGGTAGATGGAATATAGGTCCTGAATTATCGGAACAAGAACTTTATAATTTTTCTCAAACAGAAAATAATGGTAAATACTGGGCAGAAGAGTCTTCATTTAGATTTTTTTAGTCTTACCCATTTTCTCCAAAATCCTTTTGAATTTTAAAAAAAACCTGACCAAGAGAGTGATAAATCAAACTAAAGGTCAGGTCTCTAACAGCTGTTGGCCGATGAATTTTTTTAATCGTAAAAAACCCGTAAAAAAGGACTGTACGTAAGTCAACGGTCAACACTACTCGGTGACAGAGGATTTTTGTTATGGTGACCATCGGCCTGATAGTCACGTTGGTGGGTGTCTAACACCATTGGAGTGGGATGAGGGTTCGACACCACATCTTTTAACAGGAATGTTAAACACATTAACTTATGCTAACCCCACGTATTTTGTTTAGAGCGGAGGGAATCAGATTTTCACTGTCACCCCAGTACAGGAATGTACTGTGTTCTAATATTTAAACTACCTCCGCGTAGTAGTGGTCTGTAGGGCCACTTTCCTGTAATTGAGGAAACCCTTTCTCTATATTTATGGTCATTTGATTGTTTCAGTGATTATTAAAATCCTTCCATCAACCTTACCATCTTAACTTTTGTGTGGTTTCACCGTTTCGATTACAAGTTAATATTATGTCTTTTTTATCGTAGTGTCAATGGCTTATTCGTAAAAAACGAATATTTATTTATTAGAATAATTATATAAAATTATGAGTATGAAAAACATTAAATATAATATATTAGAACAAATCATTACTGAAGGTCGTCTGGAGGATATGATTAAAAAATATGAAGGTTCTGTATCTGAGGATATGGTTCGTCAATTATCAGCAGGAGACCCATCAGGTAATAACAAATATCTTGATTGGATGTGTGCTCAAAGAAAAGATTATACATCTGAATACATTATTAGTATCGTCAAGTGTTTTCATGAAAACGTTAATCGTCTGAGTGAAAAAAATGTGAACGCTATCTACACTTCAGACACCGAATCAAACACTAAAATTAAAAAAGCTCCAAAAGACATCAATTCTTACCCAACCCCTGATGATATTGAGGTTATGTGTAAGTATTTTGAAGAACAAAAACCTAAAAATGCATCAAGAGTTAAAATTTATGAAGATGATAAATGGTTAGTGGTTTCTCCGTTAACACATGACGCATCTTGTTCGTATGGGGCTCATTCTAATTGGTGTGTTTCTACAACTAACCCAGATTATTATAAACGTTATACTAAAGAAGGTATCTTAGTATTCTTTTTAGATAAAAAAGGTACCAACCCAAAAAAACCTAATGCTAATATATATAAAATCGCTGTTAATATCAAGTACGACCAACCAGATCCAATAGATTGGGATTGGTATACAATGGAAGACAATAGGGTTGATGCGGCTTTAATGATGAATTTAATACCTAAAAATTTAATTGAAGTAACTTCTAAGTATTTTAATGAATTCATGGGTGAGTTATACAAAAAGAATGAGGTTAGCATGGAAGAGTTAAAGAAAAACTCTTTAATTACATATGCAGAAAATAATAAAATATTTTTGTTTTTAAAATTACAAAATTGGGACCGTTCTTCTATTGAGGAAGCCACTCAATTTTTAGTTAAACTTGATGATGGTGTTGCAAATGATATCATGAGTTATAAAGAACAAGGTTTACCTTATGTTACATTGATTCTCAGACCAGGTAGATTACCTGACATTGATACAAATTATGTTAATTGGAATGCAGCAGTTAACGAAAGAAGACCCAACAACACAATACCTTTATCGGCCGTAATGACAAGATTAAGTGAAAGATATGGTTCTATTAATAGTGAAATTAGGGGTTTACTACCTAAGTTAAGTCAAGAAGAATTACAAGATTTTCTTGATTCTTATGTTAAAATGTTTAACGAGGCTAAAATTAGTAGAACAGAGAATGTATCAACTTATAATTTACAAGTTGGTGATACTGTTATTTATACAGGTACAAGACGTTATGGTTCAGGTGAACAAGTTAAAGTAACCAGAGTTGCTGAGAAAAGTATTCAATTAAGTAACGGTAAAAGGATTGCTAGAACTTACAGTAATTATAAAAAAAGAGTTACAGGTATTATGAAAATTGTTGATGATAGAGTATCTACTCAACAACCTACAACTGAATCAAGATGGATAAGGAAACGTATTATCTAAGACTAGAAAGTCTGATGGGTAAAATAAAATCATTACGAGATGAGATAAATAATTCAAATGATGAAGAAAAAATAAAGTATCTAAAAATGGCTTTAAAATCTACGAATGAAGAAATGAGGTCACTAATGGAAACTTATCACAAAAAATAAAAACGTTATATGAGATGACACACAAAGAAATACCTGTTATAACTCCAAATGGTGAGGGTGTAATTGAATCAATCACAATAAGTGAATTAAAACAATTAATGGTTAGAATAAGGTATGAAGATGAGTGGGTCAACTATTCAATAGGTAACATAGAGGAAACTCTTAACTCAAAAGAAATAAAATTTAAAAATGAAGAAAAAATTAATAATCAAAGAATCAGATTTGGAACAGTTTGTTAAAAACTTTCTAACCGAAGAACAATTAGAATTAGATTTCCCAAAAGATTCGTTAACAGAATTGATGGAAAACAAATATCAAGAATTAATTGAAGAAATTAAAGAAGCTTTTGATAAGGATGATATTGATACCTTAAACGAAATTTATGATGAAAAAATATTTGATTTAACCAAAAATCTAAGTAAAATACAAAATGTTGAAACGGTAAACAAATTCAATAACTTAGAAGATATCTTAATTGGTTACATTGAACTTCACAAAGAATACACAAGTATCAAGGACGAGTTAGATAAATCAGCAGAAGAATTAGAAAGTTTATTTTAAAACAAAGGGACCAAATAGGTCCCTTTTTTGTTATTTGGAAGATGCCATTCCTACACCACCGACTATTGTAAAACCAATACCTAAACACATCATTATCTGTCTTGGTGTTTGTTGCCAAAAAGGTTTTGTAGTATATGTACTATTGTAGTTACTAGTTTTGTTTGGTGAAGATTGGTAAGTACCGTAAGCCCCATCATTTTCTAAAGCCGAAGCTGTTGTAAAAGCTAAACCAGCTAAAAATAAAACAGCAAAAGCCTTTTTTCTATCTTCAGGGTTAAATTTATCCTTACTTATATTAAGATTTAAATTAATATAAGTTATTGGTTTATACACCCTAGGTGTGTTAAAAGTATATTTAATTGTTTTTGTAACATTTGAACACAACAAATATCTGCTTGTAGAATCAACTTGAGAATAACTTGAATAAGTTAATACCAATAATAAAATAATTAATAATTTTTTCATTTTTTTTGTTTTAAAGTAACGAACATTCTTTTACCTTCCATTTTGGGTAGACTTTCTGCCACCCCATAATCTTCTAATTTTTGAACAAACTCCAACATTAATTTTTCACCTCTTTCTTTATAAACCATCTCACGTCCACTAAATTTCATAACAAGTTTTACCTTATTACCTTCTTTTAAAAAGTTAACTGCGTGTTTAACTTTAAATTCAATGTCGTGTGTGTCAGTATTTGGTCCTAAACCTATTTCTTTAATATCGACACGTTGTTCACGGTTTTTCTTTTCAATTTCTTTAGCTTTTCTTTTTTCTTCGTAAAGAAATTTGTCATAACGAATTAATTTACAGACAGGTGGACTAACCTTTGAGTTGATTTCAACCACATCAACATCTAATGGTTCAGCAATTTTTATTGCTTCCTGTACCGAACAAATCTTTGATTCGATACCGTCACCTACTATTCTAATCTGTGGACTTCTAATTCCCTCATTTATACGATGGGAAATTTTGTTCTTATTCATTAATAACGATTTGTCTATTTTAATTAATATATATTAATAATAAATTAATTAGTCAATACCTTTCGTTTACGGGTCTCATACAATTGGATCCAAAGTTGGGTTAGATACAATTCCGCTGTTAACACCTTTCGTTTATGGGTTTCATACAACCAATCGGAACGGGTAACAACTTCAACCCTGCTGTTAACACCTTTCGTTTATGGGTTTCATACAACATATCAACACAAAGTTTTTTCATTTCTCCATAATCTAAACCCATTTCTTCTAGTTTTTTATAAATTTCATCATAATCAAAGTATAAAACGGTATTTTTACTACCAGTTTCTATATTATCTACAAATAAAATTTTCCCATTTTTATCAACATAACGAGTCCAGTCCAACCATTTTTTTGATCCTATTTTTTCCAACTTACATTCCATGAATTTATTATAAATAAATTCTGTTGCAGGATCTACTTCAGTATCAAAGCCAAATTCATTAAACTCTTCTTTTAATATTTTACGAATTAAATTTTTCATTTATTATAAATATCATTTAATACAGAATAAAATTCAAATAATTTTTTAGAACTTTTTCAGAACATTATAATATTTATATAATATGGGAAGAAAGAAAAAATATTTAACCGAAGACGAAAAATTAGAAGCCAAAAGAAAATGGAAAATGGATTATTATTGGCGGAATAAGGAAATCTTAAAAAAGAAAAATTTGGATAGGTACCATGACAACAAAAACAGGGATATATCAAATTAAAAATACGGTAACAGGTAAGGTTTATATTGGTAGTGCTGTCGATATTGATACGAGGTGGTATATACACAAAAGAGATTTAAAAAACAACAAGCACCACTCTTATAAACTACAAAACTCGATAAATAAATATGGTATTGAAAATTTCATGTTCGAGATTATAGAAGAATGTGATAAAAAAATATTAATTGAGAGGGAACAGTATTGGATTGATGCCACAAAATCATTCGAAGTCGGTTATAACGTAGCTCCCACAGCCGGTAATTGTTTGGGTAGGAAACATAGTGAAGAAACTAAGAATAGGATGAGTAATTATTGGAAAGAGTATCACAAAACCCACGATAACTTTAATAAGGGTAAAAAACAAGAAACATCTCAAGAGACTAGAAAGAAGTTAAGTGAAGCCTTTAAGGGTAGAACTTATGAAGAGATTTATGGACCTGAAAAGGCAAAAGAGATGAAAGAAAAAAGAAGGTTGTCAGCTTTAGGTAAAAAGCATACTGAAGAATCTAAGAAAAAACTTAGTGAGAAAGCTAAAAAAGAATGGGAATTAGGTATTCACGAAAATAATAGAGAAAAGAAGGTTAAATAACCTTCTTTTTTAATCTATAATCATATATTTCTCCGCAATCCATCTACCATCAGATGTACACTCAGCGAACATTTTAACTATATGGTTACCGTTATATTCAACACACTTGTCAAAGGCCAACATTTTATATTCAAAAACTAACATCTCAGCATCTTGAGTCGTAAATGTCATTTTTGTAAAATTTACCAAGTCGGTAACTTTTGGGTTCATTCTTATCATTTCAATTTCCCTAATGATAGATTCGTTACCAGGTTTATTTGGTATATAAAAATCAATTAATTTGTTTTTACCGTCAATATCCCTAATGTGTACAGTGGAAGTATAGTTTTCAATTTTGTGTCTAGGTACAACACCCCTTTGGATTTTCATAGGTCTAACTTCACCTTCTTCAAATAAACTTTTACCTAATGATTTATTATCAAAAACAACTTCTACCTGATAAGAATCGTGTGGGTCACCTTGTGATACTCTAGATTGTCTAACTTCTTGTTCAGACATTAACTGTCCGTCTTTAAATTTGTACTTAGCCGACTCTTTAAGAATCTGATAATGTTTTTTTCTAAACTCTTTTACTTGTTGTGTTAAACGACCTTGTTTTAAATCGTTCATCAATTGATTTGCTATATAAGGATTTACAATACCAACATTTTGGGCTAAAATATCCTCACTTCCATTTTGTGCAAATAAATCTTTTTCTAACTTACCTACCGCTAGAGAAAATGTGACTGCACCTTTTTTTAACCATTCCATATTATATTCTTTCTATTATAAATAGGCTATACACCCTTGTTAGTATCACCTAGTATTGCTGTTAGGAACTCTTTTGATACATTTTGGTTCCAATACCTTGTTTGTTTCGGTGATTTTTTTGCGTCTGACAACATAACTTTCCAATCTGAATCAGTTCTGTCAACAAAAGAAACCATCTCTTTATTCAAAAGTATTTGGCGGAGAATACCTAAAGCTTTATCCACCCTTTCAATATATTCTTTGTCACTAAATTGTTTTTTACTTATGATTTCATCTTCATAAGTGTCAGCAAAATTAATACAAAAATTAACAATTGGGTTTTTCTTATCGTCACGAAAATCACCAGGAAAACTCTTATCTTCAATTTCTTTGATTAGTGAATCCATCATTCTTTCGATATCAAAATCAAAACCAACTCTACGATAAAGTCGACGACAAATTGGAAACATGGTGTCTTCTAACTTTTCTAAAGTTTGGATTGGTATTTTATTTTTATCCGTTAAAGATAAAGCCATCCTTGAAATATTGTCAAAAATAGGGGCTAATTCTTGTTTCTCATGTAAAGGTAAACCGTAAAGTAAACCTGTGTTTTCCCAACGAGTTACAACATCTAAAATTTCATCTTCTGTATATTCCATATTAAACTAATTCTTGAGAAAATATCGATTCAGTTGTTATTTGACCAATACCTATTTCTTCGTAATTAATAGGTAGACCATTAAATTCTATAGTCGCGTCAGTTACTATTTTAACATCATAACCTCTTTTTGCTAAATCTTTTGCGATAAGTCCTGCACCAATTCCGTAAAGAACATAATCAGGTCTTTGCATCATAACTGTTCCTAAGTTATTTAAAACACTATCAGCAAACTTGTTACCTTCTATCATACTCATGTTATTTTTAAACAATATAATATTACGATGTTTATGAATTTCAGGGAACACAATGTAAGGTGCATCATTTTTAATTAAAAAATAATCCCCATCAACCAATGTTTCTTGTATAAAATTGGTACCTGTACTATTAGCGATACAATGTTCAGGAAATGTATTTGTATAATCAGGTGTTGTTGAAATCCATTTTGCTTTAGGGTCGTTCCAACT
>Ga0164293_10003771_pt1 | contig 12944 bp, 14 predicted proteins | sample GEODES118metaG_FD_111487 | JGI IMG/M metagenome (GOLD analysis project Ga0164293, IMG submission 111487) | Eutrophic lake water microbial communities from Lake Mendota, Wisconsin, USA - GEODES118 metaG | ecosystem: Environmental > Aquatic > Freshwater > Lake | place: USA: Lake Mendota... | reverse complement strand
GCTGGGAGAGCGTCGCGTTCGCAATGCGAAGGTCGGGAGTTCGATCCTCCTCCGCTCCACCAATACACAACGCCTGACCGTTCTCGGTTGGGCGTTTTCATTTTCGGAGGCCCCGCGCCACGCGGGAGAGCGGGCCGTTCTGCGTGTGCCGCGCAATTTCCGCATCGGCTGCGAGTGTCGAGCGTTCGACCCTGTTCCGCTCTCCTTCTCTCGAAGCCTATATAAACTCGTCCACTTCAACACACGCAGAAGGCTCGATCATTCAATGGCTTATACGTGTGTCACGGAGAGCAGTTCGTGACATGGGTTGGTGGGGCGGTGCAGGTTGGCGAACGCGTTGATCTGGGCGCGTGGGCTCTTTCTCAGCGCAACTGCGGCAGCGAGCCCCCATCACAGCCGGTTGGCTCCCTTTCCAAGATTGCAGGCCTCACACGATGTTCGAAGATTGTTGAGGGTGTTTTGGCCCCCAGCGGACCATGGGGTGACATGGTCGATATGCAGCTTCACCTCGGGAGGCTTGCGACCGCAGTACTGGCAAGTGAAGCTGTCCCGCCGCAAGACCTGAAATCTGAGGGCATAGCCGATCGTGCGGGTACGCGTCCCTGGGCGCCTCTCTCCTGCGGGTTGGGCGACGGTCGGGGACGCTAGCCACGCGTCCCGCAGGGCCTGGGTCTTCAAAGGCACCCAACTTTCCCCCCGACTCCTCGCGCCAGGGACGATTGGCTTGTCCAGCCAGCGCTCGTCCTCGAGCCAGATCACGACTGCGCTGAACGCAGGGGGCAACGATTCCCAATAGTCGCGCAGGTCGAAAAGGTTTGAGCCGACTGTCATCTGCCGTAACCGCTCGGCCGAGCAGGACTCAATTTGCCGGAATCCCTGAACCGTGGCCGCCGCAACGATGGGACCGCTCGACCACTTCATCCAGACCGTGTCGCCGACAGCAATTTGCCCCCAGGGAACCGGATGTCTGGTCTGATGGGCTTGAGTAAAGATGCCGATCTCCGGACGCTCGCGAGTTCCGCTTACGTATTCTTCGCGCCGGATGACGATGTGATCCATATCGGTGAAAAACAAGCCTGGTTGACGTAATTGCGGCTATGGGCCGTTTGCGTCGCCTATGTCGGCACCATGCGCCACGACGCCTCGCCAGTTTCTTTAACGATCGTCATCCGGTAGGCGCGATTGAACTGAAGCAGATCGACATCGTTGAAGAGCGTCTTCAGCACCTCGACGATGAGGTTAGGCTCGTCGTTGGAATCGACAGGGCGCCGCTTGATCACGTTGATCGCTATCGAGGCAAAGTTTGCATAGAAGTATTCGTCACCCGAACGAATCAACTGCCAGCCGCTGCCGCGTGGCAGGCCATCAGACGCGTCTTTGCCGAGCATGATGCGGGCGCTGGCGCCGTTTGGCACCACCTTGACGTGACGACCGGCCGCGTATCGACGCTGGCGATACTGCATCAGCCGATAAGCTACGCGCTCTTCAACTGCGTCCAGAAAACATTTGCGATGCTCGGGTCGAGGCCCTGTGTAGCGGAACCGCGCCTGACCCGGGTCATAGGTGAACCATGGGGAAGGCTGCCCCGTGTTGCCGCCAATCCAGGCATTGACTGGGTTGTCCACGATGTAGCGGCCCATGACGTCACTCGCCACATGCGCGATATCTTCAATGCGGGTTCCGAGCACCTCGCCACGGTTGGCCTCATTCGAGAAGTGCGCGCGGAAATGCGTCACCAGATCTTCGAGCGGAAGATCGCCTGGCAGAGCGCCGCGCTCGAGCATGGCCTGTAACACGACCATCTTGTAGGAGCGGGTCATCGGCGTATCCTCGATTTCCTTGAGGAACTCACCGCAGACGCGCTCGATTTCGGCTTCTTCTGCTGTCAGGGAATCGAGTGCTTTCAGCGTGGCATACCAGCTACCCCAGCCGGTCGCCTTCAGATAATGCGAAGCCGAGAATCGGCCACGCAGATCGAGCTCCGACAGGGTGGGACGGCGCCCCAATGATCGGACGACCTCGGCAAAGGCGTCTGCCAATTGTTTCTTTCGGGTATCCCCCTCGCGTAGGGCCCGATCAAGGCGGTCGACCGAGATTTCATCGAGCTCGATCTCAATGGATGGAGGAAGCCCGGCTGGCCGCTCGCCGTAATGAAACCATGTGCGGACCTTCTCCAGCGCGTGCCTGAGCGTGGCGGGGTCATCATCATCGAGCCCCACCAGAAACGGCAGTTTGATCTGCACGTTGCGGTAGTTGCCGATCAGATCGATGACCGTGAGTCGCGTCTTGCCCTCATGAAGACGAAGACCGCGTCCGAGCTGCTGCAGAAAGACGGTCATCGATTCGGTGGGGCGCAGAAAGAGCACCAGATCCACACACGGAATATCTACCCCTTCGTTGAATAGATCGACCGTGAAGAGGATGGAAAGCTCGCCGCTTTCGAGGCGCCTGATTGCGCTTTCCCGGTCCTCTCTCGATGACCCCGAATGTAGTGCGAGGGCCGATATACCGTGGTCGGTAAAGGTGCCAGCCATGAATTCGGCGTGATCGATGGACACGCAAAAGCCGAGCGCGGCCCGCCCTCGGTGCTCCAAGAATTGTTTAATGATGAGATCGGTGCGTGCCGTATCTCGATAGCGATCGCTTAAGCGCTCTTCGTCGTAACCGCTCCGGCTGGCGTTCAGCAGGCTCGCGTCGTAGTCGATCGGGTCGGCGATGCCCAGATACCGGAACGGACACAACCACCCCATCGAAATGGCCTCGAACAACTGGATTTTGTAGGCGACGTTGCCATCGCACAAGGCGTACAGGTCGCGGTTGTCGCCTCGGTAGGGTGTAGCGGTGAGACCCAGCAGAAATTGCGGGCGCAGACGATCGAGCAGCGTTGCGTACGATGGTGCGGCCGCGTGATGGAACTCGTCGATCACTACATAGTCAAAGCCCGCGAGTCGTGCGTCCTGTAGCGCCCGCTGCCTGGACATTGTCTGAACTGTTCCGAACACAAGGTCGCAATCAAGAGCGAGTTGCTCGCCGACAGCAAAGCCGATCGTTTTATCGGGATGGACGGCAGCGAACGCTCGTTCAGCCTGACGAAGCAGTTCATCGCGGTGGGCGATGAACAATACCTTCTTGAAGCCGCGTGCATCGAATGCGGCAAGCCATGTCTTACCCAGACCTGTGGCTGCGATGACCATCGCGCGTTGCTCTCCGTCTGACCTAAGGCGGGCGAGTTCGGCAAGGGCGAGCAGTTGAACAGGGCGAGGTTCCGGAGGTGTGGCGATGGCGTTCGACTGTTCTGCTTCGGACTCGGTCCGTGGCGTTCGGCGCGCTTCGTATTGATCGATCCAGGCGGGGCTGATGACTGTTGAGTAGCCTGACTCGAATAGCGCATCGAATTCTCCGAAGAGCTCGTCCATCGGATGACCCAGGTCCGTCGAGCGGATCGTCCAGGTCCACTCAACGCCTACACTCAGACCCGAACGCGACAGATTGGCTGAACCCACAAACGCGCGTCCGTCGCCGTCGCCATGATCGAACAGGTATGCCTTGGGATGAAAGCTTTTAGCGGGGTGACTGAATGCGCGTACATCCAGATTGCCGTGCAGCTGGATCAATCGACGAAGTGCGCGCGGCGAGGTTACATCCAGATAGTCGGTCGTGAGCAGCCGAATCGGAATGCCCCGCAGCAACGCAGCACGGATCGCCCCCTCCAGCGCATCAAGCCCCGAATCCATCACAAACGACACGGCAAAGCTTGCGGCGCGACAGATCGACAGTTCGAGTCGCAGCGTGTCGAGCAGGCTGGTGTTACGACCTGCGTGCAAACGGGCTGGTCGCGGCTGAGTCTCTTTCAGGACAAGGCGTTGGTCGAATACGCCACGCTGCGCGAATTTGATGGTGGCCGCGTCGATGATTTCTTCGGGACCGATACCGGCGCGTGTAGCAATGGTGTCGATCACGGTCTGGAGGTCGGCAAGCTCCGATACCAGTGCCTGGCGGTCGCGGATGATCATCGCGTCGTGCACTTCAGCGCTTTCCTCGACGAGCTTTCGAGCCAGCAGCAAATCAAAGGACAACTCGCCTGGCGCCAGTTCGATATCAAGGACTCGTCCTTCCCGTGATGCGATCTCGGGAATGCGGTCACGGATGAGCTTGCGATAACGCGGAGCCATCAGCCTCTGGTTCTCCTGGTAGTGGCGATACCGTCCAGCTTGTGCGAACCGGCAGCAGCATTTTCATCCTTCAACTGAATCGCGAGTTGAACCCACGATACCTCGGGGCGCTCGATATCAGAGGCATTGATCCGACGGATGATGGTTGCGCCGTGCGCCCCAGCGAGGTGTTCAACTTCGGCTTCGCTGACCGCATGCATGCCTGGGCGGTTCTCGTTGGGTGGACCCTTTCTCAAGCTCATGGCAAGCGTACCGCCAGGCTTCAACAGCGCGATCAGACGACCGAACGCCTGCGGTCGGTGCGACTCGGGCAGGTGCATCCAGACGGCTGACAGAAGTATGAAATCGAATGAGGCGCCAAGCTGCATGACGTCGGAAAGATCGGGTAAGGCGTCATTCATCCAGCGCACCGCTGAATCCGCATGAATCCGAATGCCAGACTCTCGCATCTCCCGGGCGGGCTCCACCGCGATCACCTCGAGGCCGCGCGATGCAAGCCATGCGGCATCCCGCCCCGATCCAGCTCCCACATCGAGGGTTCGCGCGCCCGGGCTAGGCAGCAAGTCGATAAGCCATCCGTGCACTTGATCCGCCGCCAGTCGCTCATAGCTCTTCACCAACGTGGGGGCATTGGTGTTGTACCAGGCGATCGTTTCGGGAGAGGCCATAGTTGGGGTGTACGCTGACTTGCTCGCTTAGGTGATCGGATCAATTGACCAGACGTTAAGCGTTCTGCGTAAAGCGATCAAGCCAAACCTGACACCCCCGCACACGGCATCGCATACAAGCCTTCAAGCCTGCGTGACCGTACCAGCGCGCGGTAAGCGAATAGCGGCCCCTCGTATTCCGGCTTGCCCTTGTACTTAGCCTTCACCTTGAAGAGATCCATCGGCTTGTCGCTCGATTGGCCAGCGCATTGCATGACCCGCTCGCCGTGGACCTCGACGCCCTTGAGCGACCACAAGGCCTCGAACACCGCGGCCTGCCCCTCGGTGCATCGGATCGGGCCGTGAGGCCAGTCGGGTAGCGTCACCCATCGGAAGTCGGCAGAGAAGGGGCCGAAGACTGGCGTAGTCGGATCTGTTAGCGCAGGCTCCTCGACCCGGTGACACGCGGGATCGGGAATGAACGAAATCCGTCCGCCGTAGAAACTGAAGCGCTCCTCAAGCGGCAGCCAATCAATGCCGCTCGCAAACGACGATCCCCACACGCGATCCGACCGCGGCGCGATCACGCGGATGCCTGCACCTGCCACCCGCACCCGATCAAAGATCGATGGCTCGGCCCACAGTCGCATCAGACTGCGGGCAAGCACTACCGGTTGGCGACGCGCATCACCTAGGCGCCAGCAGACACCGTCGGCAATGTCGGGGATGCCGTCGCGGCTCTCGATCTCGAGTGCCATGCGCAGGCGCGAGCGCAGCCACTGCTCATCAAGCATCACCGCTGCGCGGTCATCCGCCGTGAGCGCGATCGGACCGCAGTCCGAGCACTGGCAGAACTGCCCAGCCTGACCGTCCCCGTAGATCTGTCCGTTTCGCAGTTGGCAATACGGGCAGAGCACCACCGTCGGCCTGATTGCGGGCCACAGCAACTCAGGACTCAGCAGCGTGAGCGCCTTGATCTGCACGACGTTGAAGCCATCGACCTGTGCCAGGTCATGCCAGCATTTCCAGCAGCACCGGATGCCATAGCGCCGCGTCGATCTCGCCAAGCTTGCCCACCAGGCGCGCCTTATCGACGCAACGCAATTGATCGAGCAGGACACGACCACGCTTGCCTTTGAGCTTGATTGGAGGTCGGCATCCGAGCGGCTGGCCTTTGCTGGTGATGGGAGCGACGATAACCCGCGGCAAAGCTTCATTCATGTCGTCAGGGGACACTACCAACGCGGGACGGGTTTTTTTGATTTCGGTGCCTACTGTCGGATCGAGATTGACCCAGTACACCTCGCCGCGCTTCACCACGCCCATTCCGAATCCTCAGCCAGATCAGCACTAGCCCAGCCCTCCGCTTCGGCATCCGCAGCCGCCGAGTAGCCATCGAACCAGCCGGTCCGCGGAGCCCTGACGGGTGCGATGACGATGCATCCGCGGTCGATACGAATATCGATCTCGTCCTCGATGGCACAGGCGGAAAGCAGCGCGGCGGGGATCAAAACACCGCGCGAATTACCGATCTTACGAATGCTGGATTTCACAGTTTTATCCCAATCGCTAATAGCAACAATGTTATTACACTTTACATCATATGCAAACCTTCTGACCTGTGGGTGACCAGCACAGACCAAGGAGCCATCGGTAGATCGTTGGACGGGATTCCAGCCGAGGCTGGGGTTGGATCCGATCTTCGGCCCTCCCTTGGCGCGTCGAGGCTCGGTAGGAAATGAGCGGCGCCGGGAATCATCACGCCGACCCCCTCCCTGAGCTCAACCTGCCCCCGAGAGCACGCAACGCGGTTGGAGAGCGGTTAGCGGAAGCCCAACTTCACTCTTGCAGAGCATGATCGCCAGCGCGAGGCGGAGAGAAGGCGAAAGCTGCTGATACCAGTTTGAGCATCGCTTTCGCCGAGAGCTCACTCTCCTGGCTCACTCGGTCGCCCTTCCGCGCTTCAAATCGACTTCCGCATATCGTCGTCATTGTGTAGAAGAGTTGACGCAGGAACGACGCGGTTCAGCGGGGTATGGCAACTCGGTCGACTGGTTCAAGTCGATGGTGTGACCTCGTAAGTGCCTGTTCTCGAGAAGGTCGGTGGAGAAAGATTCGCGCGCGGGTCCCTATAGATAAGGCCCCCAGCGCCAGCCGCGCACTGTGGAGCGCTGCCCGGCGCCACCTTCTCTAGGCTTGGTGCCAAACTTCTCGACCGCAGCCGGATCAAGCTCAATCCCGAAGCCTGGCTTGTCCAGGGGCTCAATCACACCCTGTGCGGGTCTTGCTGGGTTCAGGACAAGGCGACTCGCGGGCTCGAACATGTCGTGCACATATTCGTGGAACAGTCCGTTGGGGACCGCCGCGATCGCGGCGACATCGGTAAAAACACTGTGATGGGGGCAAGCCGGCAGGCCCTGTGCGTCGGCCATCGCAGCGATCTTCAGGAACTCCGTAACGCCCCCGCACTTGGTCACATCGGCCTGCACGATCTGCACCGCACCTTGGGTGATGAGATCCTTGAACTCCCACTTGGTGTAGTGGTTCTCGCCGACCGCGATCGGAATGTCGGTCTTGTCGGCCAGCTTGGCGAGGCTGGAGATCTCGTCAGCCAGGATCGGCTCCTCAAGCCAGTAAATGTCGAAGGGCTCGAGCCGCCGGACGAGCCGCAGCGCGGTCGTGAGGCTCCATGCGTTATTGACATCCAGACTCAGGTGAATGTGCGGACCAATGGCCTCGCGCACCAGGCGCACCCGCTCCACATCGACCTCAGGATCGCGATGACCGATCTTCATCTTGACCATCTTGAAACCGGCATCGACGTAGCCCTTCATCTGCGCGACCAGCGCTTCGTTGGACAAATTGAGGTTGATGCCGCTGCCGTATGAATTGACCCTGTCCTGGAAGCCGCCGAGGAGCCGATTCAAGGGTTGACCGGTGATGCGTCCCTTGAGATCCCAGACTGCGTTGTCGACGATCCCCAATGCGGTGATCACAAAACCACGCCGCCCTCCCATCAAGAGCGCCCAGTAAATCTTGCTCCAGATGCGTTCGTTGTTCATGGGATTCTCGCCCACGATCAACGGCTTGAGCGCGTCCTCGATCAGCGCCTTGACCATCTTGCCGCCGGGCGCAGGCACGAGACCGGTGACCCCCTCATCGGTGAAGATCTGGCAGAAATTGAATGGAAAGACGCCGGGGATCGAAGTGATGGCATCTTGCTGCGGCTCGCACGGGACATGGAATGTCTCGGTGACCCGAATGTCGGTGATCTTCATGAGCTTTGGAAATCTGCGGTCGGCGTGAGGGGTGGGCGGTCGTCTTCAATCAGCCGTAATGTTCTTTTCTTTGATCAACTTGCCCCATTTTTGAGATTCCTGTGCAAACCAGGCCGCCACCTGAGCAGGCGTCTGCGACTGCTGCGGCAAAAAGCCCGCGCCAGACCATCGCGATTTCATTTCGGGCATCTCCAGAATCTTCGAGATCTCTGCGTTGAGCCTGACCACGATCTCCTGGGGTGTGCCCGCAGGGACGAGCAGGCTCTGCGCGCTGATGACGTCAAGCCCCGGAAAACCGGACTCACTGAGCGTGGGCACCTGGGGGAGCGAGGGAGCGCGACTGCCCGCAGTGACGGCCAGGGCCTTGACCTTGCCGGCCTGGATCATCGACATCGCGCCACTGCTCAGGCCGTTGAAGCTGAAATCCACCTGTCCGCCCACCACATCCGTCAAGGCCGGCCCCCCCCTTTGTAGGGCACATGAACCAGCCGGGTGCCAGCCAGGGAATTCATCATTTCGAGCATCAGATGCGGGCTCGAGCCGCTGCCGGGCGAAGCGCCACTGAGGCCACCGGGTTTGGCTTTATCGGCGTTGATGAACTCGGCCACGGAGTTGATGGGGGACTTGGCCGGGGTGATCAGGACCAGCGTGAAGGTCGCGAGGTTGATGACGGGCGTGAGATCTTTCGCCGCATAAGGCAACTTCGGGTAGAGCGAAGGATTGATGGTGACCGCCGATGCGTCGGTGACTAGCATCGTATAGCCGTCGGCCGGAGACTTGGCGACGAGGTCCGCCCCGAGCGAACCCCCGGCGCCCGGCCGATTCTCGATCACAAGGGGCTGACCGAGGGCTTTGGACAACCTGTCCGAGATGGCTCAGCTAACCGTATCCGAGCCACCTCCAGTCGCGAAGGGGACGATCAAGCGGATCGGTTTGACAGGATAAGGCTGGGCCCCTGCGGAAGCAGCTGCGAGCGTGAGCGAGGCCGCAATGATGGCAAGGCGTCGGTTCATGGGGTTCCTGTGAGAGCGGGTGATGGGGGTCGATGGGGTATCTAAGTGTTATTCAACTCATGGCGCAGCGCGCCCGACGCCTGTAGATCTGCGCAAGCAGATCCCAGGTGAGGATAGATGTGGTCCGGCGCGACCGGAGCGAAAGCCAGATCCGACAGAGTGCTCACACCCGACAGCACGAGCAAAGTGGAAAGGCCGGCCCGGTGGGCGCCCAGGACATCAATGTTGAGATTGTCTCCAATCATCAGGGTATCACTCGCAGAGCTGCCCAGCTTGCGTATGGCCTCGATGAACAGAGTCGGCTGGGGCTTTCCGACGACTTCCGGCGAAACGCCCGTCGCGGCCTCGATTGCCGCAGCGATGGCACCGCAGCCGGGCGCCATACGACCCGGGCCTACGGGAAGGAGGGGATCGCGATTGGCGGTGATGAAAGCAGCCCCGCCCCGGATCGCTGCGACAGCCCCCGCGAGTTTGGCGTAATCAAACGCTCGGTCCAGACAGCACAGCACCACCCGCGCCTCGCCGGGGACCTCGTTGGCCAGGGTGAGCCCATGTTGAACGAGGAGTTGCACCATCGCTGGCTCGCCGACCAGGTAAACCGCCGCACCGGGGAAGCGCCGCGCGATGCTCAGAACGGCTGCCTCGCCCGCACCGATCACGCGGTCGGCTTCGACGCCAATACCCAGGCGCCGCAATTTTTCAGCGACCTGAACCTGGCCCGCGGCAGAACTGTTGGTGAGGAACAAATACTTCCTGTGGTTCGCCTCCAGCCACCGAACGAAATCCCCCGCGCCCTCGCACAGGGAATCTCCGGAGAAGACGACTCCGTCAAGATCAATCAGAAAAGTCGAGTAGTGGAGCATTCAATGCAGAGCGACAGGGTGTTCCACCGCTTGGACCACCCCCGTCTCGCGGGCGAGACGCAGATTGCGCTCTGGGCAGTATAGGTTTCGCTGGAAGACTACGTCAATCGACTTCGGCACAATCATTGGCCGTCAGCGCACGATGGGCCCAAGACATACGCACCGCGCCGTTCGACTCTCGTAGACAAGATTCAGCAATGAGCCGCTGGAGCTCAGCAAGCCATGACAATGCACCAGATCAGCGGTGAGCCCTATGGACCCCAGCCGCTTGCTGAAAACCACGCAGCAGCGGGGAGTCGTCGCCCGCACGCCAGGCGAGCACTGTCTCAGCACGAGGGCCGCTGTAGCGAAGCGGCCGATAGTGCACCCCCGCCATGCTCATCGCACTCACCGATCGCGGCACGAGCGCAATACCGAGCCCAGCTCGGACCAGTCCGACGATGGTCGTGATGTGGGTTGCCTCCTGCACCACCCGGGGCTGAAATCCCGCCTCGAGACATGCGCTCAGGACCTGACCATGCAGTGGAGACCGGTTGGCCGTAAAAATCACCATTGGCTCGCCAGCAAGTGTGCGCAGTCCCACCGACTTCTGCCGGGCCAATCGGTGACCCTCGGGCATCGCAACGATCAGCGGCTCGCTGCTCAGGCGCTGGGTCAGCACGGTCGCGCTCGAAACGGGGGGGCGAAGCAAGCCGACCTCGAGCCGGCGCTGCGCGATTGCCTCGACTTGCGCGCCCGAGGGCATCTCCTGAAAGACGAGTTCGACCGCAGGCGCGAGCGTGCGATAGCGGGCAACGATCGGCGGCAGCAATTCGAAGGTCGCTGCGTGGATAAAGCCGATCCGCAGCCGGCCGATCCGCCCCTGAGCGGCCGCCCTCGCCGCCCGAGCAGCCTCCTGCATCCGGCCACCGATGTCGCGAGCATGCTCAAGAAAGACGAGTCCCGCTGCAGTCAACTCGGTGCTTCGGCCCCGCCGCTGAAGCAAGGTGACACCCAGGTCCGCCTCGAGCGCCTGAATCTGCAGTGACACCGGCGGCTGAGAGACATTGAGCCTTCGCGCGGCGCGGCCAAAGTGAAGTTCCTCGGCCACCGCGATGAAATAGCGCAGCTGGCGTTCAGTAGGCATTTTTTTCATATGTTTTTCATATCAGTAATGGATTAATTCTAAATTAGACTGAAACATAAAGCTCCCCCTAAACTGTCGCTGAATCTGCTCTGCAATGGCCATCATGACCCCTGCTGAACTCACCTCTGCACTACGGCGGGCCGATCCTGCCCTCAGCCGCTTCGACCCGCTTGAGCGGGTGATTTACCACGCCGATTTCAACCACGGACATAGCGGATTCACAGCAACGATCGGAAATTACGAAGGCACGCTCGACACGATCCTGCCCGACATGAATTTTCTGTCGCCGCAACTGTCGAACTATGCGATGTGGGATACCGGCACTGCCGGGACCATGCACGGCGGCTATGCACTCAAGCTCGCCACCGAGGCGCGCGCCGGCGCAGTGAGTGCGGCTACCAAGCGGTTGACCATTCGTTCGACCGGACTGATCCGGCTCGAGACCTGGTTTGGGATCAAGTCCGAAGCCACGCAAATGGTACTCACCGAACACGATGTTCGAGCTTTCGGCATCCTGTTCGACATTCAGGACCACAGCCGAAGACTGCTGCCCAGACTGCGTTACCTCAATGCGAGCGAGGGGCATCTTATCGGTCAGTGGCAGATCAAGACCGACCATCCGAAGCGCCATCAAATCGGACCGTCAGGCAAGACGGCATCGATTGGGCACTATGCGCCGATTGGCTACACCGATGTGCCGGGCGGACGTCAACCGCTCTGCCACAACGAACTGCCCACCAAGATGAACTGGCACTACCTTTCGGTCACCTTCGATTTGCGCTCCATGCGGTTTGTCGAGTTCCGCTGCAATGAGCGGGTCTTCGACCGCGATCTGCCGGCGCCTTTCGAGCTTCCGGAGTGGCCCAACCTCACCGGGCTGTTGAATACCATCTTCTTCGTCGAGACTGATGTGGATAAACGCGCTTTTTTGTATCTCGACTCCGTACTCTTTTCGTGCACACCATGATCCGCCAGGCCTACCTCTCTGTTGTTGCCCGGAACGCCTCATGGTCGGGTGACTGGTCCTGCGAGCCCTGCGAGTGTGGCTGGGCAAGCGAGGCGATTTTCTTCGTACGCGTGCTGCACGCCGATCCCACCGCGCGCCAAGCCCACGCTCGGGTGCAGATATCGCCTGATGGACTTCACTGGATCGATGACGGTGAACCCTGCGATATCCCCGCCGAGCCCGGCGTTCATGCGATCAGGGTCCGACACTTCGGCGGGTGGCTCAGACTCGCGGGCCATACCGAAGGCGGCGGCGAGATCCGCGTGGTCTGCTACCTGCATTTGAAGGAGTGAACATGACGCTCAAGGCCCTGGCCGCATCTGCACCTTGTCGACTGGTATCTGTCGCTGGCGTGACCAGCCTGCTGATCGCGATGGCCCTGCCAGTGCAGGCCCTCGCGCAGACGGCAAGCTATCCCAGCCGGACGGTGAGGGTCATCGTACCCTTTCCCCCCGGGGCAAGCACAAACGATATTCTGGGCCGCCTGATCTCGGCTCGGCTGACCGATTCGATGGGTCAAACATTTGTAGTCGAAAACCGCTCCGGTGCAGGTGGGACGATTGGCACCGAGCTCGGCGCGAAAGCGCAGCCCGACGGCTACACTTTACTGATCGGTACCAATGGCCCGATCGCGATCGGGCCGCACGTGTACCGCAAGCTGGGCTACGACCCGCTCAAAGACTTGCAACCGGTCACCCTGTTCGCAATGGTGCCGTACGCGATCATCGTCAACCCGGCGCTTCCGGCCAGCAACTTGCAGGAGCTGATTGCCCTCGCCAAGAGCTCACCGGGTCGACTCAACTATGCATCTTCGGGCAACGGCTCGCCCGCTCATCTGT
>Ga0164293_10003768_pt1 | contig 12954 bp, 13 predicted proteins | sample GEODES118metaG_FD_111487 | JGI IMG/M metagenome (GOLD analysis project Ga0164293, IMG submission 111487) | Eutrophic lake water microbial communities from Lake Mendota, Wisconsin, USA - GEODES118 metaG | ecosystem: Environmental > Aquatic > Freshwater > Lake | place: USA: Lake Mendota... | reverse complement strand
GAGTGAATTTGGTTTTGGAGTTTCTCGAAGATTTTTTGAATCAAAAAAATTTACTGCAAGAATTGAGTTCGCTGCCTTATCAATTCCGTTTGTTACCTACAGCGTGGGGGAAGACTTTAGATCAAGAAGTTATGGCTATAGCGTCGGTTCAGGACTTAATTTACATTACTTACTTAACAGTCAGTGGGCAATCCATCTGAGCGGAGGACTATATCACACTGGTTTATTTACCTTTGATAATCCTTCTCCCTATCTAGATTCTTCCCCAAGTTTTAATGGAATGAGGTATGGATTTGGAGTTCAGTATCTCTATTAGTGTTGTTCCAAAAGAATTTTTAATTTATCTAAATCAACTTTCCTAGAATGTCTGTCGATCTGTATCTTTTTACCGTCTTTCGTTTTAATCCACAAAACAAAGTATCCCTTATTTTGAAAACCAAGATTTTCTTCATTTGCTTTTAACCTTGCTACATTTGGTGTGGATAAAAAAGATGTGATGGTAAATGGCTCGACGTCATCAAGAATGAAAGACTCAGAAAAAAAATTAAGACCAAATATTTTATGAACAATTGTTATGTGAGACTTATTTTTAATGATTCTTTTTTCATAGAAAAAAAATCCCAAAATTGAAAGTGGTAAAAAACTAATGAATGTTAATAATCCATATCCTAGAGAAGCATCCTGCCCATCACCTAGAGAAATTAATTTTAATACAGGTTCTTTAATAGCAAGAAACATAAAAAGAATCACAGAGATAATACAGATACCGTAAACCCAGAAGATATAAGGAAGGCCATAGGTTTTTAACGTGAGTGAGTTTTCATCTTTAATGACAAAATCTTCTTCTTCAGTTGAAATGGGGAAAACATACATAAGACCCATAAATAATGTCCTTACCTATCGTGTGGAGAAAAAATATCTAAAACTTCTATGCGAGGATAAACCAACTTCATCCATGTTGAAAAGACTGGTCTTGAGGCGAGTTTTTCTTTCTGAAATAAGTTTTGAATGGGTTTTGAGACCTCAGTGTAGAAAACAGTAGGGGAGAGATCTAATTTTTTTTCCATCCGCATGATCTGCATTAACCATTGATCTTTAAGGATTGGTGGTAAATGGAGTGTCTTTAATTTTTTATAGACAAGAGATAATTCACTATCATTACTAATAAATTTAAAATCCCAAACGCATAAATAGAAACTAAAAATTTGCTTCCAAACTTGGTGGGGCATGATGCTTTCCGCCATTTGCAGCTCATGATAAGCAAGATCGTAATTCCCTTGGTCAAATGAACTTTGAGCAAGTGCTGCCTTTTTCCAAGCAATTTCAATGGGTCTCAGTGGACCTTCTTTTTTGAAAATCGAGATGTCGTTTTGTTGAGAGAGATTAACTCGCAGGATTCGATCAGAAGAAGTTAGTGCCGATTCACCCTCTTTTATGTCTATAAAACCTTTTGTTAAATTAACATGCCAAGCAGCTAAAGTTGAAAGAGTTGCTGTTGGATGAATCCAATTTTTAGTTTTCTGATCCTCTATATTTGTGATTGTGTCTAAGACATGAACGTCTTTTTTGGCTTGAATTTTTTCTTTTAACCAGTCTTGTCTATTTTCTGAAAAACGAAGATAGGAATCAAATCCATCATGTTCCATTTTTAAAGGAATATTTGTAAAAATCAGCGGAGATGTTTCATTTAAATTGTAAGACTCAACATCTTGCGCCGGTCCTTCAATATCGAGTACGTGAACTTGACCAAGTTTTTCTAAAAGAAGGACTGACCATTTTGTTATTGATTTTTTCTTTTTTAACTCTTTTTTGAGTTCTAAAAATTGATTTGCCTGAAATAAGGACTCAAAAAGAATCTGAAAAATACTTTCTCCGTCATTAAAGTAAAGATTTCCCGGTTTATGGTGAAGGGCAAAACTTACTCCAGAGCCATGCAATCCTTGCAAAAAAAGAGGGGCCATCCCTTCAGTGCTATAGATAAGTAAGGGGGACTTACCTTCAGTTTGCCAGTAATAAAGCCTTGGAGTTTCATCGAAGAAACCGATGAGAGGAAAATCTAAAAGTCTTGTGTGTGTTATTTCATTATTGTTTTTAACAAAAAGACTCGTACAACCGGGAATAATACCCTTTAATTCTGGGTACGTTTGGCCAAAGTGTGCTGCCAATTCAAAAAGCGAGATGAACGTGTAATAGCGAGCTGGATCGATTCCTAAGCCTTGAGAGTAAGAATTGATACATTTCGCAAAGAGAGAATCTTCTTTCTTATGAATGAGCACTTTCGCTCTTAAAAGAAGTTCCTGCCCAAATTTTAGTAGGGAACTTGTTGAGAGAAGATTTTTGATTCTGGTTTCAAGCTTAAAAAATGATTCTCTTTCTCTTAATCCGAGTTGATAGAAGTTTTCAATCGGATCTCCAATAAGAGGTATTATTTTCGTCTTCATATTTAACCTACGTAGTAATGGACTAGATGTTTTAAATGATTTGCAAAATCAAGCTTGAATGTCCTGTTCTCTAAATGTTCAAGCATATGAGGTTTGCAACGTATGTAGATATTTAGTTTGCCCTTGGGATGAGCATCACTCATATTTTTCAATTGGTAAAACTTTGAGAGGAATCTAAAATGCTGCTGATTTGTGAGGCGAAATGATTCCTCTTTTTTGATATTGTTCCATAGTGTCCATGGATCATATCTTCCAACCAGAACTGCAGCTAAAGTTAAGTAAATAATTGTGTCAGATTCAAAACCATCGCCCACGAGGATGAGATCATCAGGGATTCCCGTCATTAAAAGAATGTTAACGATGGTGTTTAATTTATAAAACCCTTGGGATTTTAGATCTTTTGTTGAAAGATCTCCTTCAAAAAAAGAAAAAATGTTTCGATAGTCTTTTAAAAAAATATTTCCAGTGAAAATTTGTCTTTGGTAAAGCCAGTCTCTAATTGCATTTTCATAAAAATGAGGAGAAGCGGAAACAATAAATGGCTGATAGTCATCCTTTATAAAGTCTTTAACGAGTGCAATTGAATTATCGACAGGCGGAAAATAATGAATGGGATTTCTTAGAGATAAGTATAATTCTTTTAAAGATGAATACCTGGTATCAACTAAGGTCTTATCAAAATCAGTGATAATAATCTTTTTTGGATTTTGAATTCTTGTCGGAATAAAGCTTCCAATCAAGAGATCTAATCCTTGATGTGATTTCGTTTCAAAAAGTTTGATTTTTTTAACATTCTTTGCCTCTGGTTGCGGCAATTTGAAATTAAAATTACCGAAGGAATCTGAGTCAAAGCTTCTTACAATCACTTCAGTGTCATCATCTGATAATCCTAGAACTTTCAAACGGAACTCATTCGATGAGAGTAGACCCATACTCTGGATTGGTTTGGTGGGCACAATTTCTTTTAAATTTTGATTAATTTCATCCAGGATCTCAAATTTGCCCTGGGATGAGTAAGTCATTGATGCGCGAATATGAATATATTCATCTGATTCAATTCCTGTAAAATGAACTAATTTTGGGCGCCTCATGCCTCTATTCTAACCTGAAGGGGTGGACATCTCCTTCACTTTTTTGCGAAAATACTCACATGTTACAAATGACACTAATAATTAAAGGTAAGGTTCAAAGAGTAGGATTTCGCTACAGCGTCGTCGACTTTGTCCTTTCAAATTCCCTCACCATCGTGGGCCACGTTCGTAATATGCCTGACGGATCTGTTCATGTGCTCGCCCAGGGAGATATTGAAGCGTTAAAAGAGCTCCATCGGTTCTGCACCAAAGGTCCTCCGAGAGCGGAAGTAAGAGAGATTACCCAAGATTTAATCCAGATTAGTAAACTAGAATTCTCGGATTTTGCAGCACTATCAGATTAGGCTCTTTTTATCGTGTAAAGCATGACTCCATTTTCATACTTTGTTTGGACGGATTTTGGATCCAGGTGGTATTCCGTTTGAAGTCGAGTGGTGAACGATTCAATTTTATTGATTTTATTTATCGTCCCAACTGAGTCCTTGCTGGCGTCACTGTAGCGTCGATTGTAGGTAAGGATAGCAACCTTATCATTCAAGGTAAGCTGCAAGTCTTGTTTGGAGTATTCTGGAACTTTTAGTTTAATTTCAACATGATCATCAAAATGTTGGAGCTCAGGAGATAGGGCATCAAATCGATAAAAGGGATCACTTGCACGATTTTCTGCTAATGATAATTCAGATGTTAATGACTTTTTAAGATCTTGAATAAATTTTTTATTATTTTCTTCTAGTTTTTTATATAAAGAATTTTGATGAGTTAATTTGTCCGAATATTGTTTTTCAAAAAATAGATCTTGATCTTTGCTGTCCGTTTTAAAATCTTTATCCAACTCCTCGAGTTGGGTCTGTAGATTTTGATTTAAGTGAGCAATTTCTTTTTGATGCTTCTGGTTGATTTCAAAAATTTCTTTTTCATATTGCTTTTTCTGGTTCTGAGTTTCCTGCGAATTGTTCTTCTCGTTACCCTGATAACGAACAGTAAATTCTTCACTCATCTTCTTCAATTTTTCCTGATGAAGGGTCTCTTTCCTCTTAATCTCCTCATCGAATGAAGCTTGTAGATGATCAAGCTGGAGTCTAGAGTCTTTATTGATTTCTTTGGCGGTGGCCCTCGTCTTTTCATGCAGCGAATCGATATATTTTTTATTATCATCGGAGGCCATTTTTCTGTCGTCCGCTAATTTCTTACTTAGTTCTGATTTCTTAGATGAACTTTTTGAGTTTAAATTTCGAAGTTCTTTCTCTGTTAAATCTTGAGTCTTCTTGAGGTGGTTTTTAATGCCAGAGAGTATATGCTCTTTCCTCAAATTCTCTTTATCAATTTGTTCTTGGTGATTTGATTTTATATCAATGATCTCTTCTTTGTGAGAGTCAGTGAGTTCATTTTTATATTTCTTATGGGATTCTTGAAGTCTAGCAATATCGTTGTCAGATCTTCGTCTTACATTCTCCATCCTTAATTGAGCTGTTTTTTCTACATCTTTAATATTGCTCATGGGGTAGAGCTCACTTTGTCGTAGGGATGATCACAAATCTTCTTCCTTTGACCTGTGTAGCCTGGGCAAATCCAAGTTCTCAACAGTTCAACATTTATGTACTGTCCACCATGGTAGGATTTGAAACTTTGTGGATTTAAGGTCGAAACGATATATTGAGAATTCGCTTTTGTCGCGACAGCAAATGGATCGTTCGTTTTAACGGAATATTGATAGGCCCTATATTCGGCGAAAGCCTCAAAACTGAAAATACTAAATAGAGCGATCGTGAAATAAGACTTCAATGGAGCTCTCGTACCTTGTCTAAAGTTCTGTGCTCAACCATTTTCATAAAAGAGAGTACAAAATCCTTTCTTTCATCATTTTGGAGCGCCTGAATTGCTGTTTTTTTTCTTTCAATCGATTGATGTCTTTCAATTTGTTTGTAAACTCTATGCACCGTCTCAGCTGCTTTTGAGAATGACATTCTTTTAACTTCACTTTGATCAGAAAAGGATTCTAGAATCCAGTCTTGATAAAATAAGGGAAAAAAACCTGCACTTCCTGCTTCGATAAGTTGGTCTAATCCTTGTGCTTCCTGCATTTTCCGCATAAAACTCCTTTTCTCTCTCTTATCTTACTAGGAGAGTGGTATACTGGTTGAGAGGGTAGGTTTTGCCATTTTCCTAGGGGCAATATGGAAAAAAGAGAAGACTTCGTTATTTCTGAGGACATTATTGAGTGGATTGGATTAAAAAAGTCGGAATATTTATCCAAAATCATTTCCCTTCAACTTCCTGATGACATTGCTTTTGAAAAATTTCATGAATTTGATTCTTTTATTCCTGGAACGATTGAGTTCCCAGATAAGGTATTCGAATTGGTCCAAGATGATCAAAGAGTGAGATCCTACTTGAAAAGTTATTCAGAAAATTCGGGATTTCATCAAATGGTGATAGGTGTTTTGCTCGATGATAAACAAAATAATGCAGATGTTTTTGTGCCTATTATTAGTTTTGTATCTCTGAAATCAAATCTTATTAAAGAATTTAGCGTAGGAAGACTTGTGACTCGTCCTACGCTAAATTGAGAATTATTTTGTTCTGATGTCTAGATAAGAATTGGTATATTTCGATTTAAAGTTGTTACAAATTGTACCCATGTAATTTCTACCTTCATTGTCACAACCAGGATTACTTCTTGCACCATAAGGACATCTTGGAACCCAGTAAGCACAGTATTGTGAAGAATTCGGACCTTGAGGGCAAATATTTGTAGGCCAATTCACGTACCCATGCATGCAATTAATATATTCAGGTATGAGAGGTTCTTTCAAAACGATAACCCCATTAAGGGCATAGTTTGAAAATCCTGGACGGTCTTTGTAAAGACGGCCCTGTATGACTTGATTAGATGTGGTGAAAGTACACTGAGGATTTCCGATATAAGTTGAAGCCCCATTTCCATCTTTGTATGTTGGTATGAGACAGATTTTTACGCTATTTGAAGTCAGTGATGTTCTAAATTTAAAAATAGTTTCATCTTGAGTGCTTTGACAAATTCCAAAATGACCAATATCGATCGTATGATATTTATCGGACAGATCACAGTTCTCAAAGCCAGGTGAAGACTGCTGGCCACTGCCTGTAGAAGTACCGGTTGATTGCCCAGAGTTTGTCCCCTGACCACTCCCCATATTTCCACTTGAGTTGGTTGTCCCACTTCCTGAGTTTGAAAAAGTATTATCACCTAGGTTATTTCCTGTAATGTAATTGACCGGAGCTCTTGTTCTTTGAGGAGCATCACAGGCACTCGCTAAGAGTAAAAGGATCAAAAGAGGTGTTAATTTCATCATAAAAAAGTCCTTTAAACCGACTAATTCATCCAACTATTCGGTAAATAGAAAATTTTCATGAGTTTTTTCTCAATACCGATAATTGAGTATAAATAGGTCCTTGTAATTTATAGGTTTTAAATGCGCTGGCTTTTAATCATTCTTCTTCTATTGGGTGGCGGTCTTTATGGCGGTTACCAAAAACTTTTGAATCTACCTGAGGAGTTATACCTTGGTTGGTTAAAAGATCAAAAGTGGGACAAGTATTACGGCATTTCTCAATTCAAATCACTTTGGATGAGCCCCGTGATTTTCCGGGAGATTCCTGAATATAATGAAGATTACGCTCAATTGTGGAAAGAATTCCCACTAAGAAATATAAAAATTCCTTTGCCTGTGAGACACCCACTTTTTTTAACAGTACCCATTGTTGATAGTGAGGGAAAAAAATCAACCCCAACTGTTGGGATCATTCTATCCTCACCCAATGGAAGAGAGTTATCGAGAGTTTATACACTCCCTGAAAAATTTCTCGAGGATCATTCTCAGGGCCAGGAATTATTTAAGCTTCCTTATGTCAGAAATAAAATTCTTAAAATTCCTTCAGAAAAAATTTGGATCGACCTGTTTACTTATGAAATCAATGTCAAATCCAAATCGATAGATGAAATGATTTACGATCTTTATTTACTGCACTTACGCTCCAAAATCTTACCGGCACAAACCACGAGATATGGCCTATTAAGTGATAAGAGGGCCCTGATTGAATTAGAGTCATCAAATAAGGACTACATAATTGAGCTTGTCATTACGAATTCCAATGGAAATCTTTTCACTTTTATTTTAAGAACTGAAATCAATAATGAAGATTCCAAAAAATTAAGATCTAAATTCCTTGATACCATTAAGTTTAGTCCCATTGATTCTGCGATGGGGAAATTCTTATATACTGAATTTAAGCAGCTGAATTTTGCCCGACAAGTTGATCAGGAGGGGATGCTCTATCTTTTTTCATCCTGGTCTCAAGATTTTGAAAACGAATCTATGTTTAAAGAAATGATTTTCTTCCTTGAAAGAGGATTAAAAAATCAATCACAGCTAAAACCCCTTTATGCATTTGGATTGAAGTATTTTGGTAAAACATTTTCTACGAGTAAAGTTTTTAGTGATGATGAGAATCAAGACATAGCACTAGAAAGGAAAATTGAAATTGAAAAAAAAGAAAAAAGAACAGAAGCTCAGCTCGAAAAAGAAAAACCTCCGGTCGAGCCAGAGCTATCGCCTGAAGAGAAAATGAACCTTTACCTAAGAAAAGCAAAAGAAGAAAAACTGGAAACTAAGAAAAAAGACATGATAGTTCACTAAAATCAAGAATCGAACTTTAGAAAGCCACTGATTAAGACATCAGTAAGAAGAGGCTTTAGGGTTTGAACTTTTTCAGGAACGAGTTTTTTGGTTCTCTCATCCATGTAGATAGAACGATTTATTTCAATTTGAATATTATTCGTCCGGAATTGGTCTACAAACTCAGTGACAAAACCACCGATGTAAGGATCATTGAAACTTGATTCATGACCTTTTTTCGTAAGTTCTTCATGAAAGAAACTAATAAACTCTTTTGTACAGGTTTTACCTTTTCTATCTGAGATACAAAAATCCGGTCGATGTTGTTTCTGGTTCGGATTTTGTTTCATGTGATACTCGGTAGGTCGAGAGGGCATGCTATGAAGATCAATCATGGAGACGAGACCATTTTTTCGTTTTTCAAGATCTTCAATGGTGGCCTTTAAAATCTCAAAATAGGGCCTGTGATAAATCTCAATAAATTTTTCAATTTCCTGAGATGATGGATCTTTAATAACGAGTTTTTTCCCTTGAGTATTATCTTTCCAAAAGAGAATACAATTACTTTCCGCGCGGTTAAGATCGACGCATATCCTGTGCACGTGGGCAACTAAAACAGCAATTCCGGCAGCTTGAAGGGCAGGAATATCTACTAATTCATCGACCTTGAAATCGACATCTTCTTTGTAGGCCAATTCATCTCCAGATAAATAGGGTAGGAAGACCTTTGGTATATTTTCACCGGAGTGGGGTATGGATAAAAGACCTCTGTAGGATGGACCCAGAGGCGCGTAATAGTCGAATAACGGAGATTTTAATGGGTGATCTAGCCTAAACATATGAAAAAAATACCACATTCCTTAGTTAATAGTCTATGCGTCTCTTTTAAAATCGAATCCTTGGGATTATAAATATCTCATTCCAAGAGGTTTTTATGAAGTTTCCAGGTCGACGAAACACCAAACATTATTTTCCGGTTGAGGATAAGCAGAGAAGTTCATTTGATGACGAGATTTACCGACCTGGGAACGTCTACGTTGTAGGTATTGACCAGCTTCTAGTGGATATTGAAATTCCGGTAGACGATGAATTTCTCACTCATCACAATTTTCAAAAAGGTGAATCATTTATTATAGATGATAATCTAGCCGACCTCATCTACTGGCAGTACAAAAACAAAGGGTCCATCACAGGAGAATTTCCAGGTGGAGCTGTTGGAAACACTCTTCATAATTACTCAATTCTTTCTGATTGTCCTTCCGTTGCCTTGGGGGCGATTAATAAAAATATTGAAGTTGGGGATTATGCGTATAAATATATTTGTAATACCTCATCGAAAGTTAATTTATCCTATCTACAGTCCTGCGCTCGACCGATGGGAAGGGCCCTGTGTTTTGTAAGTCCAGACTCAGAAAGAACGTTTGCCATTAGTAAAGGTTGTATGAACGATCTTTCTCCAGAATCAATTCCGACCGAAGTGATTGAGAGATCCTCTGCACTCCTTGTGACCGCCTATACTTTAAGAGATGAAAAATCCGCTATATTTAAATCTACTTTGAGGGCGATTGAAATTGCTAAGAATGCTAATGTGCCGGTCGTTCTTACTCTTGGTACGAGCGGACTTGTTCAAGAGAGAAAAGATTTTCTACTAGAACTTATTCCAAAGTATGTTTCAGTTCTTGCGATGAATGAAAGTGAGGCCTTAACTCTTTCTGGAATAAAGGATCCTCTTCTTGCCGCTGAAAAAGTCCTTGATATGGTGGACATGGTTCTTTTAACTGTGGGGGCGAGAGGTCTTTATATTGGGGCGATAACAGATGTTGATCAGGCACGTCTTACGAAGGAGCCTCTCCATACAAAGTCGATCGTTGAGTATAATAAGTACGAATACTCGAGAGCTCAGAGAAGATCTGACATTAAAAATATTAAAAAAGTTTATACCCACATCAATCCGTTCCTTGGTGGGCCTCAAATGATTAAGAACACCAATGGGGCCGGAGATGCTGCACTTGCGGCCGTTTTACATGATCTTTCGGCCAATGTTTATCATAGAAATAAGGTTCCTAATTCTCCAAAACACAATACGAACTTTTTAACTTATTCTTCTATTTCTCAAATTAGTAAGTACGCTAATCGAGTCTCTTTTGAAGTTTTGAGCCAAAATTCCCCTCGTCTACTCAGAGGTCTACCTGAGAGAGAAGATGGACTAGAAGAGGCCTATTGGGCAAAGTGAAAAATACCTCTCAAGTGTTGGTTCAAAAAGAGGCGCTCTTTAACGAGGTTAAAGGATCTCTTTTTGAATACCTTGTTGCTCGTGGAGTCGCCAAAGCTTGTGGAAACGAACTCGATTTTCTTTCAAAATTAGATCCAAACTACTTAAGTGTTCTTGGGCAACAAGATAGAATGGTGAGGCAGTTTTACCCTGAGATGGGTTCTTTTCTCTCAGATGCGGCCGCAAAAACGTGCTCAAAGTTAAATAGTTCTTTTGAGGAAAAAGCCACTTCGTCAAAAGTTGTTGGAAAATTTTCTAACTCTTCACTAAAAGATGAATTGAATGAAGCTGATATCATTATTGAATTCCCATCGAAAGTGATTCCTGTGAGTTTAAAAATAAATAAAAAAAATTCTTATGTGAATACGAAGAGCGGGGGAATTAAAAGTTTTTTTCAACAGTATTTTCCTTTTATTAATATCGAAGTTCAAAAAGAATTTAATTCATTTGTGGATACTGAATTTAATCGTATGGCCTTTGAACTGCATTCTTATAATGACATGGAATATGCTGGAAATTTCTCGCACTGGATTGGAAGAGGCTTCTCAGAACTTCCAGGTGAATTAGATCAAGAGTCGAGACAAATCCTTAAAAGTTATTATGCTCGAATCTCTCGTAAGATTCATTCCATACTTCAGACGGCGTTTTTATCTCATCCAGATGAGATAAAAAAAAGCATACCCCCCTTAATGGGATTTAGCTCAAAAGAGATTACTCAAGTGATCTACTTTCACGAATTTCCTTCCACTGATTTTCATGAAATTGAGATTCATACCTTTGATGCTTTATTAAGGGAGTTAGATCAAATTCAATTATTGCCTTTTTCAGATATTTCAAGTGTGGAATTTCAAGTTGGCGACTATTCTCTTCAGCTAAGAGTAAAGCCCATGAATAAATTTACGACTACAGCGATAAAAATTAACTGTAGTGTAAAATTCAAGCAACCCAGTATTTCTTAATGATGTCTTGATTGAGTGTTTCAATTTCAAACTTATATTCATTTCTATTGACTAAGCTATGAGCGCAGTCAAGCCAAAGTGATGTATTGGCACTAGCAAGATAAACCGCTTTCGTGTTTCCAGACAACAGAATATTTCTTTTGAAACTTTGAATGAGGAATGGAGAAATGAGGGCCTCATTCATATCGACCAATAAGTTTTTTGAAGGGCCTATGAGTCCTTTTAAAAAACTAATGAGAAAATTTTCCCATACTTCAGCTTGCCCACATTTTTTATTTGGATCTTTTAATAAATTTACTAAAGCACGTTGCTCAACATTAAGAGATGAATGAAAATCTTTCCAATGGCCTGGCCCTGCCTCAATTTGAAGGTTTTCCCAAAGAGATAGATGAGGATGAAGAGAGGTCTTGGCCTCAATATAGGAAAAGCTTAAAGCAGCTGAAGGCGAAACAGTTTTAAGGAATTGTAGGAGTTCCTTTAAAACGATGTGTTCTTCTGACTGTTTTTTTATGAGGTATAGGCCAAACGGAGTTTCATTTTTCATCTTTTGAATTATCGGCTGAATAGGTTGGAACCTTAGTTTTTCTCATTTATAATTGAGGCATGGATAACATAAAGAAATTTGAAGGAACTTATTTGCCTGACAATAAAGATCGGAAAGACAGGGTCTTGCTTGGGCTATCTGGAAGTATCGAATCCTTGGTTTCGGCTTATCTATTAAAAATCCAAAAATACGATCTTGTTGCCGTTACTGTTATAACTTCATGGGAGACATTGCCCTCTGAGAAGAAACACTACTTATCATGTCACTTAAATCAAGAGAAACTGAATTCTCTAAAAGAATTTTGTCTTAAACTTGGCATCTCTCACCATATTGTTGAAGTCAAAGAAGAATTTCGCGAAGAAGTGATTGAAAAATGGATGTCAGATAAAATTTTAGGTCTCTCTTCAAATCACTGTTTTAATTGTCATGATTTACGGATGCGGATTCTTTTTGAAAAGAGACGTGAGCTAAATGCTGCTATCTTAGCGACTGGGCATTATGGTAAAATTTTTCAAGCGGGAGTAGAGCACTCTGTTGTCGTTCATTCCTCAGGCGATGAAGTTTTTGATCAATCTCACTTACTTTCTAGATTGCCTCAAGACATCCTCTCATCTCTTCTTTTGCCTCTGGCAGATATTTCTTCCAAAGAGGTGATTAAACTTGCCGAGAATTTTGGGATTCAATCTATTGACTCAGAAATAAAATTCAATAAATGTCTTCGCTCATCAAAAGAGGTCGACCTTATACTTGAAAAGTGTGTCGCAAAAAGTCTCATTAAGGAGGGCGACGTTCTGGAGTATGGAGTCAAGCACTCTCTTCTTAAGCATGATGGAGTTCATCATCATCAGATCGGAGAGCCTCTTTCTCATAAAGAGCAACAAATGGATTCTTCCAAAGTGATGGGAGAGTATTTTTTTTCTGAAAAAAATATCGTTCTTATTGATGAGTCTGTCCTTTTTAGAGATAAGATTGTCTTAGTTAATTGTCAGTTC
>Ga0164293_10003767_pt1 | contig 12954 bp, 9 predicted proteins | sample GEODES118metaG_FD_111487 | JGI IMG/M metagenome (GOLD analysis project Ga0164293, IMG submission 111487) | Eutrophic lake water microbial communities from Lake Mendota, Wisconsin, USA - GEODES118 metaG | ecosystem: Environmental > Aquatic > Freshwater > Lake | place: USA: Lake Mendota, Wisconsin... | reverse complement strand
TTCAGGATCGACCCCATGCTTATTTGCCAACGCCACGACAGAGAGTAAAAGCTCGCCAATCGTTTCCTCAGATACCTCTTGTAAATCGGTGAAATTACTCGCGTGCGCCGGAATATGGCCATGTGCTTCGGCGCGATGGAGCAATTTAGATGCTAGCGCGAGTGCAGGTTGATTAAGCGGCACTCCTTCATCGGGAGACTTGCGCGATTTCTCAGCTGCTTTTATTCGCTCCCAATTCCCTTCGACTTCGGCGGAAGTAAGATTCTCAGACTCTTTAAACACATGTGGATGTCTTCGAATTAGCTTTTCGCAAATGGCACTAGCTACATCTTCGATAGAGAATGCCGCTTTACTTCGTTCCTGACCGATTCGAGCATGAAAATAAACTTGAAGCAGTACATCGCCTAACTCCTCGACCATGTCATCGCGGTCGCTACGCTCTACTGCATCGATAAATTCATACGTCTCTTCTAGCAAATAGGTCAATAACGACTCATGCGTTTGCTCTGCATCCCAAGGACAGCCATCTGGTGAACGGAGCCTATCCATCACCTCAGCGAGGCGAAGTAGGTTGCTCTTCTCGTTCACTAACTCTTGGATTTTGGTAGCGCCCCACCAGTTGGATCTGTGGGGTCAATCTTGTTGGTCATCGTGTTCCAAACTCCGTAGCGAGGGTTTACTTTTAATTCCTCTTTGGCAACAGTCTCTTCAAGCATTTTTTGGAGGGCCTGGATTATTTGTCCATCCTCCGTTGCATTCGGAGCTATTACAGTTCGCAATTTATCTTGTAAAACAATTAACGAAAGATATTTATCGAGATCAATAGATGCGATTCCTGCATTAACTAGAGCAAGTGAGAGTTGGTCTTCACTGCCCACGTTTTTCAAAACCTCAGCCCTGCTCTCAGCTACTTCTGCTGCAGTGGCAACAATGTTTCGCTCTTTTGCTGCTTGAGTGAGCAACGCTGTGAACACATGAAACTCGAGCTGATTTAAAGTCAACGCTTCGCCAGTCAATGCGCCTTCTGGAGATGCCTGGAATTTAGCGCGTTCATCCAAAATTGCTGAAACGCTCTCCTGGAGTCGCTCAATCGTTATCTTTCCGCTTTTGTAGTTCGCGGCATCTGATGGATTACTACACCCCGAAAGTACAAGCGCCGATATAACTAATCCGAGGACTGCAATTCTTCTCTTCACCACGAAAATCAAGACTCCTTCTTGGCTAGCTCAAATCACCCGATTGGTAGTCGCATCGAAAGCCTGCACTACCCAGTTCAATAGAGAAGTATTCCCTAATTTCTCTGGCTCGAATGCCACGCCTTTACTGCTAGGCAGGGGCAAGAGCAGAGTCGAAAGCGCTGATTTATATATGTGGCCCGGGTAGAGACGTACCATCCGCACGGAGAGCGAGTCGCTAAGTGTTACTGGTGCAAGGCGCAAATACTTACCCTGGACTATCACCTCGGTCAGGTTCAGTTCCTTTGCACGTACCCGAACCTTTGCAATTTCCAAAAGATTAGCGACAACTTCGGGGTATGAACCAAAACGATCGTTCAATTCCTCATCTACCTGCTCAAGGTCTTCATTTGACTTTGCCGCAGCTAGGCGGCGATATACATCCAAGCGCACCCGCTCACTGTCAACATAATCGTGCGGCAAGTACGCATCGATGGGAAGCTCCAGTTTGCACTCCTGCTCCTGATGTCGCTCCCCTTTGAAATCAGCAACAGCTTCGCCAATCATCCTCATATACAGATCAAAGCCAACATCGGCAATATGCCCAGATTGTTCACCACCTAATAAGTTCCCCGCACCTCGAATTTCTAAATCTTTAAGAGCTACTTGCATGCCAGAACCCAACTCTGTGTTAGCTGCAATAGTTTCGAGTCGATCATGAGCGGTATCAGTCAGCGGTTTTTCAACGTCATAGAGGAAATACGCATAACCTCGTTCGCGCCCTCGCCCTACTCGACCACGTAGTTGATGTAGTTGCGACAAACCCATCTTGTCAGCATTCTCAACAATTAAGGTATTTGAATTTGGAATATCTATCCCACTCTCGATAATGGTTGTGCAAACCAAAATATCAAATTCTTTCTCCCAGAAAGAGAGAATCACCTCTTCGAGTGCGCTCTCGCTCATCTGTCCATGCGCCACCCGTACTCGAGCTTCTGGTACCAAATTACTTATAGCACTTGCACATCGATCAATCGAATTCACCCTGTTATGAATGTAAAAAACTTGACCATCTCGCAGTAATTCACGACGGATAGCCGCAGCAATCTGACGCTCTTCATATGCGCCTACATATGTCAGCACTGGGTGTCTTTCTTCAGGCGGAGTAGCCATGATCGACATTTCTCGAATTCCAGTAATCGACATTTCCAGCGTTCGCGGGATTGGCGTAGCGGACATAGACAGCACATCCACATACGCGCGGAATCTCTTGAGTTTTTCCTTATGTTCAACGCCAAAACGTTGCTCTTCATCAATTATCACAAGACCTAAATCTTTAAAGTTTACGTCAGTCGAGAGTAGGCGATGCGTGCCAATCACCACATCAACCTCACCGACCTGAAGTTTCTCTAACGTCTTCTTTATCTCGCCGGGAGTAGAGAATCTTGATAAGCCTGCAAGGTTCACGGGAAAGCCAGCAAACCGCTCACCAAACGTAGTTAAATGCTGTTGGACAAGTAGCGTCGTTGGCACTAAGACGGCGACTTGTTTTCCATCTTGCACCGCTTTGAATGCAGCTCTAATGGCAATTTCAGTTTTTCCGAATCCGACATCGCCACATACGATTCGATCCATTGGGTATGTTGCTTCCATATCTTTTTTAACTTCGGTAATCGTCGCTAGCTGATCTAGAGTTTCGACATACGGAAAAGCATCTTCTAGCTCACGTTGCCATGGCGTATCAGGAGAAAATGCAAAACCCGGTGAGCTAGTACGTGCCGCATAGAGTTGAATTAATTCTGCTGCGATCTGCTTTACCGCCTTACGGGCTTTACCTTTTGCTTTTTGCCAATCTGCGCCACCCATATGATGTAAAGCTGGTGCTTCACCACCCACATATTTCGTTACCTGATCCAAGGAGTCGGTTGGTAGATAGAGACGATCTCCAGATTGACCACGCTTACTCGAGGCATATTCAATGACGAGGTATTCGCGCTTCGTCCCATTAACGACTCGTTCAGCCATCTCAATGAATCTGCCAATTCCATGAATCTGGTGAACTATGAAATCTCCTTCTTTTAGCGACATGGGGTCGATACGATTTTTTCGCCTTGAAGCCAGGGATAGTTTCTCGCCATCTTGTGCCTTGCTACCAGCGAAGTCGCGTTCGGTAATGAGTACAAACTTTTCGCGCTCCAGGGTAAATCCATGACGGATTCCAGAGTTAAGAATTAACACCGAACCTGGCACTAGCGAATTAGCTGTAGAAATCCCATAACTGCGCAGAAGCTCTTCATATCGTTGCGCAGTGCCGTGGCCCGGCGAGGTAAGCGCAATCCGCCAATGATGATCAAGTTTTTCTTGGAGAAATTGAATCAACCGCTCAGAACTGCCACGAAATGGCTCTATCGGACGCAAAGTTGATTCGACCGCTGCACTCCCACCGCCAAAGGGTGCGATTGAAGAGAGGGTGAAATCTCGAGCCTCTGCATGACTTAATACATCCTCCAACGTATGGAATGAGTGAAGTTCAAGATCTTTAATATCTATGGGAGTTACATTTCCAGCTGCAGCATTGAGCCATGATGCATTGAGAAATTCTTCACCAGTTCTTCTCAATTCTTCGGCACGACTTCTAATCAATTCTGGTCCAATAGAGATAAGAAGAGAGTGCTTTGGCAAAACTTCTACAAGTGATTCCATCTCGTGTACCAGCGCAGGCATCAAGGACTCCATGCCCTCAACGGGCACTCCCTCACTAATCCGAGTAAACATGTCAGCTAATGCAGGAATTTCTTGGGCCAGTTCTGCAGATCTCTCTCTGATTTCGTCGGTTATCAGAATCTCACGCGCCGGAAGTGCAAATAATCCATCGGCACAGATCTCTAATGAGCGCTGATCCGCAACTGAGAAGTAGCGGACTTCATCAATTGAGTCATCGAAGAATTCAACCCGAATTGGATGCTGCGCGTGAGGAGGAAAAACATCAACTATGCCTCCCCGCTGAGCAAACTCGCCGCGCTTCTCGACTAAGTCAGTTCGCTTATACCCAAGAGCAAGCAGCTCTTTGATTGCCTTCGCTATTTCGATTCGTTCACCGACTTTTAGTAAAGGAACTGATGCGCTGCCAAAATCTTTAATAAAAGGTTGTAACATGGAGCGAATTGGAATTACGACCACATCACATGACTTTGAACGAATTTCTTTTAACGTAACGAATCGCTCTGCAATTGTGTCACTTTGCGGACTTAACCGTTCGTGTGGCAACGTTTCCCAATGCGGCAAGCGCAATACGCGCTTTTCTGGAAGCAACTGCTTGAGTTCCTCAAAGAGTTCTTCGCCGTTATTTGCGGTTAAGGCCACAATGAGTGGGAAATCAAATTCATTATCTTCGTTACTTTTTTCTGCAGCCACTGCGATTGCAATTGAAGCTGCTGAAATCGGGGCATTGACCAGCGTCCCAGAGCGGAGCGCAGAGCGAAGTTCACTTAAATCCAGTTGGCCAGCTAATGCTGCGATATCCGTGAGCGAGCTGGGGCCAGAGTTGATTGCGCGCTCGCTCATTGAATCCACGCTCCTTAAATCTCTCAAGAAATAGCCCAATAGCCCCATTCCGCCGAGACGGGGGGCTGATCGGTTGCCTTGAAAAAGTTCATTCAGGGCTAACCTGCGTGAATCGTACCGCTGATGCTCTGCCAAGATATGACCATGCAATATCCAGGCCGAACCAGTGGCGAACTCTCGGGTGATGGCGGAAATGGCGCAGGTGCGCACCTTCGCGCTGATGTTCGGCGCCTTGGCGAGTTGCTCGGAGAAACTCTCGTCCGACAAGAGGGGCAAGCGCTCTTGAATCTTGTCGAATCTGTTCGATTAGCGGTTCGAGAAGATTCACCACTTGGTACTTCAATTCTAGAGAAAGTTGAAGTTGCAGATAGCATCAAACTTGTCCGAGCATTTAGCACTTACTTCCATCTTGCGAACATTGCCGAGCAAGTCCACCGTGCTCGCGCCTTACATGAGGTACGAGCTAATGGTGATTCATGGCTACAGCAGACATTTCACAAAATTGCAGACGCAAAAATAAGCAAAGAAGAATTGGCCCGAGCTGTAGCAATGCTATCGGTACGTCCAGTTTTCACTGCTCACCCAACTGAAGCCGCACGCCGCTCGGTACTAAGCAAACTTGGGACAGTCGCTCAATTACTTAATGAAACAAATATGCGCGAGCGGGACAAAAAACTTGCAGAGGCAATCGAGCTGCTTTGGCAGACCGATGAATTGCGCTTGGAACAGCCCGAGCCTTTAGATGAAGCTACAAATGCCCTTTACTATCTTGATGATCTTCATCGCTACACAGTTCCTCAGGTCTTAGATGACTTTACCCACGAGCTTTCACAGTATGGGATCGAGCTCGACGTATTGGCACGTCCACTCTCTTTTGGTAGTTGGATTGGTGGAGACCGCGATGGAAATCCAAATGTAACGCCAGCAATTACATCAGAAACTCTTACGCTCCAGGTTGGTCATGGAGTACGAGCACTACTAGAGAAACTCGACTCGCTTCGACAATCTCTCTCAGTTTCAGCGCGACTTGCGGGAGCGAGCGAAGAGCTATTGAAATCTATCGAAATTGATCTGATAAATATTCCTGAGTTCGAAGATCGATTCAAACGGTTAAATGTTGAAGAGCCATACCGGTTGAAAGCCACTGCAATTAGACATAAGTTGGTCCTGACTCAACGCCGCCATGCTAATAAAGCCCCACATCAACCAGGTCGAGATTACGCAAATACTCAAGAACTACTCGACGATTTAATACTCATGCGGGAATCACTACTTGAACATAAGGGTGAGTTAATTGCTGCTGGAGAGTTAGAGCAGCTCATTCGCACTGCCAGCGCCTTTGGATTAACACATGCAACTCTCGATGTTCGCGAGCACTCGAACCAACACCACCATGTACTCAGCCAATATTTCGCCGCTCATGGCACCAATGATTACTTAACGCTCAACGAAGAAGAGCGATTAGCTCTGCTCATCAACGAGATGACTAATGGACGTCAACTTGATCGAGATGCGCTTGACGCGCGAGGAAAGCAAACATTTGACACCTTCGTCTCTATCGGTGAAGTTATTGAAAAATTCGGTGATGAGGCGATTGAAAGTTACATCGTGTCGATGACAAAATCTGCCAGCGATTTATTGGCTGCGGTGGTGCTTGGCATTAAGTCAGGTTTAGTCTCGCTACATGAAAGTAAAGCGCTCATAGGTTTTGTACCCTTGCTTGAAACGGTTGCCGAATTGCAAGAGGCTGATGCAATAGTTGGTCGCTTATTATCAATTCCCGAATATCGCGAGATTGTCGAACTTCGTGGCGAAATACAAGAAGTTATGTTGGGTTATTCAGACTCAAACAAAGATGCCGGAATTACCACAAGCCAATGGGAGATTCATCGAGCGCAACGCAAGCTTCGAGATTTAGCAAGCAAAGCAGGAATACACCTGCGAATCTTTCATGGTCGGGGTGGATCTGTGGGTCGTGGAGGTGGACCAACCTACGACGCAATTCTTGCCTTGCCGTGGGGATCTCTCGCTGGAGAGATAAAAATGACTGAACAAGGTGAGGTCATTTCCGATAAATACTCACTACCTTCACTTGCTCGCGAAAACGTGGAATTGATACTTGCTGCTGCTTTAGAGGCCACTGTTCTTAATCGCGCGCCACGACAGAGCGCTCGCGACCTTGCAAATTGGGATTCTTGCATGGACACCGTTAGCGCGGCTGCAATGAAGAGTTATCGCAACCTCGTCGATCATCCTGATCTCCCTAAATACTTCTACCAATCAACGCCTGTGGAACAACTTGGCAATCTCTATCTCGGTTCACGCCCATCCAGGCGGCCCGACTCTGATTCAGGGCTTTCTGGTCTCCGCGCAATCCCCTGGGTATTTGGCTGGACACAATCGCGTCAAATTGTTCCCGGCTGGTTCGGTGTTGGTAGCGGGTTAAAAGCAGCGCGCGAAGCTGGTGATGCCAAAATCCTGAAGCAGATGTTTGAGGAGTGGCATTTCTTCAAAACATTTATCAGCAATGTTGAAATGACTCTTGCCAAAACAGATTTACATACGGCAGAGCACTATGTGAATTCTTTGGTCGACGAAGAACTTAGACATTTCCTTGAAGAGATAAAGGCTGAATATCAATTAACAGTTGAGGAAATCTTGCTACTCACGCAAAAACAAGAATTGCTTGGTGACCAATCAATCTTGGCTCAAACCTTGGCAATCCGAGATGTCTACTTGCGGCCCATGCAACTGTTACAAGTCTCCCTACTTCAACGAGTTCGCAATGGCGAAGAGGTCGATGGAATTCTCAATAGGGCGCTTTTACTCACGATTAATGGAATTGCAGCAGGCCTGCGAAACACGGGGTGATGCAGGGTGATGCGTAATAACGCAATCATTGATTGAAGTTTTGTTGGGTGATTTCTAAACCTTTTTCAATAAGCGATTCAATTGCATCACAAGCCCGCATTGTTAGGTCTGAAATTTGCGAACGTTCACTTTTGCCAAAATTATCGAGAACATAATCAGCGGTATCTTGTGGCGTAAGTGGTCGACCGATTCCCACACGAACCCGAAAATATTCAGGCGAACTCAGCGATTGGGTAAGCGACTTAAGGCCATTGTGGCCATTATCGCCACCTCCGATTTTTACCCGAATGGCGTTGAAAGGAATATCCAATTCATCATGGATCACAATGATCTGTTCAACTGGCGTGTTGAAATACTTAGCTAATGGCGAGACGGCGCTCCCCGAATCATTCATATATGTCTGTGGCTTCACAATAATTAGCTTGGGAGCAGCGCTGCCCATGCCAAGTCGGACTTCAGTAACCAGCGCTCGATTTTTATTTGTAGAAAATTTGCCACCACACCGTGCCGCCAATTCGTCGGCGACAATAAATCCTATGTTGTGTCGGGTAGCGCTGTACTTATCACCAGGATTGCCTAGGCCGACGACCAGCCATGTCATATTTGGTTGACTTTTCATCGGTTCGCTAACAGTCTCTCGAGTCTTACCTCTTGTGCTGGAAACGAGAGCGATTAGCTCTTAGCGGAATCGCCAGCATCAGCAGATGATGCTGCCTCGCCACCCTCAGCTGCAGCTGGAGTTGCAGCCGCTTCTTCGACAGCAACACGAACACTCAGGTGGACGACAATCATCTTTGGATCGCTCGCCAATGTGACGCCCTCTGGCAACTTAACATCCGAAGCGTAGAGAGACGCACCCGCAGCAAGACCTTCCATATCTAGATCAAGCTTCGCAGGAATCGAGGTAGCTTCAACTTCTACCTCGACAGCATTATTAACGTGTTCCAAAATTCCATCTTGATCATATTTACCAAAGGTATGAACAGGGACAGAGACGACCACACGTTCACCACGACGAACGAGAATGAGGTCGATATGCTCCAAAGTTCCCTTAATCGGATCGCGCACAACTGACTTTGGCAGAGTGAGCTCAACTTGTGAACCTAAATCAATATCAAGAAGTACGTTTGATGTCTTCAAAGCAACGCCAACTTCACGCGCAGGGAGCGCTATGTGAATTGGCTTTTCGCCATGGCCATAAATAACAGCTGGAACAAGTCCGTCGCGACGTGCTCGACGAGCTGCGCCCTTTCCAAATTCAGAGCGAACCTTCGCTGCAATCTTGATTTCGGCCATCTGATCCTCCGTTGCGCTGTGTGTACTTCTTACTACTTGTACCAGCGAGATACGCGGCAGGCCCTAGAGCTAGCCGTCGATGACGGGATGCCATCCCCTCGCCGGAAGGGTTGAAGCGTAACTCAGGAGGTGCGAGAAAGAAAAATTGGCGAAATGGCCGGCATTGGCTCCAGAAAAGTACTACGAGTGGCCGTCGAAGAGGCTAGTGACCGAACCATCTTCGAAGACCTCCCGGATAGCCCGGGCAAGTAGCGGTGCAATTGAGAGAATTGTTAATCGATCAAATTTTGATTCTTCAGGTATTGGAAGCGTATTTGTCACGACAACTTCACTGACGCGTGAGTTCTTTAATCGATCGATTGCAGGGCCAGAGAGCACAGCGTGCGTAGATGCAACGATGACTTCGCGGGCGCCCTCTTCGAATAACGCATCAACGGCCTTTGTAATTGTTCCTGCTGTATCGATCATGTCATCAATAACGACACAGGTCTGCCCGGTGACATCACCAACAACGCGCCCTGTTTTGGACTCATTAGGAATACGCGGATCACGGGTTTTATGAATGAATGCGATTGGGCATCCGCCAAGCAGGTCTGACCAACGCTCCGCTACTCGCACGCGTCCAGAGTCTGGTGAAACGATTGTTAATCTGGTTCGGTCAACCTTACTTCCGACATAGTTGGCAAGTAATGGCAGTGCAAATAAGTGATCGACTGGTCCATCAAAAAATCCTTGAATCTGAGAGGTGTGTAAATCAACAACCATCAAACGATCTGCCCCTGCAGTCTTAAACAAATCTGCCATCAAACGCGCTGAGATGGGCTCGCGACCGCGGTGTTTCTTATCCTGTCGTGCATAGCCATAGAACGGTGCAATTACGGTAATTCTTTTTGCTGATGCACGTTTGAGCGCATCAACCATTATTAGCTGCTCCATTATATGTTTGTTGACTGGCGTCGCATGGCTTTGCAGCACGAAAGCATCACAACCGCGAACACTCTCTTCGAAGCGAACGAAAATTTCTCCGTTGGCAAAATCGTAAGCAGATGTTGGAGTGAGTGGGATTCCTAATTCGTCACCGACCTCTTGCGCTAACTCAGGGAATGCACGACCGGTAAAAAGTCGAAGGCGCTTCTCAGAGGAAAGTCGGATTTCACTCACTTCGCTCCTAACTTATTGCTAGTTGGTTACTGCAGCTATTACTTATCTTGCGCTCTTGCTCGATCTGCGGCTTTCGCAGAATCGCTCCCTACCCTCTTGCGGTTTACCCAGCCGAGAATATTCCGTTGTTGCCCTCTTCCCACGCCCATTGCCCCGGGTGGCACATTTTCTGTTATTGCCGAACCCGCCGCCGTATAAGCGCCATCACCAATTTCAACAGGTGCGACCAGAATATTGTCGCTACCGATGCGGACATAATCGCCGATCAGGGTCTGGTGTTTGGCCGCGCCATCGTAATTGGCTGTGATAGTCCCAGCCCCAATATTGCTCTCCACGCCAATCGTGGCATCTCCAATATAAGAAAGGTGCGGAACCTTTGAGCCAGCCCCGATAGTGGAGTTCTTTACCTCAACAAAGGAGCCAACCTTTGCGCCATCGCCTAAGTGGGCGCCTGGACGGAGGAAGGAGTACGGCCCCACGTGGGCATGGCGCCCAATGGTCGCACCATCACACTCAGATTTCGTGACGACCGCTGCTGAACCGACTACGCAATTAAACAATCGCACATCGGGGCCAATTAGAGCGCCGCGGGCAATCGAAGTCTCGCCTTCAATCTGACAACCAGGCTTAATGGTTACATCGGCCTCGATTGCCACCGTCACATCAATAAATGTTGTCGGCGGATCAATAAGAGTTACTCCCTCAGACATTAAACGTAAGTTGGTGCGATCGCGCAAGATTGCAGTAGCTTCCGCCAATTGAATCCGATCATTCACACCAAGAATTTCAAAATATTCCTCAGCGACTACTGGCACTACTTTCTTGCCCTGGCCGCGAATTAATTCAATAGCGTCAGTCAAATACTCTTCGCCTTGCGCATTGTTTGGAGTTATTGCGGCGAGCGCTATCTTCAAAGGTGCAAGTCGGAATGCATAAACACTGGAGTTAACTTCATGCACTTCTCGTTCATCGTTATCTGCATCCTTCTCTTCGACAATCTTGAGGATGCCATTGTTGCTATCACGGATAACTCGACCATACCCATGTGGATCATCGACATCTGCCGTCAAAACTGCGGCACCAACTTCACTGCTTTCGCATGCATCAATTAATCTATTGAGCGTCTCTCCTGTTAACAAAGGTACGTCACCAGCAACTACCAGAACTATCGTGTTATCCGGATTGTCATAATTCTCCAGCGCCAAACGAACTGCATGCCCGGTTCCACCACGACGTTCTTGAAGCACTGTTTTAATACTTGCGTCGTATTGGGCTATCTCTTGAATAACTTCTTCGCTCTTTGCGCCCACAACAACGATTCGTTGGTCAGCGCTGACTGTTTCTGTTGCAACTAGGACGTGGCGAATGAGAGTTCTACCTAGAATGGTGTGCAGGACTTTAGGAATATCAGAACGCATTCGCGTTCCTTCGCCAGCTGCGAGCAGAATTGCAATTCGCTTTGCGCGATGGTTTGTCATGGAAGGCCTACCCCTCCTCTACTTGATCCACCATATCCAGCGGTGCGCTCCGCCACCTGGTATCGATCCAGGACCCTGGGCTTCAAAGGCCCATGTGCTAGCCACTACACCATGGCGGAACCCGTATTCTCTCGTATTCTCTCCGCCTTTTCGACCACACCGTACTCGGGCCGGCCCGGCGCTACCCTTGGAAGGTATGAATACGCCAACCTCCGCGACGCCACCCGGTTCTGGGGGGATTCGCACGCGTATGAGCAGCGCCGCGCGGCGTGAGCAGATCATTGAAATGGCGGTCACGACATTCGCCGAGAGCGGGATTGAGGGAGCGAGCGTTGAGGAGTTGGCCGCAAGCGCGGGCGTCTCGAAGCCTCTGATCTATGAACACTTTGGAAGTAAAGAAGGTCTCTATGCGGTCGTGGTCGACCGTGAAATGCGGGCGCTACTGGAAATGATCTCGAACACCCTTGAGGCCGGACGACCCCGAGTTCGAGCTGAACGCGCCGCCCTCGCATTTCTTACCTACATCGAGACGCGCAGCGATGGCTTTCGCTTATTGGTGCGAAACTCACCCGTCGGTGGTCAGAGCGGTTCTTTTGCCACGCTCTTGAGCGAAGTTGCTGCGCAAGTCGAACATATCTTCATTGATGAATTGAGTTCGCGCGGATTCGATCGTGAGATGGCGCCCATGTACGCGTCGATGCTCGTTGGAATGGTTGCGCTCACTGGACAATGGTGGCTTGATGCGCGCACCTTTACGCGCGAGGAAGTTGCCGCGCATATTGTTAACTTGGCTTGGAACGGATTGAGTGGATTGGAATCACGTCCTCGACTCTCCTTCGAAGGTCGAATAAAACATGATCGATAATCGCGATGAAGTAGATGGCTTAGTTGCAGCATGGCGACGCGAACGGCCAGATTTAGATGTAGCTCCACTGGAAGTGCTCAGTCGAGTAACTCGTCTAGCTCGTCAATTAGATATTGCACGACGCGCAGCATTTGCCGAGCATGGCCTTGAGACGTGGGGCTTTGATGTGCTTGCCGCACTTCGCCGTGCAGGTGCGCCCTATCAACTCACACCGGGACAATTAATACATGAAAATCTCGTCACGAGCGGAACAATCACTAACCGCCTCGATCGATTAGAGAGCGATGGATTGCTAGGGCGCCATCCTGATCCATCTGATGGGCGTGGCACGTTGGTGCGCATCACCAGCAAGGGCATTGCAGTGGTAGATGGAGCGTTAGTTGATTTACTCAATCGAGAGAAGGAATTACTGCAATCGCTCAATGGCGGCGAACGCGACGAGCTTGCACGCTACTTAAGTCGAATGTTGACTCAATTTGAGAGCGAGAGCGGCGAATAATTCGCAAGCTAAGGTTGCTCAGATTTCGGTGACCCTAGGGCCACC
>Ga0164293_10003766_pt1 | contig 12959 bp, 9 predicted proteins | sample GEODES118metaG_FD_111487 | JGI IMG/M metagenome (GOLD analysis project Ga0164293, IMG submission 111487) | Eutrophic lake water microbial communities from Lake Mendota, Wisconsin, USA - GEODES118 metaG | ecosystem: Environmental > Aquatic > Freshwater > Lake | place: USA: Lake Mendota, Wisconsin... | reverse complement strand
GCGTGGCGCTGGCCTCGTCGGCGGATCTGGATGGCGATGGTGCGCCCGAGCTGCTCACCACGGCGATCAATGGCAGCCGCAACAACCCCGTTTATGTGTGGTCGTTTGCCGCCGATGGATGCAGTGTGCAGGCCCGGAGCTTTTCCGGCGTGCTGAATGGGACGGCCTGGAACGCGGACGCAGCGGATCTCGATGGCGATGGTGACCTGGATGTCATGTCCATGAGTGTTTCCGACGGTCGCGTGAGCGTGCTGGAGAACCTCACGCCGCCCGGAGGTGCGTTGGTGCTGGCGCCCGCGGTGCCGATCCTGACCGCGGTCTTCCCGCGGCATGTGGTGCCGGTCGATGTCGACAGCGACGGACGGATGGACCTTGTCGTGTGTGACTACTTCGATCATCGATTGCGCGTGCTCCGGAATCTGGGGCCAGCTGTCGCGCCGCGAAGCCTGGACCGGGTCGAGCCGGTGGATCTGATGGCCGCGAGTGGCGAGCCTGTCGAGTTGGCGGAGTCCTTGCTGGAACTTGGACCACCGATGCCCAGAGCAAGCGTTGCGGCAGAGCCCGGGGCAGTGAGCCTCACGGCCTCCTGTGGCCCGCCCGCGGGCGACTGCAACACCGAGCACGCCGGCCCCGGCTGCTTCACTACGCCCTGCTGCGAGAAGGTCTGCACCTTCGACATGGATTGCTGCAACGTGTCCTGGGATGCGGACTGCGTTGAGCTGGCGCGCACGGAATGCGCAGGACTCGTCTGCCCAAGCCGCGGTGCGTGCGCGCAGGGGCATGGCGGGCCCGGCTGCGAGGACGCGACCTGCTGCGAGCTGGTTCGGCGACTGGATCCGAGTTGCGCATCGGTGTGGGACGAGCTGTGTGCCGAGCTGGTTCCGCTTGCCTGCGCTGGCGCTGCGCCGCTCGTCACGCCGCCCGCCAACGCGATCGACGAGGCGGAGCCGTGCTACGAGTGGCGGAATCAGGGTTGTGGCTATCGCTCCGCACCCATCCATGACGCGCTGTCGCTGGGCACGCCGATCAAGGGTTCCGTGACCGGCGATGGCGCTCGCGACGTGGACGCGTTCAGCTTCATGGTGGAGGAGCGTCGCGCACTTCGACTGGAGTTGCATGCGGATTTCCCGGCGCAGCTGGTCCTGGCCGCGGGCCCATGCGAGGGTCCCCTTGACACGATCGTGGAGGCTCTGGTGCTGCCCGGTGGTTCCGCCGTCATCGATCGTGTGCTGGATCCCGGCGACTACAGGCTCACGATTGGCATGGCGGTCGTCACGCGCACGCTGCGCAACGGGCAGCCCTGTCTTCAGGTGGAGCCTGGAGCCGAGCCTCCGGATCCTCCCCCGACGCCGGGGTACTTCCGCGGCATCTGGTGGCTGCAGACGGATCTCGGCGAGCGCGTCGAGTTCGGGGACCTGGACCGCAACGGCCGCGTGGACTTCGGTGACGTGAGTCTTGCGCTGCTGGAGTTCGGGCCGTGCAACGGGTGCGAAGCGGATCTCGACCTGAACGGCGTGGTGGACTTCGGCGACGTCGCGTTGATCCTGCTGTCGTTCGGCGGGTGAACGCCACCACCCGCCTCCCCGGCGCACCAGAAGTTGATGCGCCGGGGAGAAGCTGGAGTCCTCAATCAGGCGGAGCGTCGTCGGCTCACAAGACCAGCCAAGCCAAGCAGCGCGACCGCACCTGGCGCCGGCAGCTGGTTCGCGGGCACCTTGTCGGAGCCCTCGCCGCCATCCACGCCATCCATGCCGCGGAATCGGACGATGAACGCATAGGGGTCGGAGACCAGATCGCCCGACACGAACGAGTCGGAGGTCAGCATCGATGCGTTGGCGCCCGAGATGGTGAAGCTCCAGTGGCCGGTCTGGCCAACGGCCACGCCGCCAGACGGCGCGCCGCCCGCGAGCCAGGATCCTCCAGTGCCTGCGCCACCGAGCCACGTTCCTGTTCCGTTCCAGGGCGAACCACTGGTGCCGGCCGGAATGTTGGTCATGCCGGCGAAGTCCGAGCTGGTGAGTGAGCAGGTGAAGGTGCCGAGCTCCGGCGGCGGCCGGAACATGAAGGCGGTCAGGTATCCGCCGATCGAGGCGGCGGTGGTGTTGGTGAGCGTCACGTTCAAGGTGCCGCTTCCGGAGCCGGCGTAGACGTAATCCAGCGTCCCGTTGAAGGCTCCAAGGCCCTCGGTGCTCAGGGCGGAGTTGCTGGTGATCGGAACGACGGCGGCGGACACGGGAAGCGCCATGCAGGCGCTCGTGAGACATGCAAGGAGGACGGGGCGATGGAGCGTCGAGGCGGTCATGTGTGGGTCCTTTCAAGGAGCGAGGAACGGGAGAGGCACGAAGCGAACCGGACCCACCGTAGATGCGCATGTCGTGAATTCCAGAGGCGTCAACGCGATTGGGCGCTCTCCTGTGGTGCGGCGATGGATGCGCGGCGCGTGCGCTCGGGGCGACCGCCGGCGGTGCGCGCAACGCCTTGCGCAATCACGAAGGCGCGGTCACCATGTCGGCATGAAGACCTTCGCCTTGCACGTGGCCGTCACCGCGTTCGTGCTGCTCGCCTGTCAGGGAACGGGCGGATCCGCGCCGGCTGCGTCGGGCGGATCGCTTTCGTCCGGCGCGCCCGACGCGGCGTGGGTCACGCTCTTCGATGGCAAGGACCTCGCCAGGTTCCGCGGCTTCAGGAAGGATTCGATCCCGGCGGCGTGGGTCGTGAGGGACGGCTGCCTGGTGCACCTGAAGAGCGCCGGTGATCACACCGCAGCCGGCGATCTGGTCACGCGCGAGCAGTACGGCAGCTTCGAGCTGGAACTCGAGTGGAAGGTGACGCCGGGTGGCAACAGCGGCATCTTCTATCACGCCGCCGAGGACACGAACAACATCTGGGAGAACGCGCCCGAGATGCAGATCCTCGACGACGCCACGCACAACGACGGCAAGGATCGGCTGACCTGCGCGGGTGCCGATTACGCGCTCTATCCGGCCCCGGTTGGGGCGGTGAAGCCGGTGGGCCAGTGGAATCAGGTGCGCATCGTGGCCGACAAGGGCCACATCCAGTACTTCCTGAACGGCGTGAAGACCTGCGACTTCCAGCGCGGCAGCGACGACTGGAAGGGCCGCGTGGCGCGCAGCAAGTTCAGCAAGATGCCCAAGTACGCCACGAATGCGCGCGGCCACATCGGCCTGCAGGACCACGGCGACGAGGTCTGGTTCCGCAACATCCGCGTGCGGTCGCTGGACTGAACGCCGGCGTGATCAGGATCGCCACTTGATGCTGCAGCCGATGCTCGGCTGCTGCTGTGCCGCGGGTGCGCGGCCCGCCAGCACGGCCTCGATCGCCGCGCGCAACTCCGCCCCGGTCACGGGATCGGTGCTTCGCGGGCGGCTGCCGTCGAGTCGGCCCCGATACGCGAGCCGGTGCTGCGCATCGAACAGGAAGAAGTCCGGCGTGCACGCCGCGTCGAAGGCCCTCGCGACGGCCTGGGTCTCGTCGAAGCAGTAGGGGAAGGTGTAGCCCGCCTCGCGCGCCTCGTCGGTCATGCGCTCGGGCGCGTCGTCGGGATAGGCCACGTGATCGTTGCTGCTGATGGCGACCACGTGGATCGGCTTGCCCTGCAGGTCGCGGCCGAGGGTGGCGAGCGCCTGACGGACGTGCTTCACGTAGGGGCAGTGGTTGCAGAGGAACATCACGAGCACCGGGTGTCCCGCCAGCGTGCGGCTGTCCACCCGCCCGCCGCCGTTCTGGTTCGGCAGATCGAAGGCTGGCATGGGTGATCCAAGGGCCTTCATGACGCTCTCGAGTGGTGGCATGCGCGTGCTCCTTGCGGGTTCGCTTCGGGTTCCGGGCCTCCGCAATCGTAGACTGGGGACATGCCGCGGGTTCGCGACGAAGGCCCGAGCGAGGAGGACATGCGCCGGTACGGCCACGAGGCCGACCCGGATGGCGCGACCGTGTTCTGTCATGACTGCGGCGCCGCGATGCATCACGACGCGGAGATCTGCCCAAAGTGCTTCTGCTACACCGGGGCCGATGCGCTGCGGCGTCCGCCTGGCCGGGAACGCCTGCGGCGGGCGGCGATCGTGGGCGTGATCGCGCTTCTGGTGCTTGCGCTGCTGCTGCCCCTGATCACGGGGCGCTGGTGGATCTGAAAACGCGAACGGGCCACCCGAAGGTGGCCCGCTGCAGTGCCCCGTGTAGGACTCGAACCTACGACCCGCTGATTAAGAGTCAGCTGCTCTACCAACTGAGCTAACGAGGCGAGAGGGCGAAAGGTTACTGAGGTGCGGCGCGATCGGCAAGCGCCTCAGGTCTTCGCCTCCGGCTCCTTCAGACCGTGGCAGTGCTTGAACTTCTTGCCGCTGCCACACGGACAGGGCTCGTTCCGTCCCACCACCGCAGGCGGTGGACGCTTCGCGGGTTCGGGGCTCGCGGGCGCAGAACCGGCCTGCTCGCCGGCGGACATGGCCGCCTGCTGCGCGGGGCTTGGTTGCGGATCTGCGGAGGGAATCTCGCCGCCAGCCGCCGCCGGCGGTCGCGCCTGCACCTGCGGCACCAGACGGCCCTTGAACGCGACCTCGGCCACGCGGTCCCGCACGCCCTGCAGCATCTCCTCGTACAGGCGCGCCGCTTCCTTCTTGAACTCGATGCGCGGGTCCTTCTGACTGAAGGCGCGGAAGCCGATCGCGTCGCGGATCTGGTCCATCGCACGCAGGTGGTCCTTCCACGCGTTGTCGACCGTCTGCAGCGTCACCCAGCGCTCGAAGTGCGTCAGTTCGGCGCGGTGCACTTCACGAAGGCGAGCCCGCACGAAGATGTCCGCATCGGCCTCGGCATCCTCCAGATCGCGTTCCGAGAGCCGCGCCATGCCCTGTGCCTCGAACCACGCGGCGATCGCGGCGGGCGCGCGGCCGGCTGCCAGGCATTCCCGGGCGCGGGCGTCGAAGCGGGCGTCATCCCACTTCGAGGCGGCCTCGACCAGCAGCTTCCGGATCTCGCGCGGATCGGACGTCGGCATCGCGTCCGGCTTCCAGTCGAGGCCGTAGCGCGTGCTGGCCCAGTGGCAGAACTGCGGCAGGGCCTGCGGGTTCTGTGCCTGGATCTGCGCCGCCGTGAACTCGATCGCGAAATCGATGCCGTAGCAGAGCTCGCGCTCCGCGTAGGCCTTGCGAGCCTCGGCCACCAGGATCCCGGCCGCCTGATCCGGTCCATCCACGCCCTGGAAGCGGGCGGGATCGAGCTGCACCCCGACGATGCGTTCCATCCAGGTGGCGAGCTCGCGCATGCTGAAGTCCGGCACCAGGAACGACTTCACCGGCGACATGTCGATGGCCTCGAACCTGCCCGCGGCCGCGGCCTCGATGGCACGACGCACGGCGTCGCGGTTGCCTGCCCGCACCAGATCGGTGTCGAGTTCGCAGCCGTAGGTCTCGCGGGCCCACTTGGCCATGCCCGGGGCGTCGAAGTCGGCCGCCTCGCCCTCGGTGGGCATGAATTCGGTCACCGCGATCTCGATGCGCCCCTGTGCCTCCTCCTTCGCGTCATTCAGGATGAGGCGCTCGGCCTCGGCGGGTTCCTTGCGGCGGAAGCGGGTGGGCTCGATCGTCACGCTGAAGTGCTCGCGCGCCCACTCGGCCAGGCACTTGCCCGCGTGGTCGGGGCCCATGTACAGGTGCGCCGCGTCACGACAGCAGTCCTCGGCGAAGCGCAGCACCAGTTCGCGCACGCCGCGGCTCTCGAGCACCGGCTGCCGCAGGCCGTAGAAGCCGCGCCGCTGGAACTCCATGGGCTCGTCGTACTCCAGGATGTTCTTGCGCATCGTGAAGTTGCGCTCCTCGACCTTGCGCTGGGCCTTCTCCACGGCGCGGCTGAGCATCGGCGCCTCGATGTGCATGCCCTCCTTCATGCCGAGCTTCGAGAGCAGGCCCAGCGTGGCCTTGCCCGCGAACATCTTCATCAGGTCGTCCTCGAGGCTCAGGAAGAAGCGGCTGCTGCCCTGGTCGCCCTGGCGGCCGCTGCGTCCGCGCAACTGGTTGTCGATGCGGCGGCTCTCGTGGCGTTCGGTGCCGACGATGTGCAATCCGCCCATCGCCTCGACGCTGGTCCAGAGGGACAGACGGTGCAGGCGGAAGCCGCCGTGCGCATCGAGCTCCTTCAGCAGGTCGGCCTCCTTCAGGGTGGCCACGCGCTTCTCGCTCAGTTCCGTGTGCTCCAGCGTCCAGTGCCGCAGCAGGGCGAGGCGAACCGCGGCGCCGTCCATCGCGGCGACCTCCTTGCGGTCCATCTTGACCCGGTTCACCAGCAGATGGCGATCCACGGCGGCCAGAATGGACTCGTCGGACATCGAGGCGTCGACCTCGCGCGGGGCGAGGTTGCGGCGCTTCCAGTGCTCGATCAGCGCGGCGCGCTCGATGCGACCGAGCTTGATGTCGGTGCCGCGGCCGGCCATGTTCGTGGCGATCATCACCGCGCCCAGCTGCCCCGCGCCCGCCACGATCTCGGCCTCGCGCTCATGCTGCTTCGCGTTGAGCACCTCGTGCTTGATGCCGTGCCGCTTCGTGAGCAGGCTGCTCAGCAGTTCGCTCTTCTCGACGCTGGTGGTGCCCACCAGCACGGGGCGACCCGCGTCATGCATGCGCGCGATCTCGTCCAGGATCGCGTTCCACTTGTCCTTCTCGCTCAGGTAGACCTGGTCCTCGCGGTCCTGGCGGCGCACCGGCTTGTTGGTGGGAATGCTCACCACATCGAGTCGGTAGATCTCGTGGAACTCGGTGGCCTCGGTGTCCGCGGTGCCGGTCATGCCGGCCAGTCGCTTGTACAGCTTGAAGTAGTTCTGGATGGTGATCGTGGCCATCGTCTGCGTCTCTTCCTTGATCCGCACGCCTTCCTTCGCCTCGACCGCCTGGTGCAGGCCGTCCGACCACTGCCGTCCGATCATCTTGCGGCCGGTGTTCTGGTCCACGATCACCACGCCAAGCTGGCCATCCTCGTCGGGGGCGATCACGTAGTCGCGGTCACGCTGGTACACCACGTGCGCGCGGATCGACTGCTCGAGCAGGTGAGGCATGTCGATGTTCTCGCCCACGTAGAAGCTGCCCACGCCCGCGATCTTCTGCGCCTCGCCGATGCCGTCGTGCGTGAGCACGGCCTTCTTCTTGTCCAGCTCGACCTCGAAGAACTGCGTGTGTCCGTCGCGCTGCTTCTCGAGCTGCGGCAGCCTTTCCCGCGCCGCCTGCATCGCCTTCTTGAGCTCGGGCACCTTTGCCCGGTCGCGCGCATTGCGAATGTCGCCCTCGAGGCCGCTCAGCTCGACGCGGCAGGCCTGCACAGCCTCGTCGGCAGCGGTCCAGGGCTTCTGGCGTTCCACCAGTTCGCGGGCGATGCGGTCCGCAAGTTCGTAGCGCGGGGTCTGTCGCTCAGCGAGGCCGCTGATGATCAGCGGCGTGCGCGCCTCGTCGATCAGGATGCTGTCGACCTCGTCCACGATCGCGAAGTCGCGCCGACGCTGCACCTGGTCCTCGGGCCGCAGCTTCATGTTGTCGCGCAGGTAGTCGAAGCCGAACTCCGCGGTGGTGCCGTACACCACGTCGCATCGATAGGCCGCGCGCTTGCCCTCATGGCCCTGCATGTGCATCGGATGGATCGCGCCCACGGTCAGCCCGAGCGCACGGAAGAACGGGAAGGTCCAGTCGCGGTCGCGCTGCACGAGGTAGTCGTTCACGGTGACCACGTGCACCTGCTTGCCCTCGCAGCAGGCGAGATAGCAGGCCAGCGGGCCCACGATGGTCTTGCCCTCGCCGGTCTTCATCTCGGCGATGCGGCCCTCGCTCAGCACCACGCCGCCGATGATCTGCACGTCGAACGGGCGGGCTCGGAAGGGCGGACGGCTCTCGGGGTGGAGTGCGCGGACGGCGTCGTACAGCGCGGGCGGAATGTCGAGCAACTGCCAGCCCGGAATCGGATGGCTGCAGCCAAGCAGGGCCTCCACCGGCTCGGCCGCGGGTGCGGCGTCCATCTGGGCCTTCGTGGCCTCGTACAGCGCGCGCGCATCCGCCGGCAGGGTGGCGGGGTCGAATCCGGCCTCGGGATTGAAGATGTTGCGGATGCCGACCGCGCGATCCATCGCCTCGCGCGCCACGGCGAAGATCTCGGGCATCAGGTCAAAGGGCCTTTCGCCGGCCTTCACGCGCTTGCGGAATTCCTCCGTCTTCTCGCGAAGCTGCGTGTCGGTGAGGGGACGGATGCCCGCCTCGAGCTTGCCGACCGACGCCACCACGCGCAGGTATCGCTTGACCATGCGCTGATTGCGGGTGCCGAAGATCTTGCGAGCGAGTGAGCCGAAAATGGGGACGCCCATGGCGGATGCTCCGAGAGGCGACGCGGCAAGGGCCGCGCGGCGGGGGTTGCGGATCAGGGATGTGGATGTGCGGACGCGAACCGAGGGTTCAGCGCGCCGGCGGGGGCAGATCGAGCGTGCGCCAACCGGCGGGTGCCGAGACGCATGCGATCGCTCCGGGAGAGACGCGGCCAAGCGTGTCGGTCGAGACTGGCGCGGGGCTCAAGGCCTCGCCGGCATCGATCGGGCGCGCGACCTTGGAGCCGGCCACGCAGCGGAGCGCCGGGCAGGTTCCCATGCATGACGACGGCGCGCGGCCCGCTGTCGCGGCGGCGAGCGTCATGGCCAGCAGCATGGCCGCGGCGACAAGCGCTGCGGCGCGAAGCGGCTGAGGCCGGGTGGACGTCTGCATTGCGGTCAGCATATCGGCAATCGGGGCTCGGTCAGGCGAAACCCTACGATGCGGTCGTGAAATCGCCCGGATCGATCCGAACGCTGCGCGTGGAGGGCATGGACTGCGCTGGGTGCGCGGTGTCGGTGCGAACGGCGCTGGAACGCGTTTCCGGCGTGAAAAGGGCGGAGGTGGACTTCGCGGCGGGTCTCGCCTCGATCACGGGTGACGCGGCGAGCGACGCGATGCTGCGGGCGGTGGAGCAGGCTGGTTACCGGGCGATCGAGATCGAATCCTTCGAGGATCCCGAGCTTCTGCGCGCATCGGTGGAGGCACGACAAGCGCAGGCCGAGCGTGCCTGGAAGCGGCGCGCGCGCACGGGCGTCTGCATCTGGGTGCCGATGGAGGCGCTGCACTGGATTGGCGAAGGCTCGCATGCGCACGAGGGCTGGATGCCTGTCACGTTGATGGTGGGCGGCACGCTCTCGATGGTGCTGGTCGGAGCGGGGTTCTGGAGCAGCGCATGGAGCGTGCTTCGCAAGGGCCGATCGAACATGGACGTACTGATCGCGCTGGGTGCGACCGTTGCGTACGTGGCCAGCGTGATCACCTGGCTCGCGCAGCGCGCCGGCGCGCTGGAGGGGCATCCGCTCTGGTTCAGCGAGTCGGCCGCGTTGCTTGCCATCATCTCGATCGGTCATTGGCTCGAGGCCAAGACCACGCGCCGTGCGGGCGCGGCCGTCCGGGAGTTGCTGCAGCTGCAGCCGGACGAGGTCGAGCGAATCGGCGCCGACGGCGAATCGGTCCGCGTGCCGATGCGGGACGTGCGGCCGGGTGACCTGGTGCGTGTGCGACCCGGAGGTCGCGTGCCCGTGGATGGATGCATCGAGTCGGGAGCGGCCGATCTGGACGAGTCGGTGATCTCGGGTGAGTCCCTTCCCGTCACGCGGCGCGCCGGTGATCCGGTCGCGGCGGGCACCCTGAACTTGACCGGAATGATCGCGGTGCGCGTGGCCGTCGGTGGTCGCGTCACCAGCCTGATGCGGGTCGCGCTGATGGTGCAGCGTGCACAGGCCAGTCGAGCCCCCATCCAGGCGCTGGCAGATCGGGTGGCGGGCGTGTTCGTGCCCGCGGTGCTCGCGATCGCGGCGGTCACCTTGCTGGGTTGGGGGATCGTCGGCGCGTGGTCGACGGGGGTGCTGGCCGCGACGACCGTGCTCATCATCTCGTGCCCGTGCGCACTGGGCCTCGCCACGCCCATGGCCATCATGGCCGGTGCCGGCGAGGCCAGCCTGCGTGGCGTGCTCGTGAAGGAGGCGGCGGCCCTTGAGCGCGCCGGTCGCGTGCAGCGGGTTCTCTTCGACAAGACCGGCACGCTGACGCAGGGCGCGCCACGGATCGAGCGTGTGGAGTGCTCGGGTGACGAAACTCGCGCGCTTGCACTTGCCGCCGCCGCCGAGGCGGGCAGTGAGCATCCGATCGGACGCGCGATCGTGGCCGCGGCGCTGACGCGCGGCGTTGCCGTGCAGGCGGCGAGCGACTTCGAGGCGGTTCCCGGTGTCGGCGTGCGCGCGATGGTGCAGGGTGTCCGCGTGGAGGTGGTCCGTGACGCGCGGGCGAGTTGCGTGGTGCGAGCGGATGGCGTGGAACTCGCGCGACTGCACCTGCGTGACAGTGTCCGCGCCGAGTCGGCGGAGGTGATCGCCCGCCTGACGGCGATGGGACTGCAGGTCGGCATGCTCACGGGCGACGCGCGGATCGAAGCGGAGCGGGTGGGGGGGCTGGTCGGCGTGCATGAGGTGCACGCGGAACTCCTTCCCGCGGACAAGGCCCGGATCCTCCGTGAGGCAGGTGCGACTGCCGCGATGGTGGGCGATGGCGTGAACGACGCCGGTGCGCTCGCCGAGAGCGCGCTCGGCATCGCGATGGGTTCAGGCGTGGCGATCGCCGGCGAGAGCGCGGCCGTCGTTCTGGTCGGTGGCCGCTTGACCGCGCTCCCAGGGCTCTTTCACGTTGGGCGCGAAACGCTGCGCTGCATACGGCAGAACCTCGCCCTGGCGTTCCTGTACAACGCGATCGCGATTCCCGCAGCCGCCTTCGCGCTGCTTGGGCCGCATGGACCGATGGTGGCCGCCGTGGCGATGGCGGTGAGCGACCTCAGCGTGCTGGGGAACGCGGCGCGACTGCGCTGGCAGCTGGCGCGTCAGCGCGTGCGCGCTGCCAGATCGCCGTCGCCTGGGGCATGAGCGCCTGCAGGCGTTCGATGCGGGTGCTCTCGCTGGGGTGGGTGCTCAGGAACTCGATCGAGCCGCCATTCTGGGACTGCATGCGCCGCCACAGGTCGATCGCGCTGCGTGGGTCGTAGCCGGCCTGCGCGGCAGTGAGCAGACCCATCTCGTCGGCCTCGATCTCCTGATCCCGGCTGTGAGGCAGTTGCAGCAGCAGGTGCGCGGCCATCGCGCTGCCTTGCGCGACCTCGCGGCTGCCGGCGGCTGCGCCCGCGATCTCGGTGCCTGTGCCGATGACCGCGCCATGCGTCACGCGCTCGGTGCCGTGACGTGCGATGGCATGGCAGGCCTCGTGGCCCATGACCACCGCCAGTTCGTCGTCGCTGCGGGCGAAGTCGATCATGCCCGTGTACACCGCCGCACGCCCGCCGGGAACCATCCAGGCGTTCACCATCTTCGGGTCGTCGACCACGGTCCATGTCCACGCCATCTGGTTGCCCATGCGGGGGTAGCGCTGTCGCGCCGCGTTCTCGATCCGCTTGCCGATCGCGCGCACGCGCACCGTGCGCGGATCATTGTCCGGGAGGATCTTTGCGCCCTTGAGTTCCTCGGCGTAGGCCTGCTGGCCCAACGAGGCCTCGTCGCTGGGGGAGTACATGTTCAGCTGCCTTCGGCCGGTTCCCTCGACGGTGGTGCAAGCCACCGGGAGCGCCACCAGCAGGATCCCGCAGAGCCTTCGCATGCGCGCATCGTAGTTGCTCGCCGACGCTCACCCCGAGTTGCCCGGGCCAAAGCGGCGGCGGGCCGCCAGCAGGATCATGCCGAATGGGGCCCACCACAGAAGGTCGTTCGTCAGGATCGTGAATCCGAAGTGCCAGGGGATCGCGCCTCGGGCGGCTGTCCAGGCGAATCCGATCGGGCCGAAGATCTTGCCGAGGAACCCCACCAGCACGACGGGCCAGTGGCGGACCGGATCTCGAGCCGCGCAGAGATAGCCGACGCCGTACACCCCGATGACCATGCCAAGGCACTGCCAGATCGCGCGTCCAGGCTCCGGAAGCGGTTCCATCGAGGCCATTCGCAGCGGCCAGTCCGGCAGCACGATCACGACCGCGCCCCAGAGGAGGTTGTAGACACCAGCCGCCTGCAGCCACAGCCTCATCCAACGGGGGGCGTCTTCCATGCGCCCGTGTTCGCCAATGGCCCGGCTCGGATTCGAACCGAGGTCTCTCCGATTATGAGTCGGACGCTCTATCCGCTGAGCTACCAGGCCGTTTCCGCGGGAAGGCTACCGCGGCCCGCTAGGATCGCGGGCGATGTCGCGCATCGACCGCATCTTCCAGGATCTTCGCGCCAGCGGACGCAAGGCGCTCATGCCGTTCGTGGTGGCGGGCGATCCCACGCTCGACGCGTTGCCTGTCGCGCTCGCGGCGCTGGAGCAGGCGGGAGCATCGATCGCGGAGATCGGGATTCCCTTCTCCGATCCCATCGCGGATGGGCCGGTGATCGCGGAAGCGATGCACCGCGCGCTGCAGCGTGGCGTGTCTCCGTCGGCCGTGCTGGCGCGCGTGCGCGAGCTTCGCGCCGGCGTGTCCATGGGCCTCGTCGCGATGGTGAGCGTGAGCATCGTGGAGCGCTCCGGGGGACCCGGGTTCATCGCGGCACTGGCCGAGGCCGGCTTTGACGGCGTGATCGTGCCCGATGCCGACCTGGACGCCGTTGGACCGTTGCATGCCGAGGCGGAGCGGCGCGACCTCGCCTTCGCGATGCTTGTGGCACCCACGAGCAGCGACGCCCGCATCGAGCAGCTTGTGCGGCACTGCCGTGGCTTCGTGTATCTGCTGGCCCGGGCCGGAATCACGGGCGAGCGTCAGGACGCGCCGGAGGTGGAGTCGCTGGTGCGTCGGGTTCGAGCGAAGACCTCGCTGCCCTTGGCGGTCGGATTCGGCATCAGCACGGCCGCCCACGTGAAGGCCGTCTGGCAGCACGCGGATGCGGCGATCGT
>Ga0164293_10003765_pt1 | contig 12960 bp, 11 predicted proteins | sample GEODES118metaG_FD_111487 | JGI IMG/M metagenome (GOLD analysis project Ga0164293, IMG submission 111487) | Eutrophic lake water microbial communities from Lake Mendota, Wisconsin, USA - GEODES118 metaG | ecosystem: Environmental > Aquatic > Freshwater > Lake | place: USA: Lake Mendota... | reverse complement strand
TCTGGTAAGTATGCAATTGGTATTGCTGCTGTAGGTCAAACTAACCATGCTCAAAATCAACGTTCAGCAATGTATGTTGATATAGATAGATTAAGTCAAGTGGATGGAGTGGATAGAGAAATTTTAGGTGGTGATCCAAAATCAACCACTTATTCTACAAACCCTAACATTAACTTCAAAGAATACAACACTATATTAATAGATGGTAGATTGAAACCAAATCTATCTATGATTAAGAATAAAGCTGGAGAAACTATATCAGATATCATAGGGATGTTTATTGATGGATATGTGGATATCTCTAAAGGTGCATGGATCATGGAGCTTGGAGCCACTCCTAACGTAGCTTCTACATGGTTGTTCTTAGCCAAAGTGGGTGTGCCTATTAAAACTGTAGGATACTTCATGAATCAACCAATCATTAAAGATTACTTACGTTCTGTTGAGAACAAAGGGTACTCTTGGTTATTCATTGATTCTATTATACAAGAGAAACTAGATGAATATTCTCCTAGTAAAGAAATAGAAATTACAGGAATTCCTGCTGAAGAAGATTTATTTAAAACAATTAAATTTAATCAAGTAGGAGCAAAGGATAAAATGGATGATTTCCAAAAAGCTCAACAACAATATATATTGAAAGAGTTTATCAAGTATGCTAAGATGTCTTCTCAATTGTTTGATGTAACACAAGGTTCTAACTTTGATACAGCCACAATCAATGATCCATACTTAGTGTTTAAGAAAAGATTGCAATTGGAAAAAGCTCGTAAAACAATCATCTCTTCTGTAGATAAGTTGTTAGACAAATCATTTATTGGTCCTTTGAAAGATCTTATTTATGATTTCAGAGATGCATTTGCAGAGATTCTTATTTCTGATAAACCTAATGTAAGAAAAGTGATGGAAGATGTCCTCACTCCTTATGTAGGATTAAGTGACAGAGACTTTGTTAAAGTGTCTCAGAAAGCTGTTAATGATCTTTTTGACTGGGCTATGCAAACTAATGATACAGTTAACATCAATGTTGCCAATATATTATTAGGAAGTGACACAAGAGAAAATACTGCTCAACAAATCATAAACCTCAGAGATTCCATATTAGGAAATGAATCAAAAGGTATGACAGGAAATCCTTTACACCCATTGTACAATAACATCATTCTTAATTCCATTAAGATGGAGGCTGGTGCTAGAGAGGGTAAAGTTAATAACCTTTACATTGCAGGAAGAGATAACAAAGTGTATGATCAAAACCTCATCATATATGGATTCAGTGAACTTAAAAAGTATTTAGGTAGTGAAGGTAAAGATCTTTATGGAAAACTTGTAAGACTTGCTGTATTGCAGTCAGGACTTACTAACTCTCCTATTGCTTTCACCAACTTACTTCCATACGAAGATTTCAAAGCAGTGTACAATAATACATTGTCCAATTTAGAAAATATGCCTAACTTAGCTGACTTCCAAAAATTACATGTGTTTGAAAGAAACAATTGGAACAACTCAGACATCATACCATTCATGAAAGCTAAGATGAAAATGGGTGAAGATTTCTATTCAGGGTTTGCAACATTCTATGATCCTAATACTTCATACTTGAATGAAAACTTGAAGAATGCAGTGAGAGAGGGAAAACTTCCAAAGCTTGTAGCAATCAGCGCATTCTCATCTGAAGGAAGGAGTGAATTTGTTTCATACAGTTGGACTGATGATATTCCATACGCAGAACAACTCAAAAGAGCAAAAGCAGGAGATCGTTCTCATATCAAGAAAGTGTTATTGCAAAAAGTGTACACAAAAGATGATAAGAATAATCCAATTCCTTTAATGCAAATTGATGAAAAAACTGACAAACAAGGAAAACCTGTTGTGTATATGAAATACATATACAAAGCAATCAATGCTTGGGGAGATTCATTCAGAGCTCAAGAGTTCTATGATGATATTCGACCATCAGTGCTAGACAATGATTTTGAGAAAGTAGAAAGAATAACAGATGCTCAAGGTAATCAGATTGCATCAGGTGAAGTGAGTGATGAAGAAATTGCATCAGTGTTTGGTAATCAGCCAGTAGCTCAACCAGTAATTGAAGAACAAGAAGAATCTTGGGAAGAAGAAGACAACAATGATACATGCAATCCTTTTTAATAAATAAACCATGAGTTGTAACGACAAAAAAAAGTTTAGAACTTCAGAAGCATCAACAAAAGCATCCTTAAGAACTAAGGGTGCTATTGATAAATTTTTAAATATTATTGATTATAATAAGTTTAACAACTTAAATAATCAATGGAGTAAAGATGCTCAAGAACGTTTTGATATTAAGGGTAAACTTTTTTCAGAAGAGAACAGCAGAGCTATTCCAAATAAAGAAGCATTTAAAAAAATTGATAACTCTAAAGGTATCTTCTATCAAGAGGATGAAATGCCTGTATCTAAATCTTCTGCTGAGACATTAGCTATTATGAAAGCTGCTGCTCAGAAGATGGGCATAGACTTCCAATCTCTTGAGGAGTATGCTAAAGCTAATCCAGACATAAATGTAAAAGGTGTAAATGGTCTTGCTGATCTTATCAAAGGAACAATTGCAGTGGCACAAGGAATGGAAAGCGTTGCTACAACAGAAGAGATTGTGCACATTGCTACAGCTATTCTTGAACAAACCAATCCAAAATTTATTACAGCTCTTATCAGTAAGATTGATAGATTCAAGATATATAAAGAAGTTTTGGACAAGTATGGTAAGAGAAAAGAATACCAACTATCTAATGGTAAACCAGACATTCGTAAGATTAAGAAAGAGGCTGTTGATAAATTAATAACTGAACTTATAGTTAAACAATCAGAAGGCTCTACAGAGTTTCCTGAGTTAATGGAAGAAGAAAATAGAAACATGATTCAAGAATTTTGGAATACTATTCTTGATTACATCAGAGGTATCTATGGTAAATCTAACATTGACATTTTTGAAACAGCTGCACAACAAATTGCAACTGCTCAAGTAGATGGTACAGTTGCTGACATACAAGAAGGAGGAGTATTTTTTAACTTATCTGATGATGTCAAAAAACAAATAGATGATCTATACAATGCATATATTGAAACTGCTAATAAGATTAAAGGACCTTTTCCTGAAGTTTTAGATAAAGATGGTAATGTTATAGACAAACGACACTATACTTATGAAGGTAATAGAGTAGGTCAAACTGTTACAGAGAAAGTAAAAGGAAAATTCAATAAAATTTTTGAAAGAACTCCTGCTCAAAAAATAGAAGATGACCAAAAGAAAGACTGGGGATCTGAAGGACATAGATTTTTAGAACAACATTTTCTTACAAACTTAATAGATAAAGATGGTTACAAAAGAAAACCTTCTGGAACAGAATCTATATCGTCAACATTAAGTCCAGAAATACAAATTCAATTAAGAAGATTTGCAAAAGAACTTATAGACTCATATCCAGAAGGAACTAGATTCCTTGTAGAGAAGGAAGTGGTAAACACTAAAGTTAAAGACATGCTAGCTTCCACTGTGGATTTCAAGGCTATCTATCCTGTAACTAAAAAAGACAACACACAAGGATTCAAAGTTGATACACTTGACTGGAAGTTTACAAGTATAAACAAAACAACAGAAGAAGATATTCCATGGTTTAAACAAAAAGAATGGATTCCTCAGATGGGTGAATACACTCAGATTGATTACAACCTTGGTGTTAAAAGAGATCAGATAGGTAAAGCTAGAATGGTTCCATTTATAGTAAACTATGATTATGCTATAGTTAATGATAGAAAGTCTGGTCTTATTCCTACAGCTATTGAAATAGGAAAACTTGATTCATTAACAGAGACAAACTTATACTTACTTCCTGTTCCTTCAGCTGCTGAATCAACAGGTAATTCAGGAGTAGATGCTCTTGTTAAATCTTTAAGAGAGCACTGGGAAAAAATATCCAAAATAAAAATTACTTCTGTTGAGCAAAAGATTGCTAGAACAGAACAACTTAATGAACTTAGTAAGGCTATTCGTAACTTACATATCAAGTTAAACTTTGCACCATTGCAAGCAGTGGGTGAAACATTCTTGAAGAGTGCAAAGAAGACAGTAGATTCATTTGAGAATTTAGATTATTCTACATTATCAAAAGATGAAATTAAGAAAAAACTTGCAGACTTATTAGAATATTCAAAAAGTGCTGAGAAATTTAGAGCATTAGATCAGGTGTTTCTTTCTCAATATCCAAGAGAAGGAATGACTGCTGAAAACAAAAAGACACTTCTTGAATTAGAACACTTAAGTAAAAGTACAGAAAGGATGCTTAAGAAAATTCTTCAACTTCAAACAGAATATGCTATTCAGTTAGGAGAGAAAGAAGGATTTGATATGCCCTACACTGAAGATGAATTAGGGAATAAAAAGTTACAAGCTGAAGCTGAGATAAGTGGTTTTGCTAAGACTTGGGCTGAGGGAACTAAACTCAATGCAAGAATTATAAAACTTGCTTCTAACTTATTGATGAATGCAAAGAGTCTTGTAAACATTAAGTTTAAACAAAACTATACAGAGTTTCAACAATTACTTGAACCATTAGAAAAAGAAGCTAGTAAACAAGGTAAGAACGCATTTGATTTTATAGGAAGAATAACCCCATCAGGATTAAAACTTATTAATAAAATTGATCCTAAATTTTGGGCTCAACTTAAAGAAGCTTCTGAGAAAAAAGACGTTGATTTCTTCTTAAGAAACATAAACGTTGATAAATATAACAGATTAGCAAAAGAAGAAATTAATAAAGGAATACAAGTTATAAACGATACAACTTATTCATCTGAAGAAGAAGAAGATGTACGTATAAGAGAATTCAGAATAAGTAAACTAAAAGACTCCCTTGATATAAACAGAGATTCATTTAATGGATTCAATAGATACGAGTTCAAAAAACTAGTTAATCAAACATTAAAAGAAGACAAGTTATATTCTAATGAGTTTAGAGAACTTATTAAAAACAAGCCTGCATATGACATGTGGCAATATTTCACTGCACTTAATAATAAAGCTAAGTTGCTTGGATATATTTCAGAAAAAGAAACTTCCTTCTTCCCATTAATAGAAGCTACTACAATTCAGAAGTTTGCAAAAAATAAAGACTTCTTAGGTCAAGCAAGTGAGAGTTTTTGGAAAGATCTTTATCAAACAAGAATTAACGAAGAACAAAATCTTTCTAAGATTGATCCTGAGACAGGAAAGGTTAGAAAAGAAATTCCTAAATACTTTACCAAAACAGACAAAGATGTAAGTCAGCTATCTACAGATCTTAATAAAGTGGGAGCTATGTGGATTAAATCATTATTGGAGTATGAGAAGTCTGCAAACATGGAAGAAACTATGCAGACACTTCTTGCTGTTGAAAAAGCAAAAGGTTCATTAATGAAAGATCAAGAAGGTAGAATCATATTTGATGAACAAGGTCCAAAGGTAAATGAAGCAGAAAATAGAAATGCTATTGTATTAGAAACAATCATCGATGATGGACTATACAAATTAACAGAAGACTTAGGATCTTTAGGAAATATTGGAATTGGTAAAGTTGGAGAGAAGCTTGGTAAAACAGAAGAAGACAAATCAAAGAAAGCAGTTAACATTAAGAAAGGACTTAAGAATCTTGATACATTAACTAGAGCTCTTGCTGTTGGTCTTAAACCTCTTATTGGACTTGCAAACTGGGCAGGTGGTCAGTTCCAATCTTACATCAATGCTGGAGGAATGTATCGCTTTAGAGAGTTTGAGAAAAACAATGGAAAAATTAGTTTACCTTTTGGTAAAGGATTGTCAACTATTGAGAAAGGTTTATTAGATTTAATTGTTCCATTGAATGATGACATTGTTACAGAAGAAGCAAGAAGAGCTACATGGGAGAAAGGTCAGTATGCTAAATGGTTAGGTACATGGACATTCTCTGACACAATGATGATAACTAACTCATTTGGTGAGAAGAAATTACAATTTGCTAATGCAATGAGTTTTAATGACAACTCAATGGTTGTAAATGGAAAGATTGTAAACATTAGACAATTTATAAAAGCTCAAGATAGAGCAGCTAAATATGATCTTTCTGAATCAGCAAGAAAGGAACTTGAAAAAACATTTGAAGAAAGAGTTCAAGAACTTAAAGAATCTTCTTCTTTAGCTAAGGTTGCTAAGATTGAAAATGATAAACTTGTTATTCCTGGAGTTACTGATGAAGAATTAGCTAAGTATAGAACTACAGTTATTGAGTATGGTAGAAAGCTTAATGGTCAAATGAATGAAGACAACAAAGCTGGCTACAGAAGAGATACAATCATTTCATCATTTATGATGTTTAAGACATGGATTCCTAAATTAGTTTCTGAACGTGGAATGGACATTACTAAAAATGTTGAACTTGATGAATGGGAATATGGTAGAGTTAGACTTTTCTTTAAAACTTGGAATCAATTAGGAACAAGAAATCTTTTGAAGATGCGTGAGATCATCAATGGTACTGATGAAGGTTTACGAATCTTAGATGAAATGCTTGAAGCAAAAAAAGATGATTACTATAAAAAAACTGGCCAGGTTCTTGAGATAACCACTGAGGAGTTTTATGATCTTGTAAGAAAAGAATTAACTAATGAAATGAAAGAGTTAAAACTTTTATTAATTGTTGCTGCAATGATGTTTGCAGCTGCTGCTGCTGAACCACCTGAAGATGCTGATGATCAAACAAAAAATTTATATAAATTAGCTGCTAGAGGATTGCATAAAATTTCTGATGAGATTACATTCTATTATAATCCTGTATCTTTTGAAGGTATGACTAAAGGTTCTGTACTTCCATCATTGAATATAATTACAAAAGCAATGAGAATCTTTAATGCAATAGGTAAAGAGATGGAAGATCCTGACAAAGCATATCCAATGAAGTATTTCTTTGCAATGATTCCTGGAATTTCTCAATTTCAAACTGAGATACTTCCTTACCTTTATCCTGAACTTGCTAAAGAAATGGGCATCAGAGTGAGTGCAGAATCAAGAAGACAGTAATAGCTATATTATGGCATTTATTTACATCTTAGATGCCATATAATATATATAAATTGTTACATTTGCTTACTACAAATTAATCGTTTTTATCAAGGGAGAGAGTGGAAAACTAGTTACAAACTATAACATCATTCTTAAATGAGAACATTTCTTTTACAATTACTAGCAGCCTTACTCTTATTCTTTGCGCCAATTCAACAGTTAGTTATGGTCGTAGGTATAGCAATCATGCTAGACACATTCACAGGTATTTATAAATCAGTTAAATTGAATGGATGGAGATCCATTCGTAGTAGAAAGTTGTCAAATATAATAAGCAAACTGGTTCTTTATGAGGTGTCAATCATTCTCCTCTATCCAATTGATAAATTTTTATTGAACGAACTGTTGCTGAACATTGTTTCAGTTCAATTCTTTTCTACAAAAGTTGCATGTGTTCTTCTTATTCTAGTAGAGCTTACATCAATTAAAGAGAATGTAGAAGCTGCTCTTAAGATTAATATCTGGCAGATTTTAAAAAGAACAATCAACAGAGCAAAAGAAATCTCCCATGATGTAGATGACATAGCCAATCCTAAATAATATATTATGGATAGTCTAGAAGGATTTATTCCAAAATTTTTAAAAGGAGGATGGATTGTTACGTTAATTGGTGCTGCAGGAATGATAGCAAGACTGGCTGTATCTGAAGAAGAGAATGCCATGAATACAATAATCAAGAACATATCTGCTGCAATGATTGCATCTAGCATCTCTTGGTTCATATTAGAACAGTTCGAAATTAATTCAATGATTAAAGCAGTGACATATGGACTTGTTGGATTAAACTCACCAGAACTATTAAAAGGTATAACAAAAATATCTGGTGCGTTCTCTGAAGATCCTGCAAAGTTTATAGCCAATGCTAAGAAAGGTAAAGTTACATCAACTAAAAAACCTGTAAGAAAAAAACCTATAAAGTAATGAATAAGAATACTTCATTAATAGCACTAACTCTAATTATGTTATCAGTTGCAATCTATGGTAAATGGATTGAAGTGAAGATATCAGAAAACGCACGAGCTATCATAGAAGATAGATTAAAACCTCAACCATGGCTATCAAGAGCTTTTGATTACTATGGTACACCTATAGAAGCAAACTTTGTAAATAAAGAATTTTCAGTTGACAAGTTAAAAGAAAATCTTGATTATATAAAAGATTGGAAAAAATCAAGAGACAGTGTGTGGTCAGCATACATTGCTACTGAAATGGTTCCTGAAGAACAGAAAATTATTGATAAAGTAAACGAGGATACAAAAGAAGTTGATGCTATTATAGAAGACATTATAGAAGATGTTGAGAACAATAGGAACTTAGAAGAAGTAGACTCTATAATTAAATCAGGTGTTATAGAAAAGAAGATAACACCAATCATGGATAACATTAACCTACTAATTGATTTACAATCTACAGAAGGAGAAAAGTTAGCAGATGATATGAAGGTTACAATGTATACATTTTCAAACTTCATGATAGGAGTGTTATCGTTATCTTTTATCTTATTAGGTACATTGATATATGATTTTATAAAAACAAAAAGAGAAGCAGCTAAACCTGTAAGAAAACCAAGAACAAAGAAACCAGTTAAACGTACAACCACTAAAAAGAAATAGGTAAATGGGATTTTTTAAAGAATTAGTAAGTGATGACAATTCAATAGATGAGAAAGCATTTGTTGGTGTCATTTCATTTTTTGCAATGGTATTTACATTGTTAGTAGATGTAGTTACAGGGATATGGGGCAAAGAGTTAATCATCAAACAATTTATCTTTGATGGATTTATGACTCTTACAATGATCTGTTTTGGTATAGCCACAGCAGGTAAAGTATTTAGTATGAACAAACAAAAGAAAGAACAAGATGCAACTGAGTAAACACTTATCATTAGCTGAAGTTACAAGAAGTGATTCAGCAAAAAGAAATGGAATAAGCAATGAGCCTACTCCAGCACACTTAGAAAACTTTAAGTTATTAGCTGAAAAAGTATTTGAACCTATTAGAGAACACTTCAAAGTTCCTATTCATATATCTAGTGGATATAGAAGTGCTGCATTAAACAAAAAGATAGGTGGATCACTTACATCACAACATTGTTCTGGTGAAGCAATTGATATCGACATGGATGGTAGTGCAAGTGGTGTTACCAATAAGCAAGTTTTTGATTTCATTAAGCAACATCTAAACTTTGATCAAATGATTTGGGAATTTGGTACAGATTCTAACCCTGACTGGGTACACGTATCATACGAATCAACTGGTAAACAACGTAAGCAAGTTTTGAAAGCTGTTAAACAAGGTGGAAAAACAAGTTATGTACCATATAAGTAAGTTCATAAAACAACAATGGTTAGGAACCATCCTAATTATATTATTCATTCTGTTCTTGGTTTATGGAATAGGAAAGAATAGTGAGTTACAAAAAGAAAAACAACGTCTTGAAAAAGAGATTGAAGTGCTTGAGCAAAAGGAAGAACTACACTGGAATAAACTTGACAGTTTAAAAGTTAGTGAGAGCACTATAATTAAGAAAGAAAAAATATTAATACAGATACAACATGACACAATTAAGATTATTGATACTATGTCTGTTAGTGAGCTTCAAAAGTATTTCACAAACAGATACAATAAAAAAGATAGTATTAGATGAGAGAGTTGGTAGAGAAGTTGTTAAAGACCTTGTAAGAGGAGATATCTGTAGACAGCTCTTATCACTTGCTCAAGAGAAGAATGATGTTCTTAAAAAACAAACTATTGAACTATATTCAATCATTGCAATTAAAGATAGCATCATCTCTAAAAAAGATGAAATAATCACTATACAAGACAAAGCTATTGGCTGGTGGAAGAAACCTGAACTTCATGGATACTTAGGAGTTCAAAGTGTAAATGCCACTATAGTTAATCCATATTTATATGGAACATTATTACTTGAATTTCCTAAATTTAGTTTAGGAGCACAATACTTTGTACAACCAAACAATCCATCAGGGTATGGATTCATTGCAGAATATAACTTATTTTAAAACCAATGGCAAAACAAACCAACACAGCAGAAAAGATTTTAAAACCTACGATCAGTCGTCCTGGTGTACACGCAAAAGCAAAGACATCAAAGTTGAAATCTAGCAAACTATACAAGAAATTAAATAAAGGACAGGGATAATGGATTGGCAATTAGAAATATCATTTCATTGGCCACACGATAGACTAGCAATAGGATGGGAAGTCCTACACCCTGATGAGAAATTTGATTATACATCATATGTTCTCTTTCTTGGTTTCATAACAATAACATTAGATATAAATTAATATCTTTGATAACTAATAAATTATAAAGAAATGGGAATACCAAATAGACAAATAGGAATTTATAAAATTACTAGCCCTAGTGGTAAAGTCTACATTGGTCAAAGTTGGGACATTAAAAAAAGATTTTCTAAATATAGAAGTTTACAAAGTGTTTATAAACAAAGAGTTTTATTTAATTCATTTAAGAAACATACGTGGCAAAACCATAAATTTGAAATAATTAAAGAATGTCAGTCTGATAATGTTACACAATTTGATTTGGATGAATTAGAAATTTACTATATTAATTTTTATAAGGATCTTGGATGCAATCTTTTAAACATAAAAGAAGGTGGTCGAGGTGGAAAATTACCTAAAGAATCTATTGATAAAATGTTACAAACTAGAGGAAAATGGAATCATTCTATAGAGAGTAAAAAGAAGATAAGCGATTCTCATAAAGGAATAAAACATTCTCTATCTACAAGAATGAAAATGAAGAATATGAAAAATAGTATGAAAATTATTTTACATAAAGAAACAGGAACATTTTACTTTGGAATAAAAGAAGCTGCTTTGATTTTTAACTTAAATTATAATACCTTGTGTAAAATTTTACAAGGCAAAATTAAAAACAATACTAATTTAATATACATATAAATATGGGTATTCCATCAAGACAGATAGGTTGGGACCAACAGTCAAACTTATTATGGCAACTTCAAGCACAGCTTAATAAATTAGGCAAAACAATGAGTCAATGTTGTGGATCTTCTACAGCAAATTGTATCAGTTTCACTGATATAACTTGGGAAGCATTCATTGCTGCTGTTGATGCAGGAACTATTGCTGATTGTTACTATAACATTATTGACAGACCAAACTCAGGTGATGATCCTTTATACGTTCTTGTTGAAAAGGGACTTCCTAATTTTGACAATGAGGTGAGAAGAGAAGAACAAGCATCAAGTGCTTTGTGTATTACAAGTGATCAAGGAGTGGGATGTTTCAATGTATATGCTGAATCAGAAACTATTTCTTTTGATTATATTGAAGGTGCTACAGTCTATCCTGTTCGATTAAGAGACTGTTCTATTTTTGCTGAAGGAGATGTGGTAACATTTACAAGTTATGAAGCTCCTTTTCCTACATATACAGGAGTTATACATTATGGTTATAATGGTGGGATGGATCAATGTCAAGTATTCTTTCAAATAACAGGAGGAACAGGTGTTATACCACCAAGTCCTGGTAATCCTGAAGGAACATTTAGTAATGGTGTAGATAGTACAGATGGAAGAATTGATACAGATGGAAAATGTATTCCTTTTCCAACACTATCTGTAGGAGATGTAATTAATGGATGGTTATCTCCAGAAGAAGGCGTTGCAAGTGCAACAATAACTTCTATAACAGGAACAACAGTTACAATAGCTCCTACATCAGGAGATTGGACTGGTGTTTCTGTATTTTTTATAGAGAATAATAAATCTTGTTTATTTGTAACAACAGCTCCTATTACAACAGTTAGTATACTCCTTACACCAGATCCTATATGTTTTGATTTTGATAGTCTTCTTGGATTTGGTGTATATTTAAATACATTAATGCAAGCTACAGATGGTTTGATTTATGGAACGTTACAATCACACAAGGAGTATGATGGGCAATTGTTTTCTATGGACCCTGTTACAGAGCAAGTGACGATATTGTTTACTTTTGATGATACTGCTACGTATGGTAGTAATCCTAGTTCAGGACTTGTTGAAATAGCAGGAGAATTATATGGTACATGTAATGCTGGTGGTAATGATGGTGTTGGAACTATATGGAAATGGAATATAGCAACAAATACATTCACTGTATTACATTCTATAGATAATGATAATGATGAAGGAGCATATCCTTATGGAACATTATTATATACAGGAGGACTTTTATATGGAACTTGTAATGGTGGTGGAGCTAATGATTTTGGAACATTATTTGAATTTGATCCAATAGCTGTAACATATACAGTGTTATTGCAAATGGGTGATAATGAAGATATTCAATATCCACAAGGACCATTAGTAGAAGTTATTCCTGGAGAATTGTGGGGAACTTCTACTAATGGTGGAACTAATGATAGTGGTACAGTGTTCAAATATATACTTAGTTCAGGAATTGATGAGATAGTTGTAAACCTTGACGATGTTTCTGTATCAGGAGAATACATAGGTGCTAGTGGAGGAGTGATGTTAGCCAGTGATGGTAATGTGTATTTTAATACAATTAATGGTGGTGATGATAAAAATGGAACATTGTGTCAAATTACAGATATTTCTACTATCCCAGTATTAAGTATTGTTCATAGCTTTGATATTAATTATGGATATGGAAAAGCTGTATGCCCTATAGAAATTGCTGGTAATTTGTATGGATGTACAAATAATTCAAATGAGGAGCCTACAGGTTGTACTTCTCCAGTTGGAAGTATTTACAAATATGATCTTAGTGTAGGTATATTTACAACATTGCACGCATTTGATGCTCCAACTGATGGGGGTTCTCCTACTTT
>Ga0164293_10003764_pt1 | contig 12965 bp, 6 predicted proteins | sample GEODES118metaG_FD_111487 | JGI IMG/M metagenome (GOLD analysis project Ga0164293, IMG submission 111487) | Eutrophic lake water microbial communities from Lake Mendota, Wisconsin, USA - GEODES118 metaG | ecosystem: Environmental > Aquatic > Freshwater > Lake | place: USA: Lake Mendota, Wisconsin... | reverse complement strand
GCAGGGCTTGCCTTCGGGGTTCTGTAGCAGCTTGGCCACGTCCAGAGCTTCGCCGGACAACCAGCTGCCGAATGATGGCGAGGCGAGCAGATTGTTAAGGGTCATCGCGAGATCAGCGCGATCCTTGGCAGGGTAGAACTCGTCGAGGTCAAGGACGCCGACCTTTTTGAAGGAAGGCTTCTTGATTTCGTTGATCAACTTGCCGAGGTCAAGTCCCTTATTGGCGGTCCAGCTTTCTTCGAGAATTCGGGAAACCAGAATATGTTCGCGCGACTTGATGGGATCGACATCCAATCCGAGCAAGGCCAGCAGGCCGGAAGCGGTCGAAGAAATCCGCTCGCGGAAAAGATCGGGATCGTCACACAGCTCGGTGCTGGGGGCTTCAAATGATTTGAGGATCGTCAGGGGGCGGCCCGCGCTGCTTCCCGGAGTGTAGATTCGCAGTTCCACAGCGTCGCGGAGTCGGCGGATACGTTCTCCATCTTGGCCCCACTTGGCGAGCCCCTGTTTCCATTTAGCAGCCTCGGCAGCGGCAAAGTCATCGAGCTCCAGGCCTTCGCGCTGGGCCTGTCCGGGATCGACCCACGGCCGAAAATCCTTGGCTTCCAGTTCGGGGAAAGTCAGGAGCAGGTTGGCAATGTCTCCCTTGGGATCGATCACGATCGCCGGGACCTTGTCGATTGCGGCCTCTTCGAGCAGGTTGATGCAAAGTCCGGTCTTACCGCTGCCAGTCATCCCGACGACAACGGCATGGGTCGTCAAGTCCTTCGAGTCGTAAAGCAGGTTGGTTGCCTCGTCACCGGTCGGATTTTTGGGCTTCTCCCGGCCGAGAAAAAACTTGCCGAGGCGTTCGAAATCAGCGGGGCTTGAGCTCATGAGACGTGCGGGGGGTTAAAAAAACGATCGGCAGGAGACGTTCGTTTGATTTTAGGACAACTTCGCTTGTTGGGGAGACAGCCGCAGCCTTGAATTGAGAATGAAATTGGCTGGGGAGCCATTGCCGTTAAGGGCAAGAGGAGCGAAATTCAGGGCTGTGGCCGAATTGGATTGCGGACGTTCGCCCCAGCCGAGAGCCTTTCGCCCCTACCCACGGATGGATCACGATCGATTCGTGAGCTGTGTGGCTAATCGCAAGCTTTTCGCAAGCCGTTTGGCTGTCCGCAATCGGACGGCAGTGCGGGCATTTGAGTAAAACTACTGTCTCAGGAGCAGCAATGAGTCGGTCTACATTAATCAGGAATGCAGTGATCGTGACTCCGGACAGAGGAGCAACCGAGGCGAGCGTTTTGCTGCGGGAAGGAAAAATCGCTGCGCTCGATGTGGCTGCTCATACCACGGCGGATGAAGTAGTCGATGCTGCGGGGTTACATCTGCTGCCGGGCGTGATCGATGACCAGGTTCATTTCCGCGAACCCGGCCTGACGCACAAAGAGGATTTGGCTCACGCCACTCGCGCGGCGGCCAAAGGCGGAGTGACTTCTTTTCTGGAAATGCCCAATACAGTTCCAACGACCACGACTTGCGCCCGGCTGGCCGAGAAATTGGAAATCGCCTCGCGCAGCTGCCTGGTGAACTACGGGTTTTTCATGGGGGCTACTTGCGACAACCTGGAGGAACTCAAGCAGGCTCAACGAACCCCGGGAATCAAGATTTTCATCGGTTCGAGCACGGGTGACTTGCTGGTCGACGATCAGGCTGCGGTGGAGCGGATTTTTGCAGAGACAACGTTGCCGATTTGTGCTCATTGCGAGGACGAGGCTACGGTGCGGTCCAATCAGGCCCGCTTATCGGGACGGACCGATGTCGCAGCGCATTCCGAAGTCCGCGATCACGCGGCCGCACTGATCGCCACGCGGCGAGCGATCGATTTGGCCCGGCGGCATGGGCATCAGTTTCATATTCTGCACGTTTCAACGGCTGACGAGTTGCCGGAAATCAAGGCTGCACCCCCGTGGGTGACCGCGGAAGTTTGCCTGCATCATCTGTTTTTCAATGTGGATGATTACTCCCGCCTCGGGTCGCTGATCAAGATGAACCCGTCGATCAAGTTGCGACGCGACAATGACGCCCTCTGGGCCGCCTTGTTGGATGGGACAATCACGGTGATCGCAACCGATCACGCTCCCCATACGTTGGAGGAAAAGGCTCAACCCTATCCGGCCTGCCCGTCAGGGTTACCGGCGGTCGAGAATTCGCTGGCTCTCATGCTCGATCAGGTGAACCGGGGGCGCTGTACCTTGCCGCAGGTGGTGAAGTGGATGTCGGCTGAGCCTGCCCGGGTCTGGCATTTGCCCGGCAAGGGACGGATTGAGGTCGGCGCCGATGCCGACCTGGTGCTGGTTGACATGCAATTACGACAGACGATCGAAAACGAGCGGCAGGAGACAAAAAGTCGCTGGAGCCCTTGGGCAGGTGAGACTCTGCAGGGCTGGCCAGTCCGCACTTGGGTGCATGGCCAGGAAGTTTTCCGTTTGGTCGACGGCCGGGCGCAATTCAATCCGGCCGTGCGCGGTCAGGAATTGCGGTTCGACGAACGACGGCCCAGCCTCTGCCGGTACACTTCGTAGTCAAACGGCGGAATCTCAATTTCGGCCTTCTCGCCCTGTATCCGCAGAACCCGTTCAAAGTAGACGAACGGGTAGTTCGTATCGGGATGCTTGTTGAGAACCCACTTGAAACTCGTTTCGACCATTTTCTCCGGGATCTCACCGGCCCGGACTTTAGTCATCACGGCTGAGACGAAGGCCTTCTCTTCGGGCAGCCTCGTTTTCAGCAACGCCTGAATCTTGGCCTCGTAATCCTGAAACCGGAGTTCAACCGGGTCGTCACTGGTTTCTTCCTGGGCTGTAGCTGGCAGCGGCGAAAAGCCCAAGCTCCAAGCTGCGATGGCGAGTAGCAACGCGCGCCGCGCCAGCCCGATTGAATTCCGTTGTGGAGCCAATTTCGAAGGCCGAGAAGTCAGCGGAATCTGTTTTGTCGAGGCAGTGCTTGATTTCATGTCACAGTCTCCAGGGGGCAATGAGGGTGTTTGCCGGTTGGGGCGGGGAGCGTAGCAGGAGGCCCGCGGTTGGGCAATCCGAAAATTCTCGCGGCGTCAGCAGCCGGGAAATAAAAAAAGCGGCCCGCCGGAAAGCCCGGCGAGCCGCTTGGATTCAACTGAACTGAATGCCCCGATTGGGACTCAGCCGATTACTGCGGTGGGAAGCCATCGGCCAGGAAGGCAGCTGCTTCGGCGTTGATAGCCGGTTGGCAGAACGTTCCAAAGGCCGGGAAGCTGATGGGCCCGATAAATGTCGTCCCACCACCGAAGCTGTTGGTCACCCCATCCAATTCCAGACGGAAATCAGGCAAGGCACCGGCATTTACAAAGCCCGCATCCAGCGTGAAGAAGTTGTTCGTCATCGCGATGCAGGTCGTGGCAGTCGCACCGTTGTTGATTAACAGGTCTTGGATTCCAGCGTCCACAATCGGGTCGTTGGCCGGGTCTTCACCCAAGTCGTTGCCCGAGAAATTGTTGTTGGCCAAGAGCAAGGCTGTCGCAGCATTACCCAAGGTGTCAACCCGCAGGCCACGTTCGAAGTTGTCGGTGACCAGGTTGTTGGTAATGGTTCCATTGAGCAGTGCATCATCCGATGCAAACAGGGAGATGCCATGGAAGAAAGGCAATCCGCCGTTGTCACCGTTATCCGTGATCTCATTGCCATCGATGTTGACGAACAGCGAGGCATCACCGGTCGCCGCTGCACCGATACCGCTACCCACAAAGTTGGTGATCAGGTTGCCCTGAGCCAGGAGGCGGGTCCGGTTGTCGACTCCCACAACACCGCTATCTCCGTCAGCCAGGATTCCGATGCCATTGCCGCCACCGCCGTTGAGCAGCGAGTTGCGGACCACGATGTCGGTGAAGGTGTCCGTTCCGGTGGAGACGACCACGGCACTGCCAGCGTTGTTGTTGAGCGTCGAGCTGTTGACGGTAATCGAATTGACAGCCAGGTTGGAGATGGTGTCGATGTCCAGGGAGATACCGTTGCCGGCATTACCCGAGACGGTCGAATTGTCGACCAACAGTCGCAGTTGGGCATCGTCGATGACGTCGCCCACAATTCCGCTGCCGGAGACCGTGTTGTTGACCGACGAAGAACGGATGGCCACATCCAGCAGCGAGGTTGTCGCTGAAGGGTCACCTGCGACCAATCGGATGCCGCTTCCGCCGACCACGCCATTGCCGTTGACATTGGTGTCTTCAATCAGGGCAAAGTGCGTCGCTCCACCAAAGGAGTCGAGGCGAATACCATCCGAATTGTTGGCAGCTACGACGTTGTCCAGGATTCCCGTAACCAGCAAGGTCCCAACATTGTCCGCTGAGGCAATAATGCCTGTACCGTTGCCGTTGATTGTGTTGTCCTGAATCAATAGACGCTGAGTGCCGGCTTCGAGCAAGTTAAAGATGCCTGCTCCCGAACCAATTCCGTTGCCGGTAATCGTGCTGGTGCCGCCATCAAACGAGCTGATCAGCGTCCGATGTGTCGGGTCCGTATTGGTCCAGTTCTGGATCCGGATGCCGTTGGCAATGTTGCCGGTAATCAGGGAGTTGAGGAACTCCAGGTTGCCGTCGCCACCGTTGACATGCAGACCGTTAGCCTGGTTGTTGCTGGCAGTATGCGAAAGGAACTGGATGTCCGCTCCGTCGCCAGTCGTATTGAGGAAGTTGACGAGCCGAACACCATCGCGGCCATTGCTGTCCGTGAAGTTCGAGTCGAACGTGATCTCGGCGGCATCGTAGTTGGCAATGCTGATGCCATCTCGCAGATTACCGCTGATGTCGTTGTCCTCGAAGCTCAGCACGGAAGTCGGGTCGTTGTTGTTGGTCAACCGGATCCCGTCAAAGCCACTGGTCGTGATGGTGTTCCGGTTGAACTGCCAATCGCCGGTGAAGTTGTTCAGGGCGATACCGTTGAGAATCGTATCGTTGATGGCCACATCTTCGATGACGCCGTTGTTCACGCCAGTGCCGAAGATGCCGTTACCCGTATCTCCCGCACTGCCGTCGATAATCAGACCTCGAACGACGTTGTCGTCTGCCAAGGTGACGGCCGGACCGCCAGCGTCGCCGCTGATGCGGGGCCGATCAATGCCGAGGTCATTGCAGAGTTCAAAGAACTGGCCATTTTGAATGGGAATCAGGTGTGCGACCCCATCGCCCAAGAGCATTTGGCGATCCTTGAGCACGATGCCGTTAGACATCCCGAAGTCAGTTCCGTTGCCGCGATGCACGAAGATGATGGCATCAGTGCTTGCGGCCGCTTCGGCATCAGCCAACGTTGTGAATGGAGTCTGAGCACGGCCGTCGGCAAAGCCTGGGTCGGCGGTGTTGTCGACATGGTAGACGTTGTAGGGAGCACCGGTGTCCGGATCGATTGCCAGGACGACATCCTGACGGAAGCGGACAATGTGGTCGTTGCGGAGCGTCGGCTCCAAGTCACGTCCGGCCAGCGAGTACTCGTTGCCCCGAGCGTTCACGCCGAAGAGGTAAGCCAGTTGGAGCACGCCAGTCGTATCGAAGCGATCGTCCTGATTGACTTCGGCACTGATGACCAGTCCTTGCAGCAACTGCATCCCGAAGCGAACGCGACCACCGCCGAAGAAGTCGACGAGGTCTGATTGGTAGCCGTAACCGCCCAAGTCGAACGAGCCGTTGACCATCCCGAGGGCACGCGGCCGAATCCGCATGGTCACATCAAATCCCTGCAGGGCACTGTCAATGCCCGGCTGCAGCACAATCGAATTGTTGAAAAAGCAGTTCACTCCGGTCGGGTCGCCTTGGGAGTAGTCCGTCGTTCCCATCGGGAAATACCCGTTGCCGATCAAGTCCCAGCGCCGAGTCTTGATGCTGCCCGTCAGGCCGAGCTGCGTGAAACTGTGTGAAAAGTCCCGGTCCTGGTCATCGTCGTAGTCAAACCAGCCACCGAGGCTAACATCCGCCCCCGCTGACTTGATGGAGTAGACCCGCTCCAGCCCAATGTTGGTGAAGAAGCCACTGCTTTCCCAAGCATAATGGCCTCTCATTTCACCGACCCAGCGGCCGTCAAAGGCGTCTTGGAACAGGTGGGTCTTCGCGCCGAGAGTCAGGTACGAGCCCTGATAACCCAAGCCTTGGTCGGCCAGGTTGGTCGCAACCCACATCCTGCCCGGCATTCCCACCTGGAAGTCGGCCATCATCGGCTGAGCTGCAGCTGGTCCCATCGGCATTCCACCCGCCGGCATCATCTGCTGCGCACTGGCCGCATCTCCCCAGGCTAGTGCGGCCAATCCTGCTAAGGCCAATCCCAATCTCTTCTTCATCGAATTCTCCCGTGGCGAACTGTTCCGACGGTGTTGCCAGTTCTCTTGCTCAGCCATTCAGCCAAACGCTGGCGCATTGCGCCCGCATAAGCCGGATACGTGGTAAAGGGAATCGACATGGAAAGATCGGACTCATTAGGATTTTCATTACGATTCGTATAATTCGTACGGTTTAACATCCGCCACAGGGGGAGATCTGGCAAACTGGGCAGACGAGGGGTCGCATGAACCATCGTTGTTGCCCAGCCCAAACCAAGTACGAACGCCAAGTCTCCTGATTGCTAGCGAGAAATTGCCAGCATTCGGACTGTTGGCTGGCTTGTCAGCGGCGCGAGAGACTCGCGCGTGGGTTGAATGGCGATGCCCAGTGAAAAGGCCCGGCGCTTCATTCTTAAAGAGGGGCGGAGCCTGCCTGCAGATGAAGTCAGGGAACCGGCTGCTCAGAAAGCCCCCTCAAGAGTCGATTCAGTAAAAGGGCGCGCTCATGCAAGCCATCTGAGTTTGCTGGCTGGACCCAATTGAACTGGATCCCTGCGGAAGAGAGCTTATTCGTAATCGCGACGCGTTCGTGTTGCCTCATATTCTCTTTGCAACTGCTCGGCTGCCGTCACGCCCACGGTCTGTGAGAGCTGCAGATAAGGACGCAGGCCCAGGACTTTGAGCTTGCGGGGTGCCTGGTAGCTTCCCGTGTGGCCGCAGTTGGCACAAACGCCGCTGCCTGGGAGGCCAAGCCACTCGGTTCCACACGAGCGACAGAATTCGGGCAGGCTCCAGGTATGTCCATCCGACCAACCTGCAGGCACAGGTTCGACCCACAGCTTCAGTCCGCTCAGCTTGGCGTGTTCCAGCGCGGCGAGCAGTTCGGCGCATTCTCCTGCTTGCTCGCGGAACAGGTTGACTCCAAGCATTAACAGGGCCTGGGCCAGCTCCAATTGGGTTAAGGCCGGTCCATTCCAAACACGTGCCCATCCCAGCCTGGGTGTTGATTCTCCAGAATTTGCAAGTGAGCGCGTCTCAATTTCACTTCGGCGGCGTATCCAAGCAGCTCTCGTCTCTTCCAGCGTTTCACAGGGAGAGACCAAAGGGAGCAGCCCCGTGCAGGCTGCCCAGCGTTCCAGATGTGGCGTTGGATTAGCCGGACATTGGTGGCAAGTTTGAGCCACCCGCGGGGTACCTCCCAGAGGCGCGGTGACTTCATCGATCTTCACTGCGAGGATCTGTTTGACCGTCGATTGCGGCGCAAAACAGTAGCCGCCATGGCTTCTGCCCTCCGCCATGGCACGAGAGATTTCCTTGAGACCGCGCAGTTGCCGCCAAGCCGACTCGGCTGGACTTCGGTGTTGCGCAGCCGTGCCGCCAACTCGCATCAGAGGACAGGACGCTGTCAAAGCCCAGCGGATAAACGGTGGCGTCGCTCCGATGATGGCGGCCGCACGTTTCATCCTGTTCGCTCTCCCCTGCCCTCGGTTAGGCTCACTTCTGTCGTCAGTTCAGCACCTACCGGTTTCTGCGGATCAGTGCTTGAAATGCCGCACGCCGGTCAACAGCATCGTCAGGCCATGCTCTTTGGCAGCAGCGATTACTTCGGGGTCTTTGACCGACCCGCCCGGTTGGATCACGGCTTTGATTCCGGCTTGAGCAGCGAGTGGAATGGAGTCGGGGAAGGGGAAGAAGGCATCGGAAGCCAAAACGCCACCGCGAGCTCGCGGGCCGGCCTTTTCCAAGGCAATCCGGACCGAGTCGACCCGGCTCATCTGGCCGGCTCCGACACCGTACAGGCTGGAATCCCCGGAAACAGTAATTGCATTCGACTTGACCTGGCGGACGATAGTCCAGCCAAACTGCATTTCACGAAGCAACTCCGCATCCGGAGCAGTTCCGGAAACGAGCTGCCAAGCAGTTGGGTCGTCCGGGAGATTGTCGCTGGTTTGGACAAGCATTCCGCCTGACAGACTGCGAAACTCCAGCTGTGCATTCGGCGGCGCGAACGGGCCCGTAGCGATGAGCCGGACATTGGCCTTCCATTTCGGCTTGGTCGACAGCAACTGCAAAGCAGCCGGTTCGAAGTCAGGAGCCACGATTGCTTCGACAAACAGTTCGCGGTGATTGCAAAAGAACTCAGCTGTCTCCACATCGACCGGACGATTGACGCCCACGACGGAACCGAACGCGCTGACGGGGTCACCCGCGAACGCCCGTTGGCAGGCGAGGGCAAGGTTGTTGTGCTGGGCTGCTCCGCAAGGATTGTTATGCTTAATCACACAGCATGCCGGTAACGGGAGGTTTCGGACGATCGCCAAGGCGGCCTCCGCATCCAGCAAGTTGTTGTACGACAATTGCTTGCCATTCAACTGGCGGGCAGAGACCAGCGAAGGCGATGTCGACGCGCCCAAAGAATAGAGCGCGGCCTGCTGATGACTGTTTTCGCCGTAGCGCAGTTGATCAACGCGGTGCAGGGAGAGTTGCAGGTCTGCGGGCAAGCTCTCGCGGGAATCGAGGAATTGCCGTCCGAAGTGATTCGCAATGACGAGATCATATTCCGCAGTGTGGGCAAAGGCCGCCGCCATCAACTGCCGGCGGAAAGCGAGTGTGGTTTCCCCTTGAGCCTGGAGTTGCTCGAGTAGGGCCGGATATTGGCTGGAGTCCGTCAGTACATTGACCCAAGCGTGGTTCTTGGCTGCCGCGCGGATCAGGCTGGGCCCACCGATATCAATATTCTCGATCGCATCGCTCAGGGTGGCATCGGGGCGGGCAATTGTCTCCCGGAAGGGATAGAGGTTCACGACCACGCAATCGAACAGCTTGATTTCGAGGTCTTGGATCGCTTGCTGGTCCTCGGCTTGGTCGCGCCGGCAGAGAATGCCCCCGAAAATCTTGGGGTGCAGGGTTTTGACCCGGCCGTGCATCACTTCGGGAAAGCCGGTGTACTGGGCCACGTCAATCACTGGAAGTCCGGCCTCCTCCAGGTGCTTGCGGGTTCCTCCGGTGCTGTAGAGTTCGAATCCCAAGGCGACCAAACCCTGGGCGAGCTCCCGAATACCCGATTTATCGCTGACACTCAGCAAGGCGCGACGAGTGGATCCGGTTACGGAAGGAGTTGAGGTGGAGCTCATGACGCTGATCTTCAAGCGGGGCTGTACAGGCGGAAGTAAAGTTCGGCGAGCAGCGCGTTCTACGAGAGGAGCCCAGCGACGTCAAGCCGCGAGGTCAATTTGTTGCCTTCGGCCAACCGCTCGCCCGAGTTTTCCCGCGGCCAATTTCAAAGTTTCCTGATTCGGGGCGATCGCGAGCGGAGACCAAGTTTGGATTGAAGGAAGCGGTTCCGGAATGGAACTTGGCCGGGGCAAATCGTCGATGAAAAACGGCGACGGAGAATCGGCGCAAGAAAAAAGGCGACCTCTAAGTGTCGCCTGGGAAAGTTGTTTGGAGAGCCGGCAGTGATTTTCGGATCGCAGTGACTTTTGGATCACAGTGATTGTCGGATCACTGCGGAAAAGCTCGCCGAGTGAACCGGGAGCTTATCCACCACCGAACGGATCATCACCCTGTTTGCCGCCACCCGACCCGCCGCCGCCAAACGGGTCGTCATTGTCCTTACCGCCCTTGTCGCCGGCGTCTTTGCCACCGCCGAACGGGTCATCGCTCGGTTTTTGTTTGCCAGCTCCGCCGCTGTTTCCGCCTCCACCAAACGGGTCATCGCTGTCGGGCTTGGTGGGCGTCGGGTTACCGAAGGGATCGGCGTCTTCGGGCTTGATGGGTTTCGGGTTGACGCCATCCGAAAATGGATCAGTGTCTTCGTTCTTGGGCCGGACTCGCTTGCTTCCCGGCAGGTCAGGAACCATCGGCGTAATCTGCGACACTTCATCCATGTGAATGAAGGGGGTCGTCGAAGCCGTTTCGCGCAGGCACTCAATCACCCCCGAGCCGCTGACCAGATAGATCCGGTCGGTAATGTAATTAACGATTGGTTCCAGACCCCGACTTCCCCCGAGCGTTCCGAGTTTGCTTCCAGTTTCCAGGTCGAGAGCCAGGATTTGCTCGGTCGTGGTTTGTACATAAAGACGGTCGCGACTTGCTCCCACGACCTTTCTGATTCCGTCGAGGTGCTTTTCCCAGCCAGGAGCAGTGACGCCATTGCGGGAATCGAACTTGTACAAGTGGTTTTCTTCCGTGACCACAAACAGATAGTCGCCAATCGGGTAGGGCGACGAGCTGCAATGCTCACCGATCGAGGAAGACCAGACCATCGTCCCGCGGTTTTTGTCAAAGGTATAGAGGAAGCCGTCGTGGGAGGCAACAAACATCAAGTTGCCTTTGCTGGTTGCCGGAGCGTTGATGGCGCTGCCAGCCTTGACCCGGAAAAGGATTTTGTTCATGTCGTCCACGGGAGCAACACTGAGGAATCCGCCTTCGGTGGCCCAGGATACAACTTTCCCGGAAACGGTCGGAGCGTTGAACGCGGTACCCTTGGAGATCATGGTTTGCGTCAGGTTGCCGCTCGTGGTGGCATCAAAAATCTGCATCCGTCCATCAGCCAACGGAACGAAGACTGCTTCGTCGGTTGCCGAAGGAGGTCCCATCACCGCTTTTTCGCAGCGCTTTTGCCAGAGGAGTTTTCCGGTCCCGGGATCGAGGCAATACACGCTTGAGCCGTTGACGGCGGCGACCAGCTTTTTGCTTGCGCCAACGCCAGATGAGGGGAACGAGGAAGTTCCAATCTCGGTTTGCCAGAGCAGTCTGCCGGTTTCGGCATCAAACGCCTGAACGACTCCGGAGTTGCTCATGCAGTAAATTGAGCTTTTGGGAATCGAGTACTTATTGATGCTGACTTGTTCGCTGCTGCCTTCGAACTCCAGGTGCTTCTGCAGCACTTCCTGACGGATCTTGGCATACTCTTCGGCGGCCTCAATGTTTTTGAAGGGTTGGCCATCAGGAGCAATTCCCTTTTCCGAAATCACTTCCCGCAGCCGGCCACCTTGCAGTTCGAAGTAGGTGGTTCCCTGATCTTCATCCACAACCAATGAAGTATTGACCAGTCCGCTTCCCCCGACACCCCGGGCTTGGGCAAACCAATTGACGACCATCCCGGCTCGCTGAGCCTGATCGGCGGAGACTATCGATTGGGCCGCTAGAGGCCCGGCAGATTGGCTGACCATGCCGGCACAGAGCAGCAATGTCACGGAGAGTTTGCGCATCGGTAAACTCGCTACAGCGGGAAACGTAATTGGACCAGTTTCGGCCGGTGGTGCCCAAACAGGTTCCGTGGGAGACAGGAGTAATGCTGCGAACCAGGTTCCCGGGGAACAGGACGCAGTTATTGACATTTTACTTGGGCGGGCCAGCCTTGCCCCTAAATTCCGGTGCGGACAGGCAAAATCAGGAGCTCCGAATGCCAGCCGGGAGGTAGGCCTCTTCGGCCTGCCGCCAAAAGAGGACGACTCGACCTCTCGTCGGGACTGGCAACGAACGGACGAACCTGCCGGCAGTAGGCGAGCCAGACTGCGAAAAACCCGGGTTTTTTCGCGTCTCCTAGACCAACATCGGCGGAATTTTTAGGATAGCCGAGGAACTAACGGATTATCCAAGTTGTCGCGATTAGACCTGCAGCGACAAGCCTCAGCTGGTCTGTCTGGGTGGAATCCAGGCAGGTTCAGGGTCGCCGCCGGCTGGAGAGGCACCGACCCGGTTGCGGGGAGCGCTCTGAATCAGGTTTCCAAAGAGCCGCTGGGTTTGCTGTGAAGCTGGACATTGTTCTGGGGCAACAATTGGTTTGAGGTGAACGGAGTTAACAGACCATTTCCATAGCTGCTGTTCACCCCAAGGGGTGGGGGCGATGACTGCCGATGTTCCGCGAACCTCGTAGTTGCGGGGCTGACTCAGACAAGGTTAGCGGGTCAGGAATGGTCGGATTGTAAGGATTGCCGGAGGGAGTTGCGGGACTGGTCAAGCTGCCATGAACTGAGGGGAGATATTGCTTGGGAACCCGAACGAGTCAATTCGATGCGACGATTGACCAGATCCTGGGCTACCTGAATTTCAGTTCGGGAGCTCATGACCCAACCTTTTTCGTCGCCCTCAATTCGTTATTTGCCGGTTTGTCTGCTGGTGCCCGGTCGCGTTCCAAAAAGGCTCCTTACCAGCGAGTCCACGAACTCCTCTTGGCTCGGCTTGGCAAGCTGCCCCGGGATAATCCCATCTTTGAGAATGCCGAGCAGGCCCAGCGGGTCATCGAGCTTTGTTTTGACCATGTCTTGCCCGCCTACCTCGATTACCACCGGGATGTGCTCTTTCATCAACCGGCCGAGTTCCTGTTCAATTCGTTTTTCATTGGCCGGGTCTTGGAGACGATTCTTGGCAACGAACCACTGAATGGCTCGATCAAGGAGCAATTGCCCAAACTCCTGGGCCGGCTTAACGACTACCTCGGTCATCGCCCAATTGCCGTTCTCGAAACACAAAAAATGGAGCCTTATCCGCACGAGTGGATTCGGCCGCTTCCCCTCTACATTCAAAATGTGGGAGCAGCCGAGGGGCCTTACCAGAAGCTGATTGAGACAGCGCTGGACATCCTGCGGCACACTGAGCCGCGCATCCTGCTTGCCGCACAGTTTGATCCGGACAAG
>Ga0164293_10003763_pt1 | contig 12965 bp, 10 predicted proteins | sample GEODES118metaG_FD_111487 | JGI IMG/M metagenome (GOLD analysis project Ga0164293, IMG submission 111487) | Eutrophic lake water microbial communities from Lake Mendota, Wisconsin, USA - GEODES118 metaG | ecosystem: Environmental > Aquatic > Freshwater > Lake | place: USA: Lake Mendota... | reverse complement strand
GATTGGCGCGGTGCGCATCCCAACCTCGACCGCTTGCACGAGAAGCTGTTGCAGCGGGCGAGTTTTTTAGAAACCTTGCCCAGCTGAGGCTAGCTGTTGACGCGGTTTTTCAGCCAGCGCATCAAGCTGCCCACCAGCGGAAACTTCTCATACATTTCTTCGGCTGCATCCCAGTAGTCGCGGTGCATGTCGATGCGCCACACGCCATCCGCGCCGGGCTTGAAGACCAAATGCGAGCCGCCGCGCACGCATTGGTCGACGCCGCGTTGCATGGTTTTGAAGCGGAACAAGAAATCCCACACCACAAAACACTGGTCGCCTTGCACGATGCGGGTGGTCACCACAAAGCGCGGGTTGTCCAGGACCTCGAACATGTGGTGAAAGATGTGTTGCACTTCGCCCAAGCCTTGCACTTCTTTGAACGGGTCTTTGAAGCGCACCTCGTTGGTGTACCAGTCGTTCAAATGCGCCAGATGGCTGGCCTGCAGGTGCTCGAACAAGTCGATGATCTCGTGCACACGTTGTTCAGGGGCCATGGTTCAACTCCAATGTCACATGCGGGTGGCGCGGCGCACCAGTGGGAAATACCAGCGGTAAGGCAAGACGCGCAGCAGTTGCAGCCAGCGCGTGAAGCGTTTGGGGAAGTGAATTTCAAACACGCCGTCGCGCCAGCCTTGCAGCATGTGTTGCGCGGCTTGCGCTGGCGTCAAGAGCGCGGGCATCTCGAATTTGTTTTGGGAGGTCAGAGGCGTTGCTACAAAGCCGGGGTTGACCACGCTCACGCCGATGCCGAAGTCTTGCAAGTCCATGTACAGCGCTTCACTCAAGTTGGTGAGTGCGGCTTTGGTTGGGCCGTAGGCCAAGCTTTGCGGCAAGCCCCGGTAACCCGCCACACTGGAGATGAAACTCAGGTGACCGCGTTGTTGCGGCAACATGAGGGGCAGCACCGCGTCGAGCAACAACAAGGCGCCGTCATAGTTGACCAACCAATGCTTTTGCATCTCGGGCAAGGCATAGCGGTCAGCGCGTTGGGCCTTGTAATAACCGGCGCAATACACCACCACATCCAAGCCTTGCTGCGCATGCAGTTGTTGGGCCGCGGCCTTCATGGCCGCCGCATCGGTCACGTCCAATGCCATGGCCAGGCTGCCCGGATGCGCCGCCACAAATTCGTCCAGCAGCGCGGCTTGCCGGGCTGAGACACACACTTTGGCGCCTGCGGCATGCAGGGCTTGCGCACAGGCCAAGCCAATGCCGCTGGACGCGCCCACCAACCAAACACTGCGACCACGCCAGTCCGTGATGGGGGTGTTCAGGGGTTTGAAAAAAGCCATGGCGCTCAAGCCCGCTTGGTGAAGGACAGCGTGACCTCGCCCAAGAAGATGCCGAACTTGCTCATGCTGGCTTTGTTGAGCATGACGCGTTCACTCATGAGGTACATCCAGTCGTCAAACTGCACATGCCAAACCTGACCATCCACCGGCAGCGCCAAGGTGTAGGCCCAATTGAAGGCGTTGCCTCGTGTGCGGCCACTGGCTTGGCCCACCACATCATCGGCGCGGCCGACATAGCGACCCTCGCCTTGGTGCGTGAGTCGCCAAATGCGTTTTTGCGTGGTGCCATCCGAATACACAAAGTCTTCGTCCAACACGCCTTCATCACCGTTCCAACTGCAATTCATGACGACGGTGAAACTTTTCACCACTTGGCCCGAGCGGTCGGTGAACACGCCCCACGCATCGACCACACCATTGAAGTATTGGCGCAAATCAAGCACGGGCTCGGTTTGAAGGTGTTTGTCCAGCGATGGACTGGCGCAGCCCACGGTGGCCAAGGCGGTGGCAGCGGCAGAAGAGAGCATCAAGCGACGTTTCATGGGTGAACCTCAGCAGCGTTGAAATGAGAAGGCGATTTGAACAGCAGCAACCAAGCTGCGGCCTTGAGCAAACAGGGCAGCAAGCCATAAGCCAGGCTCAAGGCCAACAAAGCCGGTGCGTCTTGGGCACCCGCAGAATAGCCCAAGGCTTGCAACAAAGGCAGGCTGACACCGGCCGCCAGCGCGAGGTTGAATTTGCTGGCCACTTGCCACCAACCAAAGTAAGCGCCGGGGGGGCTGCTTTGCGCATCAGGTCGTTGCAACAAACCATTCAACAAGGCGCCTGGTGCAATCAAGTCCGAGCCCAGCGCCACGCCAGACAAGATGCAGATGGTCAAAAAAGACAATTCATCACCCGCAGACAAGCCCAAGGTCCAGATGAAGACCGCGATGGCCAAACCCATGCCCCACAGCCAACAGCGGCGCAAACCCCAGCGGGCCATGGCCCGCAACCACAAGGGCATGGACAGCGCCGCAGCGATGAAATAAGCCGCCACAAACACCGTGGTTTGCGCGTTGCTCATTTGCAATCGGTCTTGCACGAAAAACAAAATCAAAGTGGCCGGCACGGCAGAGGCGATGCCGTTCAGCATGAACACTTGCAGCAAGCGGCGAAAGCCCGCATGACCCCAAGGCAGCAACAATTGACGCCACAGCGAACCACTGTTGACGGCAGCGACCACGGTGGGGCGCGGTGCCCACCACCAAGCCCACAAACCCAGCGCCAACAACAGCACAAACACGGTGACCAACACCGGCAAGCCCCACAAGCCAGGCAACACAGATGCGCTGATGACGCCCAGCAGCCCCAAGCCTTCACGCCAACCCACCAAACGACTGCGCTCCGTGTGGTCGCCCGCAATGCCGGCCCCCCAGGCTTGCAAGGCGATGTTCAAAAAACTGTAGGCCAGATAAGCGCACAACAACAGCACCGACAGCAGCACCAACAAGGCGTCCATGGTGAGCGTGGGCCCCAACAACCATTGCGGGAAAAACAGCCAAATGAAAGACAGCGCCAACACCATCCCGGCCAACAGGCAGCGCCGAAGCAGCGTGGTTCCACCCTTGTTCAGCAGGCCATCGACCGTGTGGCCAATGAGCGGATCGAGCAAGCCATCGAGCAAGCGCACCACAAACAACAAGCCCCCTAACAGACCCAGTGACAGGCCAAAGTTGGTGGCCACGTGGTGCGGCCAGACCATGTACAAGGGCAAGGCCACAAAAGCCAGTGGCAGCGCGGGCAAACCCAAGCGTGCCAGGGCCAGCGAGGACTGACGTGTCATGCGGGTTTGCGCAAGGTGAACTGCACCACGTCGGTGTTGCGTTCGGCGAAGGCGGCTTCGCAATACGCCAAGTAAAACAGCCAGGTGCGCTCGAAGTTCTTGTCAAAACCCAGGTTGGGTAAATCGGCTTGGACTTGCAAAAAAGCGATGCGCCAACGCCGCAATGTTTCGGCATAGTCTTGGCCGAATGCAAATTCGTCGATGACATGCAAACCAGCCGCTTGTGCCTGTGCTTTGAATGCGCTGGTGCTGGGCAAGAAGCCACCGGGGAAGATGTACTGCTGAATGAAATCGGTGCCCATGGCGTAGCGCTCAAACAAGGCGTCGTCGATGACGATGCTTTGAATGCAGGCCTGACCACCGGGCTTCAACAAACGCGCAATGGTTTGGAAATACGTGGGCCAGTAATCACGACCCACGGCTTCAATCATTTCAATGGAACAAATGGCGTCATAGGGACCGTCGTTGGTGTCTCGGTAGTCTTGCAAGCGCAAATCGGCGTGCATGCTCTGGGCATGCAAACGCTCGGTGGCATAGGCCAGTTGCGCCGGGCTCAAGGTGATGCCAGTCACCCGTGCACCCATGTCGCGGATAGCGATTTCCGCCAAGCCACCCCAGCCGCAGCCAATCTCCAACACCTTTTGATGTTGCCCAGGGACCAGGCCCGCCATCCGCAGCGCACGGCGCACCTTGGCTTGTTGGGCCGCCGCCAGTTCCTGGCTGTGGTCGCCTTCAAACCAGGCGGAGGAATAGGTCATGGTGTGGTCAAGCCACAGGCTGTAAAACGCATTGCCCAGGTCGTAATGCGCGTGGATGTTTTTGCTGCTGTTGGCCTTGGTGTTGCGCCGCATCCAGTGCCGCAACTGGTAAGCCAAGCGGCCCCACCAGGTACCAAAAATCATGTCGTCCATCGGACGCCGGTTGACCACCAAAAGCTGCAACAAAGCTGTGAGGTCGGGCGTGTCCCAGTCGCCGGCGATGAAGCTTTGTGCAAAGCCAATGTCCCCCGAGCGCAGTGCCGCTCCAAACACCTGCCAGTTGTGCAGTTGCAAGGTGGCTTGCGGGCCGCTCTGGTGGCCAAAGAAAATGGTTTGGCCATCAGGCAATTGCAAATGCAAGCCGCCGACTTGCAACGATTGCAGCATGCGCAGGGCACGTTTGGCCGGGGAAGGCACCTGCTTGCCCAGGAGGGGCAACGGCACATTGGAAGTGTTCAAAGTGGTGGTCATGTCAAAGGCAATCAAGCGTCGGCGCGGGTAACAAATTCTTCGGGTGGTGCGGGTTTGCGCACCAAGGGTACACGTTTGAGCCACAGGCCCAATGCTTGCCAGTGGATGCGCCAGATGACGCCCAGGCTGTGCATCGGATGCTGCCAAAACGCGCGTCGCAAACCAGCAGCGGTGAGGGCTTGCAGGTGGCCGCTGACGCTGGTGCGTATCAGCATGCCACCGTCATCGCTGTGGTCGATGCGCACCACGGTGCGCGGCGTGTCGCCTTCGGTGCGCATGAAGCGAAACGCATAACGGCCGCGCACTTCGCAAAACGGCGACACATAAAACACTTTGTCAGCTTGCATGGTCTGGCCATACTGCGGCGCAGGCAGCACATAGCAATGGCGTTCGCCAAAGGTGTTGTTCACCTCGGCCACGATGGCCGCCAAGCTGTTGTCCGCGCGGTGGCAATACCAAAAACTCACCGGCTTGAACACATAGCCCAGCACCCGTGCATAGGTGTGCAACCACACCTCGCCTTGGGCGTCTGTGATGCCTTGTGCGGCCAGCAAGGCATCCAACCAGGCCAAAGCACCACCGGCTTCGGGGCCCCGACCGTCGCCATGGTCTTGGTCGTGAAAAGAAATCCAAGCGCGACGGTTCACAGCCAAGTCACCGGCACCGTGTGCGGCCATGTGGCGCATCGGCAGCATGACAAACCAGGTGGGGTAGGCAAAGCCGTGCATCGAGGGCCGCAGCCGGGTGTGCCGGACCTGGCCGGTGCCGATCATCGGCGTGGTCAAGCGATGGCCTCTTGGTGAATCAGGGTGAGCACGCCGTTGGCTGCCGCCTTGCCCGCTTTGAAACCGTCTTCGTGAAAGCCATAGCCCATCCAAGCCCCGGCAAACCAGGTGTGATGCTGGCCCTGCAACTGCGAGAGTTGACGTTGCGCTTGAATGGCGTTCAGGTCAAACACCGGGTGGTCGTAATCGAATGCACCCAGCACCTGCTGTTCATCGATGACCGTGACGGGGTTCAAAGACACAAAAACGTCTTGGTTGAACGGCAGGGGCTGCAATTTATTGAGCCAGTAGTGCAAACACACATGCGCGTTTTCGGTGTGGGCAGCACTGCGTTGGTAATTCCAAGCAGCCCAGGCCAAGCGCTTGTTCGGCATGACACTGGCGTCGGTGTGCAGCACGGCGCGGTTGGCTTGAAAACGAATGCGGCTGAGTACATCTTGCTCGGAGGCGCTGGGCTGGCTCAGCAGGCGCAGCGCTTGATCGGCATGGGTGGCAATGATGACTTCATCGAAGGCTTCCACCCCCTCGGAGGTGAGCAAGCGCACCCCGGTTTCATCGCGTTGAATGCCTTGCACCGGGGCATTCAAACGCTTGTCGTCGATGTGCTGGGTGATGGCTTGCACATAGTGCTTGGAACCGCCTTGCACCGTGAACCACTGCGGCCGGTTGTTCACTTGCAAGAGACCGTGGTTGTCACAAAAGCGCACCATCGTGGCGGCTGGAAACTGCAGCATTTGCGACGTGGGGCAACTCCAAATGCAGCCCAGCATCGGCAGCAAATAGCCATCGCGGAAGGTCTCGCCAAACCCATGCGTGTCTAAAAAATCTTGCAGCGGTTGCATCAACGCGCCGTCGTTGTGCGCTTGGGCCAATGCGGTGGCCAGTTTGTTGAAGCGAACAATATCGGCCAACAAGCCCCAAAACCGGGGGCGCAACAAGTTGCTGCGCTGCGCGAACACGCTGTTGAGGTTCGCCCCGTTCCACTCGAGCTGTTGGCCACTGGTGGGCCAGGTGGTTTGAACAGAGAACGACATGTCCGAGTGCGCGGTTTGCACACCCAACTGCGCAAACAAATCAATCAGGCCCGGGTAGGTGCGTTCGTTGTAGACCAAAAAGCCGGTGTCCACGCCATGTGTGGTGAGGCCTTGCGGACTGGGCAGGCTGATGTCGACCGTGTGGCTGTGGCCGCCAAAGTAGCTGCCAGCCTCGAACAGGCTGATGCTGGCGTGGCCCCGCAGATGGTGCGCCGCCGACAAACCGGCGATGCCCGAGCCGACGATGGCCACACGCTTGTGCATGTCAGGGGGTTTGCGCGGCCACGAGTTTGTCCACTTCGCTCAAAAAGCCTTTGCTCAAGGGGTCGGTGGTGCTGTTGAAACTTTGCACCTTTTGGCCGTCACGGCTGATCAGGTATTTGTAAAAGTTCCACTTGGGCGCGGTGTCGGTGAGTTTGGTGAGTTGCTTGAACAAGGGTGAGGCCTCACTGCCACGCACTGTGGTTTTGCTGAACATGGGGAATTTCACGCCATAGGTGTTCTCACAAAAGTCCGCGATCTTTTTGTTGTTATCGGGCTCTTGTGAAAAGTCGTTCGAGGGAAAGCCCAGCACCACCAAGCCCTTGTCTTTATAACGGGCGTGCAATTCTTCCAAGCTTTTGTACTGCGGCGTGAAGCCGCAAAAGCTGGCCGTGTTGACCACCACCACCACTTTGCCAGCGTATTGACACAGGTTTTGCGGTTTTTCGTCTTGCAAACGTTCAGCCGTGTGTTGCAACACGGCTGGGCAAGCCGCGGTTTTGCTGGTGTCTGCCCATGCTGTGCTGCCCCACGCAAGACACGCCAAGAGGGCAGAGTAAGACAAAAAGCGGACAGGGTTTCGGGTTTGTGTGGATTTCATAAGTTCAATCATGCGTTAATTTCAGGGAAGTTGTCTATGACACCTCAAAAAACCATCCAATACCAATGACAATCTTCCCATGAATCCAAACATGCCACATTCCCAGCCCCATTTGTCCATCGCTGCCGTGGAGCGCGACACCGGCATCGGCAAAGACACCTTGCGGGTTTGGGAGCGCCGATATGGCTTTCCCCAACCACTGCGCGACGAGTTCGATGAACGCAGTTATCCGCTGTCCCAAGTGGAGAAATTGCGCACCATCAAACGCTTGCTCGACCAAGGCTTTCGCCCAGGCAAGGTGGTGGCCATGCCGCTGGAGGATTTGCAGCGCATCAGCATGGCTGAGCTGTCCATGCCCAAACGCGTGACAGCGCAGGCGGACAGCGCGATCGACCTGCATCTTTTTTTAGACTGCTTGCATGTCCATGACCTGACAGGTTTGCGTGGGCGCTTGCATCAAGCTGTTGTCGATTTGGGCGTTGCCAAGTTTGTCACCGATTTGGTGGCCCCCTTGAGCGCCCTCATCGGCGAGACCTGGATACGTGGCGAACTTGAAGTGTTTGAAGAGCACCTCTACACCGAATGCGTCACCACGGTGCTGCGCCAAACCATTTATGAGCAAACGTTGACAATTCCCGCCCACCCACCGGTGGTTTTGCTCACCACGTTTCCGCAAGAACAGCATGCCCTGGGCTTGCTGATGGCCGAATGCTTGCTCGCATTGAACGGTTGTCGCTGCATTCCGTTGGGCGTGCAAATGCCCGTGGCGGATATCGCCAAAGCCGCGCATGCCCACCAAGTGAACTTGGTGGCCTTGAGTTTCAGCAGCAGCTTGAATGCCAACCATGTGCTTGACGGCTTGAAAGAATTGCGTCAATTGCTGCCCGCGACCACAGGCATTTGGGCTGGCGGTGGCAATGCCGTGTTGCAAAGACGCCCACCCGAGGGCGTGGTGGTGGTGCGCGACTTGGAAGACATCGGCCCGCAGGTGCAGGCATGGCGTTCACGCCAGGCTTGAGGGCCAAGGCATGCCAAACTGGGCATGTGGCCCAAGCGGCTGATCGCTCAGTGAAAGACGGCTGACCAGACTGCTTGGATGGCGCTGCTGTGCCCCTGCATGGGGGCGGCGTCGCTGCGGCCCACTTGTTCATCCAGCCGCGCTTGGTGCTGCAGGTGTCGCAGTTCCCGGTAGGCGTCAGCGGCCGCCCCGCCCAGGCCTTTGGGCAACAAACCCGCAGCTTCGGCGCTATGGAGCAAAGCGATATTGCCCATGTTGTCTTGCAAACTTGGGTGGGCATGGGCATGCGCCAAGACCAAAAATTGCACCGCAAACTCCAAGTCAATCATGCCCCCGACACTGTGCTTGAAGTCGAACAAGCCAGCGGGCACGCTGTGGGCTGTGCGCATTTTTTCTCGCATCGCCATAATGTCCAAAGCCAGCTGTGCCAAGTCACGAGGGGCGCACAGCACTTGGCGGCGCACCGCTTCAAATTGCGCACCCAGCTGCCTGTCGCCAACGCAAAACCGCGCACGGGTCATGGCTTGGTGTTCCCAGACCCAAGCACTGTTGCTGCCTCTTTGTGCTTGGTACTCGGCAAAGGCATCCATGCTGCTGACCAACAAACCGGCGCTGCCATTGGGCCGCAGCGCGGTGTCGATTTCGTAAACATCGCCTTCGCCGGTTTTCAGGGTCAACCACTGGATCAATTTGCGGGCAAACAGGGCGTAGATTTCAGGTGCTTGCGGATGCTCGTCTTGGAACACAAACACGATGTCCAAATCGCTGCCGTAGCCCAGCTCTTTGCCGCCCCACTTGCCATAACCAATGACCGCAAAGCAAGGTGTTTCACGGTGCCTTGTTTTGACCAGCGGCCAGACCCAAGAGGCCGCCACTTCAACGATGGCGTCAGCCAAGGCGCTCAAGTCGTCGGCCACCTGCTCGACCGACAAATGGCCTTCCAGGTCGCGCGTCAAGGTGAGAAACAACTCGGCATGGTGGGCGCGGCGCAGCAGATTCAACAGGCTTTCATCGTCATCGGCTTGGGCTGATTGCAAAGCTTGGTAGCGGGTTTGCAGGTTTTGTTTGAACAGGGGCGCGTCAAAGCGCTCTTTCAACATGCTGGGGTCGGCCAATTCGTCGATCACACCCGGGTGTTTCATCAGGTAACGCGCTGGCCAGCGTGCTGCGCCCAACAAGCGCAGCAACTGTGCATGCACCGAAGGACGCTCCAGCAGCAAGGCCAAATAGGTTTCGCGTCGCAGCAGCGGCTCCATCCAATCGCTCCAGCGCACGGCCGCGGTTTCGCTGATGACGCCTTGGGTCACCCAAGATTGTGTGCGTTGCACCAACTTCAGCAAACGTTGCAAGGCTTCGTCGCGCAGGGACAGCACACGCGGCAGTTCCGCCCAGCGGGCAATGCGGGCTTGCAGCTCGGGGCTCAAGCCCTCGAGCAGCATCTCGAAGTCGGTGGGGGTGTTGCTGTGGGCCGTGTTCGGGCTGTCGTCTTCGTTGCGCAGCAAGCGCTCGAACTCAAGGGCCACCGCGTCGCGGTGTCGCTGCAGCTGCGCTTGCAATTCAGCGTTGTCGGGCAGCCCCAAGGACTGTGCAATCCAATCCAGATCCTCGCTGTTCATGGGCAGTTGGTGGGTTTGTTGGTCGTCCAAATACTGGATGCGGTGTTCCACTTGGCGCAAAAACACATAGGCGTCGTGCAAGGCCAGCGCGGTTTCGGCGGGCATCAGCCGCGCTTGCACCAAGGCCGTCAAGGCGTGCAGCGTGGGGCGCATGCGCAGCTCGGGGAATTGACCGCCGCGCACCACTTGCAAGAGTTGCACCGTGAATTCAATTTCGCGAATGCCACCGCGCCCCAACTTCACATCGTTGGCGCGTTCGGGCCGCGTGGCACTGCGGCGTTGCGACTGCAAGCGGATTTGCTGGTGCAACACCCGCAGCGCCTCGAACACGTTGTAGTCGAGGTAGCGGCGAAACACAAACGGCGTGATGATGTCGCGCAAAGCGGGCACCTGGTCGATGCAGGCGGCGGGTGCCACCACCCGCGCCTTGAGCCAGGCCAAGCGCTCCCACTCGCGACCCTGCACTTGAAAATATTCTTCCAAAGCTTGCAAGGAGACGACACTGGGCCCCGACTCACCGTTCGGGCGCAGGGCCAGGTCCATGCGAAACACAAAGCCGTGTTCGGTGGTCTCGCCAATCAGACTGTAAATCTGTTTCACCACCCGATCGAAAAACACCTGGTTGTCGACCACGCCACGGCCATCGGCCAAACCTTGTGTCTGACCCTCTTCGTCATAGATGTAGATGAGGTCGATGTCGCTGGACACATTCAACTCGGCCGCGCCCAGCTTGCCCATGCCCACGATCCACAGTTGCGCCAAACCCCCTTGCGGTGTGCGTGGCAAGCCATGGCGCAGCGCCACGCGTTGCGTGGCTTCTTGCAAAGCCATGTCCAGACTGAACTCGGCCAACCAGGTCATGGTTTGAGTGACCGCTTGCAACGGCGCTTGCTGTTCGCAGTCCAGCACCACCAGCCGCTCCATCACCAGCTGCCGCAACACGCGCAAAGCATCTGCAGGATCAGGCCATTCAATTTGCAAACTGGAGAAACATCTGGCCAAGATCTCGGGGCTGGGCGTCCCGGCTGGCAATTGCAACAGGTGTGCCGCATAGCGACGGCGCAAACGCTGCACCAGTCGAGAGCCTTCAGCGCGGGGATCGAGGGAGTTGTTCATCGCTGCTCAGTGGATACGTGTTTGCCTGTGATAATTCAAATTGCTTAAACCATTTGCCCGCCATGCCCGACACCATGTCACTGCCCAAGCCCCTGCCCGCTGGACTGCGCTGGTATGTCAGGCTGTCCAAATGGATGCTGGGCTTGGCCTTGTCTTTTTGGGTGCTGTTGTTGTTGGCCAGTCTCGCTTTGCACTTTTTGATTGTGCCGCGAATCATCGACTGGCGAACCGAAATTGAAGACGCCGCCTCCAAGGCCTGGGGCGTGAAGGTCAGTATTGGTCAATTGACCACTGTCTCGGATGGTTTGGTGCCTTCGGTCGAAGTCAGCGATTTTGTGTTGCGCAACGCCCAAGACCAAGAGGTTTTGCGTCTGCCTAAACTGCGTGCGAGTTTGTCACCAGCTTCGTTGCTGAGCCTGAAACTCGAACGCATCGAACTCGACGCCCCTGAGTTGGAAGTTCGGCACAACGCGGATGGATCGTGGCAGGTGGCCGGTTTGGCCCTTGGCGCCTCAGACTCCACGGCATTCGCCGATTGGCTGCTGCGCCAACCCGAGTTTCAAATCCACCAAGGTCGTCTGCGTTGGGTGGACGATTTCAATCAGCAACCAGCGGTGGCCTTCAGCGATGTCAGCCTGTTGATGCACAACGGCTTGCGCAGCCACGAATGGCGTTTGGATGCAACGCCGCCTCCAGAATGGGGCCAGCGTTTGAGTCTGCAAGGCCAGTTCAAGCAGGCGCTGCTCAACCGCCACGCCAGTGACATCAGCACATGGCAAGGCCGTCTCTACGCTGAAATGCCGCAAATTGATTTGGCCAAGTTGTCGATTTACGGCCAAGCCTGGCGTGGCGTGGCCCTGACCCAAGGCCAAGGCTGGCTGCGTGCTTGGGCCGATTGGGACCGTGGCGTGTGGCGACAGCCGACCTTGGATTTGGGTTTGCAGCAAGTCAAGTTGCAATGGTCGCCTGAGGTCGTGCCCCTTGAATTGCAAGCGGTGAGCGGTCGCCTGCATTTCAATGTGTGGACAGAAGGTCTGGGTCATGAACTGCGCACCCAAGATGTCCAACTCACTTTGGATGATGGCCAAACCTGGATCAGTGGCAACAGCCGCTTGGCTTGGCACAACGAAGGCCCTCGCTTGGCGCAAAAGGGAGAGTTGAACATTGACAGTGTCAACTTGGCCGTGCTGAGCCGATTGGGAGAGCGTTTGCCCCTGCCTGTTGATTGGCAGCAACTGCTCGACCAAGCCAAACCACAAGGTCAATTGACCCAGTTGGACTTGCGATGGTTTGATGTGAACACCCCGGCTGTTCAATTCAACGTCAAAGGTCAACTCGACCGCTTCAGCTTGCAGTCTTCGGCCCCCAACAGCCCAGCTCAGGCGCTGTGGTGGCCGGGGGCACAAGACGCGCAATTGCAGTTTCAATTCAACGAACATGGCGGCAAGGCCCAAGTTGCGATCGACAACGGCAGCTTGAGCTTGGTCGATTGGTTGGCAGAACCGCGGATTCCAATGCAACAAGCCAAGGCCGAATTGGCCTGGGAGTTCAAGGACCAGCGCTGGGTTTTGCATATTCACAAAGGCCAATTGAAAAACGATCTGGCCCAAGGCGACTTCAATTTGACTTGGCGCCAAGGCGAGGCCAAGAAACCACTGGGCGATCTGGATTTGAAGGTCGACATCCAGCGCTTGGATGCACGGGCTTTGCACCGCTACTTGCCCCAAGCCATGGACGCCTCGGTGCGCCAATACCTGCGTGACGCGATGGGCGCTGGTGTTTTCAGTCAAGCCAAGCTGGTGTTGCAAGGCCCCCTTGATCTGTTCCCCTTTGCCAAAAGCAGCGACGGCGTGTTCACCATCAACGCGCCCTTTCAACAAGCGCAGTTTCAGTACGTACCCAACCCCACCACCAACTTGAGCCGCAAGCCCTCCCCATCTTGGCCGGGCTTGCAGCAGTTGTCAGGCGAGTTGCAAATCAACCGCAACCGCTTGCAAGTCAAATCTGGGTCGGCTCGCATGGGGCCCGCGGGCATGTTGCAAGTCTCCAAGCTGGATGTGCAAATCAACGACATGGACGACCCGGTGGTCGAGGTCAACGCCGTTCTCAAAAGCCAGCTGATGGACGCCTTGCAAATGGTGCGCAG